>Ga0228535_1000938_pt1 | contig 60142 bp, 59 predicted proteins | sample SJ1metagenome_FD_168457 | JGI IMG/M metagenome (GOLD analysis project Ga0228535, IMG submission 168457) | Enriched culture of PCE-dechlorinating microbial communities from Ithaca, New York, USA - SJ1 | ecosystem: Engineered > Modeled > Simulated communities (microbial... > Unclassified | place...
CGGCAGTTAAGCCCTCCTGCGCCGATGGTACTTGGGGCTAACCCCCGGAAGAGTAGGTCGCCGCCAGAGTATTTTTAGACGCTCCTCGATAGCTCAATGGTAGAGCACTCGGCTGTTAACCGAGTGGTTGTAGGTTCGAGTCCTACTCGAGGAGCCATTTTACGTCTTTAAATAAAGTGTGGGTGATTGCGAAAGCACAAACGGATGACAAACGTTTGTGCTTTTTTTATCCGAAAGGTGTATAATAGCAAATGGAACTGGCTTTGGCATTGTGACAGCACAGTATGGGAGGAAAATAAGTGAACGAATTGTGCAAGCATTACGATGTCGTTGTTATCGGCGCCGGCCCGGCCGGGATTTTCACCGCCCTGGAATTGTCCCGGGCCAACCAGGATTTGCATATCTTATTGGTTGACAAAGGCAGAACGATTGAACAGCGGATCTGCCCGGCCCGCACGAGCGCGCAATGCCTCGGCTGTGATCCGTGCAGCATTATGTACGGCTGGGCGGGCGCCGGCGCCTTCAGCGACGGGAAATTGTCCCAGTCGGCTGATGTCGGGGGACGCATCAAAGATTATCTGCCGGAAGCGGAAGTCAACCAATTGATTAAATACGTCGACGGGATTTATCTGGAGTTCGGTGCCAAGGAAGAAGTATTCGGCCTAAATGACCGGCGGGTGGACGAAATCATGTACGAAGCGTCCAAACACAACATTCAACTCATTCCCTGCCCGGTGCGCCATCTTGGCACGGAACTCAGTTTTCAGCTGCTCAAACGCCTGTACGACCACCTGATGGCGAACTCACGGACCGAGTTTGCCGAATTGACGACGGTCAAAGAAATTATCGTTGCGAACGGCGTGGCCGTCGGGGTTCGCCTGCAGGCCCGCGGCGGGGCGGAGGTAACTGTGACGGCCGACTACATCGTCGCCGCGCCCGGCCGGGGCGGGGCGGAGTGGCTGGCGGAGCAGACGAAGCAGCTTGGAATCGTCACCGAGAATAACGAGGTCGATATCGGGGTGCGGGTGGAAGTGCCGAATTCCATCATGGACCACCTGACCCGGGATCTGTACGAAGCTAAATTCGTTTATTATTCAGATACTTTTGAGAACAAGGTGCGGACCTTCTGTATGAATCCGGGCGGCGTCGTTTCGGAGGAGCATTACGAAGGCCAGATCGCGGTGGTGAACGGCCACAGTTATGCGGACCCGCAGCTGAAAACATTCAATACGAACTTTGCGCTGCTGGCGTCGACCCGGTTTACGGAACCGTTCAACCAGCCGATCGAATACGGGAAATATATCGCAAAATGCGCGAACATGCTCACGGGCGGCGGTGTTATGATCCAGCGGTTGGGCGACTTGCTTCGCGGTCGTCGCACCGACGCCAGCCGCCTGAAAAAATCGACTACCATCCCGACGCTGAAAAGCGCCGTGCCCGGTGACCTGAGCTACGTTTTACCGCAGCGTTATCTGACTTCCATCGTGGAAACGCTGCGGGCGCTCGACAGCCTCGCTCCCGGTCTGTATGCCCAGAATACTCTTTTGTACGGGGTGGAGGTCAAATTCTATTCTTCGAAAGTGAAAGTAAACAACAACTTCGAAACGGCGGTCGCCAGACTGTACGCGATCGGCGACGGGGCCGGCATCACCCGAGGATTGATGCAGGCCTCCGTTACCGGTGTCGTGGTGGCGCGGGATATTTTGAGCCGGCTTGCCTGAGCGGGAGCAGACGCAAGTCTGCTCCTTTTTTACCATCGGCTGCTCCGGGCGGCGTCCTTAACTCCGGCAGGGGTTTGTCCGGCTTTTGCCGAATACTGTACCGTAGGAGAAGACCGGAAGGGAGCTTTGACCATGGACCTGTTCCAGGCAGCGGCCGACAACTCTTTGGTCGGTGTGGTGGAAAGGATCGTCTTCCGTTCGGAAGCGGATTTCTTTACTATCGCTTTGTTTAAGACGAGCAGCGGTGCGGTTACCGTCACCGGCGAATTTTACGCTATTCAATGCGGTGACAGGTTTACCGTCCGCGGCGAATGGATAAACCATCCGAAATACGGGCGCCAGTTCAGAATCGACAGATATGAGCGCGTTTTGCCCGTCACGGAAGAGGGGATTTACGCTTATTTATGCAGCGGGGTCATCAGTGGCATCGGCCCGGTCACCGCGCGCAAACTCGTCGAGAATTTCGGCCTGCATACTCTGGAAGTGATTGAGGAGCGGCCTTATTTGCTGGAAACTATCGAGGGCATCGGCTCGAAAAAAGCCGGTAAGATCGCCGCCGGCGCAATTGCCCAGCGGGACATCGAGCAGATCGTGCTCTTTCTGCGCGGTTATGACGTGCCGCTCAATCTGGCGCTGAAGATCTACAAGCATTATGGCAATCAGGCCATCGATATTATCAAGGATAATCCTTACCGCCTGAGTGATGAGGTTTACGGAATCGGCTTTTTGAAGGCCGATGCGATTGCGAGACAATTGGGCGTGGCCCGCGAATCGACTTTTCGGACCGAAGCGGCCGTGAAATACGCTTTAAACGGAGCTCTGAACGACGGACACACGTATTTGCCGCTGGCCGCCCTGGCGGAAAAAACCCGCCAATTGCTGGCAGACCGGGCGGAGGACGGCGCCCTGCCGGACAGTGAAATCCGTCAGGCGGTACAGGCGTTGGCGGAGCGGGAAGAGGTGGTGGCCGAAACGGACGGGGCGGTATATTTGACCCCGTTTTATCAGGCGGAGGTGTATGCGGCAAAACGGTTCACCGCGATTGCGCGCCATCTGCCACCACCGATTCCGGGCGATCTGACTATGGCGATCGATCGGGTACAGGAAAAGCTGCGGCTTGAGTTTACGCCGCAGCAGAAAGAGATCATCCGGGAAGTGGTGGACGCGGGCGCGACCGTTTTGACCGGCGGACCCGGTACCGGTAAGACGACGATCGTCCGGGGAATTATTGAAGCGATCACTGCCGTTAAGCCGGAGGCCGTTATCCTGTTGGCTGCCCCGACGGGACGCGCCGCCAAACGCTTATCGGAGTTGACGGGAGGGACGGCGAAAACGATCCATCGCCTACTCGGGTATAATTTCGAGGGAGGCGCGCCGCATTTTGCCTGGGATGACAAGAATCCGCTCAAGGGCGACATCCTGATCGTCGATGAGTTTTCCATGGTGGATGTCCTGCTGGCCAATCACCTGTTCAAAGCGGTTCCGCCGGGAATGCGCCTTGTTTTGGTGGGAGATGTCGATCAGTTGCCGAGTGTCGGACCCGGCAACGTTCTTAAGGATACGATTGCGGCGGGACTGACCCCGGTGGTTCGTCTGACCCAGGTCTTCCGGCAGGCACAGGAATCGCAGATCATCATGAACGCCCATCGGATTAATCGGGGCGATTTTCCTCTCATTCATCGCCAGGCGAACGATTTCACCTTTATTGCGGCCGAGGCGCCGATGCAGGCGGCCAGGCGCATCAAAGAGATGGTCGTGGACGAGCTCCGGCAGGGGCGGGATATCAACGATGTTCAGGTAATTACTCCCGTTTACCGGGGAGAAACGGGCGCCGATAACCTTAATCAACTCTTGCGGGAAGCGCTCAATCCGCTCCGGCCGGGACAGCCGGAGATTAAGACGAACTACAACACTTTCCGGGCCGGCGACAAAGTGATGCAGATTCGGAATAATTACGACAAGGGGGTCTTCAACGGCAATATCGGCCGCATCGTGGATATCTATTGCGCGGCGGATGCCGGCGAGACGGAAGACCACCTACTGGTCCGGTTTGAGGAGGAAGAAATTCTTTACGCCGGCGATGAGGCGGATGAATTGACTCTGGCCTACGCCGTTACGGTGCATAAAGCGCAGGGCAGTGAATTCCCGGTGGTAATTATGCCGGTCTATTGGGTGAATAATTTCCTGTCGACCCGTAATTTGCTGTATACCGGACTGACCCGGGCCAAAGAACGGCTTTACCTGCTCGGTCGTCGCTACGATCTCCTCCGGACGATCAAGAACAATCGGGTCATCCGCCGCTATACGAAACTGGCTGACCGTTTGTCAGGGGCGACGGGATGCTTGCCGGACGGGACGACCGCTCCGGCAGACGGGAACGAGGTGTGAATTTGCGGAAAAACGGACGGCTGAGCAAAGATTTGTTTGCGCTTATTCTTGCCACCCTGGTCGCTGATCTCGGCTTCGGGATTGTTATTCCGTCCCTGCCGGGCTACGTCACGGGAATTCTCGGCGCCAAAACACACCTGCTCGGCATGATCATTTCGATTTTTGCCCTGTTTAACGCCTTGTTCAAGGTCCCGATGGGGGCGCTGAGCGATCGTTACGGGCGCAAGCCGATGATTGTCGGCGGCCTGGTTGTCTCGGCGCTCGCACCGGTTCTGATGACCGTGATCAGGGTGCCTTTGTTGTTTCTCCCGATTCGGGCCCTGGACGGAATGGGAAACGCCGCCATTTTTCCGGCGGCGAATGCCCTGATTACCGATACGACGGAAGCGAATGAACGGGCGACGGCGATGAGTGCCGTCAGCACCGCCTCCTTTGTCGGCAGCGGGGCGGGGCCGGTTATCGGCGGCTTGATTTACGCGGCGACAAATTCTTATTTGGCCCCGTTTTATGTCTCTGCCGGTCTTATTCTCAGCGGTGCCCTGATTGCCCTATTTACCCTCTCGGAACCGGCTGCGCGCTCGGATCAACCTCCTCTGCGGCTGCTTCTACCCCGGGATGATTTGCTTCGGCAGATGCGGGAAGCTACGGCTGCGCTGCGGCGGCGTCCCATGCTGCAGACCCTGCTCCGGATAAACTTCCTGCTGTTGTTCGGGCTAGGTCTCTTGCTACCGACCTTCATCCTTTATATTCAAAACTTCCTCGGCTTTTCGCCCCAGATAATCGGCGTGGTGTTTACCGTTTCCACTTTTGTTTCCCTGTTTGCCCTTCTGGGCGGGGGCCGACTGGCCGACCGGATCGGACGCCGGATACCGATTGTCGCCGGGCTGGCGATGCTTGCTCTTTCGTTCGTTTCCGTGCTCATTATTCGGACGCCGCTCCAATTGATTGCGGTCGCGAGTGTTTCGGGGATCGGCGGTGCCATTCTATTGCCCGCCCTCCTGGCCCGCCTGAGCGAACTTTGTCCCGACAACAGCCGGGGGGCGGTGCTCGGATTTATCGGAACCGTGCAGGGTTTCGGCCTTGTCCTCGGGCCAACCGTCGGCGGTTGGCTTTGGGACAGTTTTGACCCGCGGGCTCCCTTTCTGCTGTGCTGTTTCCTGATCGTCGCCGCGCTCATCCTGGCGGTCGAAGGGATAAACGATGTGCCGGCCCGGGCCGGCTAAGCACCGGCCGGGCCTAATCGGCTTTGGCATCCTGGAGGCGGAGGAGTTCGGAGACAGTAACGAATTCATAACCCTGGGCACGGATGCCTTCGATGACCTGCGGCAGGGCGGTGTCCGTCTGCTGACAGGTATCGCTCGCGTGCATGAGGATGATGTCACCCGGTTTCACCCGCGTCAGGAGCCGTTCAATAATCGCCTGGACTCCCGGGTTTTTCCAGTCGAGGGAGTCAAGGCTCCAGATAATCGTCTGATAATTGTTCTCCTCCGTCACTTCCAGGGAAACGCTGTTGAAATCGCCGTTGGGCGGGCGGATATATTTTGCTTCCACGCCGGCAACCTCGTTGATGATAGCGTGGGCGCTTTGGATGTTCGCGGCGACACCCGCCCGGGAGAGGGAACTGAAGTTTACATGCGACTGGCCGTGACTGGCGATTTCATGCCCGTCGCTGACCAACTGCCGGACGATTTCCGGGTGTTTTTTCGTCCAGGGGCCGGAGATGAAGAAGGTGCAGCGTAGTTCGTTCTGCCGCAGGATATCCATTACTTTGGGCGGCGTCTTTTCCCCCCAGCTGATGTCGAAGGTCAGGGCGACTTTTTTGTCGGAAACATTGGCCCGGTAAATCGGTTGGACGGCCCCCGGAGTGGCCGCAACCGCTTCGGTCATTTGCATCACTTGTTCGGCATCGATATTGTTTTCCACCACGACGTCATTATAAGGCAGGAGCATCCAGCCTGCGGCGGCAACGATCAGTGCCAGTACGCTCAAAGTGAGGATTTTCCACCGCCGGGGACGAACTTGCGGTTGTTGGTCCTGCCGCCGTTTGCGGCGAGGCCAGTTCAAAGTCAGGATAATCACTCGCTCACCTCCTTCCTGTCCGGTATGCATTGCAAGGTATTGCCGGGGCTGGTTATTTGCGGTAAACGCCTGTAATACACTAATATTCGGCCGGGTGAGCGGTTAGACTGTCTGGAATAATATTCTTGCGCTTTTGTCCGGAGAGAGTACGGACAGGTACGGCACGAGTATTTCCGGGTGGGAAGGGTTTGCTTTCGTAGCGGAGAAAGGAGGAACGATGGTGATCAAGGCGGTGACTTTCGATCTCTGGCGAACGCTGTTTATCGAATCGGCGCGGAATGCCTCAGTCGACTACGCCGATGCCCAAATGCTTGCCATTCTCAACCGAAGAGGTTTTCCGATTCGGGCGGAGGCTTTGCAAGCGGCGCTGGCAGCCTGCCGCAGCCTGGCTTTTGAGCGGCAGAAGGTGCAGGGGATTGATTTTGTTCCGGAAGACCAGGTGCCTTGGATTATCGACTATCTGGGGTTGCCGGTGACGGCGCAGTTGGCGGACGAGCTTCTGGAGCCCTATACCACCTCGCTGCTGATTAATCCGCCTGATCTCATCGACGGAGCTTCCGAAGTGTTGGCAGAACTGGCGCGCAATTATCAGCTTGCCCTGATCTGCAACACCGGCCGCTCTCCGGGGAACACGGTCCGGGAAATTATGCGCCGCCATGGTATTCTGCAATATTTTGCGGTGACGGCTTTCTCGAATGAGTTGGGTGTGGCGAAACCGAATCCCCGGATCTTTTCCCACGTGCTTACCGCCCTCGGGGTCGCTCCGGCGGAAGCAGTGCATATCGGGGATGATCCGGACACCGATGTCGGTGGAGCGAAACGGTCCGGTCTGAAGGCCGTCTGGTTTAACCCGTATGCAACGCCCGGCGATCCGGATTGTGACTTCCGAATTGCCGGGTTGCGGGAGATGCTGCCCCTGGCCGCTCGCCGGTTTGCCTGACGGTACCGGGGCGGTTAAGTCTGCCGCCCGCGCTGCGGCGGGAGAAGCACTGAACTGTTCATTATTGTAAGTTGGCCGGTAAAATGCGGCCAACTTTTCTGATTCTTGCGGATAAATATGCAGGAATATCGTACTTTATGAAGAATACATTACAACTAACCCGGAGGCAGTCAAGTCCGAGTTGCGACCGGCCCAAGTGGCTAATCCACGGTGCGACACCTGCGGCGGAGGCGGCTGACCGGACGAGAATGACCATTAACGAATGAGGTGAGGTTAATGAACCGGTACAAACCGGACGATTTAGTCAAGAAGACATTACTTTCCCTGGAGCCGTATGTGGCGGCGCTTCCCGATATGACAGTGGCCAAACTTCGGGAAGTCCTCGGGCTGGAAAAGGTAGCCAAGCTGTCGTTCAATGAGAATCCGTACGGACCTTCACCGCGCGCCGTCGAAGCGATGGGGGCCGCCTTACAGGATCTGAATGTTTACCACGACGTCGACGAGAGCGAGCTGAAGGGGCTGCTCTGTGCCCACCACGGTGTAAGCCCGGCGGAAATAATCCTGGGCGACGGGGCGGATGAGATTGTTCAGCTAGCATCGCTCGCTTTCCTGTGCGAGGGGGATGAGGCGATTATTCCCCAGCCGACTTATGTCCAATATGTCTGCTCCGTACTGACGCTGGGAGCCACGCCGGTGCATGTGCCGGTCCGCGACTTCAAGATTGATTTGGCAGGTATTCTGGGCCGGATCACGCCGAAGACGAAAATGATTTTCCTCTGCAACCCGAACAATCCCACCGGTACTATTGTCACCAGAGCGGAGCTGCAGGCGTTTTTTGACCGTCTGCCGGAGCACGTGGTGGTTGTTATAGACGAAGCGTACTGCGACTATGTCACCGACCCGGACTATCCGACGAGTCTCGAATTCGCCCGGCAGGGACACAAAGTCCTGGGAATCCGGACTTTCTCCAAAATTCACGCTCTCGCCGCCGCCCGGGTCGGCTACGGTATCGGCAGCAGCGAGCTTGTCTATACGGTGGCCAGAACCAGGATGCAGGTAAATGTAAATCATATCGGACTCGTCGGGGCGGCGGCAAGTTTCCGGGACACGGCGCATCGGGCAAAAATCAAAGCGGCAACGGAGACGGGAAAGGAATATCTTTATCATAATTTCACCGCGCTGGGCCTCAGCTTTGTTCCCTCCCAGGGTAATTTCATCTTCGTCGACACCGGCATCGACAGCAAAGCTGTCATGCATGAGCTGGCCGCCCGCGGGGTCGTCGTGCGGCCCGGTTACCTGTTCAATTTCCCGACCTTTATTCGGGTAACGGTCGGCACGCCGGAACAGAACGAGCATTTTATCACCGCGCTGCGGGAGGTTTTGGCGCTGCCGGTGCAGACGGAAGCGGCCGGATAACCCGTTCCCGGAATAAACAAACCAACGAAAAAAGCACCGGAAGTCATCCGGTGCTTTTGGCATGCGTGGATCTGGACGAAGCATTGCCTTGCCCGTCCGCTTATTTATACTTGATTACGTTCGCCCGTTTCAGGGCGAGCGCCAGCGGCAGAGAGATAATCACGCTGCCGGCCGCCTGAAAGATGTTGCCGCCGACCTCGGCTAAGGCCGCCACGTAACCGTAAAGGACGACTTCGGTGGCAAAATAGCCGCCGACCATGACCGCGCCGCCCAAAACCAGCCAGAAGACGACCAGCGGCAGATTGGGTCGCTCGGAAAGGAAGCCTTTATGGGCAAAATAACCGACCAGTAAGCCTTCCAGTCCTTTGATAACGAGAGTGAACGGCGCCCAGTGCGCATAGCCGAGAAGAACGTCGGCCAGAGCCGAACCGAAACCGCCGGCCAGCAGCCCCAGACGGCTGCCCAGGAGGAGAGCCCCGACAAAAATCATCGAGTCCCCCAGGTTTATGTAGCCGCTGGTGGCGAATGTCGGAATCTTGAAGACCATGGTTGCCATTGTTACCAAAGCGATAAACAGACTGGTGAGCAAAAGTTCATTCAGTTTGGTTCTGCGCATACGATTACCCCCCAATGAAATTGTCGGCTCGGTAAAGTAAAATTATGGCCGGGAAATGTTTACAAACGGCAACGGCGTGGTATAATATTGTATGGATACAATGTGTGGGTGCGACGTTCTGTATCGACCGGTCTTGGCTACCTGATTCATATTATTACATGCAATAAATACTGGTGTCAATAGGTTTTGCGGAATTAGGGGGAGGGAAATGATGATGAGTATTGTATCGATACATATCGACAAAAAAAATCCGACCCCAGCTTACCGGCAGGTGTATGAGCAAATCAAAGCTAAAATTATCGCCGGTGAGCTGAAAGCGAATGAAAAACTGCCACCGCTGCGGGATCTGGCCGCGCAGCTGGGGGTGAATCCGGTGACGATCGTCAACGCTTACCGCGGTCTGGAGCAGGACGAACTCGTAATCAAGCGGGTCGGCAGCGGCACATACGTGGCGCCGGCGGCGGGACGTTATTTGCCCGGTTCCGAAGAAGAAAGCGCCGTGTTCAGCGAGGATATCCGGCTGATGGGACAGGGGCAGATGCAGGTGCAGGATAATGTCCTCAATTTTGCGACCGGCACCCCGACGGCCGACCTGTTTCCGGTCGAGGATATCAAAGCCCTGATCAACGAAATCCTCGACCGGGAAAAAGGCTACGCTTTTGCCTATCAGAAGAGCCAGGGCTACTATCCGTTGCGGGAGTCGATCCAGGCTTATCTGAGCCACAGCGGCCTGCCGGCCAATGTGGGCGATATTCTGATTGTCTCCGGGGCTCAGCAGGGAATCGACATCCTTGCCAAAGCTTTTCTTCGCTCCGGTGATGCTCTCGTCTCGGAAAGTCCGACCTATACGGGCGCGATATCCGCTTTCCGTTCGCGCGGGGCCGCCATCCTGGATGTGCCGATCGGACCGGATGGTCCCGACATGGCCGGGCTTGAGTCCGTCCTGCGTAAGAACCGGGTCCGGCTGATTTACTCCATGCCTAACTTCCAAAACCCAACCGGGTATGGATACTCTCCGGCGAAAAAGCAGGCCTTGCTTCGCCTGGCCGAGCGCTACGACGCTTTGATAATCGAGGATGATTGTCTGAGCGATCTGAATTTCAGCGGCAAGGACTGCACGCCGCTCAAGGCGCTGGATAAGCAGGGAAGAGTCGTCTACATCAAAAGTTTTTCCAAGATTCTGATGCCCGGTTTTCGCCTCGCCTTTCTCGTCGTGCCGACGGCTTTCCTGAACGACGTCCTGGCGGCTAAGCACACTTCGGACATCTCGACCTCCGGTCTCACTCAAATGGTGTTCGACCTGTATTTGCGCAAGGGGTTGTGGCAAAAACACATCGAGCGGATGAAAGAACTGTACCGTGAACGTTATGCCGCTATGCTCCATTCCCTCGAGCGCTACCTGCCGCCGGCGGTCGAGTACAGTCCTCCCGGCGGAGGACTGAGTTTCTGGCTCGCTTTGCCGGAAGGGTACCACTCGGACGGGTTGTACGCGGAAGCCTTGAAGCACGGGGTTGCTTTCACACCCGGCTCCGCGTTTTTCCCGCGGCAGCAGCCGAGCCGTTATCTTCGTCTGAGTATCGCCACGGTACCGGCCGGGGAAATCGACGCGGGCATGCGGGCGCTCGGAGAAGTTATCCGAACTTACCTGGATGAGCCGGCGTCGGCCCGTCCGGTCCGGGAGTCGTACACGCCTATCCTTTGAAGGCGTCTATTCATTGGCCAAATCATTGGAAAGCTATGGCAGAGGTGCCCGAGAAACACTTAAGAGAAGGGGTTGCGGCTATGCTTCGCGGGATGACTTCTTTTACGGCCCGGTCTTAGCTCCATAGTTTCGTATCGGCCGTGTCAGCGGCTCAGTCTCGGCCTCAGACGGGGTAAACTTACAAACACGGCCTCCGCCGCCGGCTCCCATAGTAAATGGGTTGCTGCCTAGAGTCACCTTCCTGCATATGATGCCGGCGGCTGCCGTGATTGTCGCCTCGCCCTCCATGGCTCGGCCCCGTCCTCAACCTTCGACCTCGCCGGACGCGGCACGATTCTCACTAAAGGTCGCTTACGCCCGGGCCGTGTGTTCATATGGGGTACGAAAACCTGGATTACTAAAACCCACCAGCGTTGTGGGCAGAGAATAGTTGAAGGCGGAACAGCGGTTTGCCCGTCGCCGCTATCTCCCATCAATAGCCTGAAGTTGCGCCGGCAGGAATAACGAAAATAATGCGGAATTTCAATTAGTATGAGCGTAATATGGCGGAGGCAGGGAGGGGTTTGTGTGAGCCGAAGAAGTAGTAGGATAGTTTTAGGGGTATTACTGGTTGCCGTGTTCGCCGTCGTACTCCTGCCTCGCTTGGGAGGGACAGGTCGCGACGGACAGTTCGCAGCGACTTCCGACCCGCAGGCCGCTTTGGCGGCTGCGGTTGACGCCGGACAGCCGGCTTTCCTCGAGTTCTACGGCAGCGGCTGACCGGCCTGCCGTTTGGCCGAGCCGGCGGTGCTGGCTTTGCAGGAAGAGTACGGAAATAAGGTTGTCTTTGTTATCGCCGACGTGGAAACACCGGAGGGTTATGAATTGGCCATGCAGTACGACGTTACCGGAATTCCGGCCTTCTTTTGCCTGGACGCGGCCGGACGGACAGCGGAGAAACTCGTTGGTTTCAGAAACGACCAACCTTTGCGGGATGCGCTCGAGCGGCTGCTGCCGTAACTTGCGGCGGTTGTTTTGCCGGTCGGAAGGGGGTAAGTATCGTGTGGGAAGAATATCTGACGGCCGGGGTCAGCCGGGCGCTTGCCCAGGGGAGCGGTCTGATTTTCCTCCTGACGTTCGCCGCCGGAGTAATCACGAGTTTGAGTCCGTGCGTTTTGGCCGTGCTGCCGGCGATCGTCGGGTATATCGGGGGGTATGGAACGGACCGGCGACGGGGGTTTCTGCTGTCGGCCGTCTTTGCGCTCGGGATGGCGGTGACTTTTGCCGCGCTTGGTGTGACCGCCGCTTTATTGGGACAGTTGTTCGGACTGGTCAGCCGGGCCTGGTATTATTTGCTCGCCGCCATTGCGATCGGTATGGGCCTTAACTTGCTCGGCGCCATTCGTTGCCGCTTTCCGACCCTGACCGCCCTGCCGCCGCTCCGCCGGGGCGTTTTCGGCGCTTTTGTCCTAGGTCTGCTCTTTGGCCTGGTCGCCTCCCCTTGCACGACCCCGGTTCTGGCCGTCTTAATTGCTTTTGCTTCCAGTCAGGGGCGAGCCTGGTTCGGCGGTCTGCTCCTGTTTTCTTACGGTCTCGGACACGGCGTGCCGCTTGTCCTGGCCGGGACATTTACGGCCGCCTTAAAACGGCTTCCCGCTTTGCAGAAATACGGCCTGTATTTGACTTATCTGAGCGGTGCGCTGCTGATTGGCTTGGGGCTTTATTTACTGTCCCTGGCGCTCCGGTAAGGAGCTGTCCGGGAATTGTCCGCAAGTGGTAGTCACAAGCGGAAGCGGAGAAGCAGCGCTTCTTTTTGCTTTATATAGTAATACAGGGCCGGAAGGAGTATAATAAAGCAAGCAGAGGCAAAGAAAGGGTGAAGCAGATGGAGGAGAGTGACGGTAGTAACGGCATTGACTTGATATTCGACCGTCGCCGTACCTTTGTATCTGCCGCTGTCTGTTTCGGACTAAAGGGGGTTGAGTTTGTACTCCCTCCTTCGGCCGCAGTCCGGTACCGCCGCGGGAAATGGGGGAGGAAAGCAAATGTTGTCAATCCGCAAGACAATCAACGGGGAATTGACGGTAATAAATGGCGCGGCAGAAACGGACGCCTGGATTAACCTTGTGAACCCGACCGAAGAAGAGATTTTACATTTGACCGACCAGGCCAAGATCAACCCCGATTTTCTCCGTTCCGCCCTTGACTATGAGGAGCGACCCCGGATCGAAACGGATGAAGGGCAGGTGCTGGTCTTAATTAACGTTCCGGTAGTGTTGGCCGAGGGAAATCCGCCGGTTTATGATACCATCCCGCTCAGCATTATCATTTCCGAAGAATTGCTCGTTACCGTCTGCCTGCAGCCGACGCAAATCATCGGCGACTGCGAGAAGCTCCCGGCCAAAGGGATTCAGACGCAGAAGCGGACTCGCTTTTTGCTGCAGATTCTGTATAAAACGGCAACGGCTTATCTGCGCTATTTGAAACAAATCGACCGGAAAACGACCGAGATCGAAGAGCAACTGCATCGGTCGATGAAAAACGAGGAGTTATTGAAACTTTTGAGTCTGGAAAAAAGCCTCGTCTATTTTATCACTTCTCTGCGCTCCAACGAACTGGTCATGGAAAAGCTGCTGAAGTCAAAACTCCGGCGGAGTGATGAGGACGCCCGGGAGGCTTCTCGCGTTCTGCGGATGTTTGAAGAGGATGAGGAACTGCTGGAGGATGTCATTATTGAAAACAAGCAGGCCATCGAGACGGCGGAGATTCACAGCAACATCCTGAGCGGAATGATGGACGCCTTCGCCTCGATCATCTCAAACAATCTGAACATTGTCATGAAGGCTTTGGCCGTCATAACGATCATAATGGCTATTCCGACAATCATTGCCGGTTTCTACGGCATGAATGTCGCCTTGCCTTACCAGGGCTCGCCTTTCGCCTTCACAGGCGTGGTGATCCTGTCTTTACTCCTGGCCACCGGCGTGCTCATCGGTTTCGGGAAACGGAAGCTCTTATAGGATACGAAGCTGCTTGCACGGGATGCGCCGGCCGACGCATCCCGTTTCTTATCGGAGATTAATTATAGTTTATTTTCACACAAATCTGCCGGGTCGTCTGCCGTGGCAAAGGAAATCGGGCGGCACTGGCGAATGAGCATTACGGGGTGGTAAGATGGGAGATTACTCTGACCGGAGCTATTTGTCGGCCGGTGAGGTTGCCAATTATCTGGCAATATCGGTCAAGGAAGTGCACGCCCTCGTTGCCCGGGGGGAATTAGCGGCAAGCGTGGCGGCGAGCGGTCAGCACCGCTTTAAGCTGGCGGATGTGGAGAAGCTGCTGCCGGCGGAGACGGCGGCCGGCCGGACCCTGCCATCCTCCCGCTTCGAACTCACGGTAAACGGAACCCGGCAAAGGATTGAGGTAGCCAATGCCCAGGTTATGCAGGAAACGGATGATTCCGTCCATTTGGTGATTACCTCGCCGCCGTATTTCAATGCCAAAATGTATTCCCCCGCCGAGACGGAGCACGATCTGGGAGATATTCATTCCCTGGCGGAATGGCTGGCGGAAATCGGTCGCGTCTGGCGGGAAGTTTTCCGTGTTCTGCAGCCCGGCCGGAAGTTCTTTCTGAACATAATGAACTTGCCGGTGCGGCAAAGCGGGACCTTCCGGACGCTGAACCTGGTCGGGAAAACCATTGATTTGTGCGAGGAAATCGGTTTCGTGTTCAAGCGGGATATCGTCTGGCAGAAAACGAACGGTGTGCGGGCGCATTTCGGCACTTACCCGTACCCGGGCGGTATCCTGCTCAACAATATGCACGAGTTCATCCTGGAGTTTCAGAAGCCGGACCGGAAAGGCTTCCGGAAGTACGGCCATCTGACGCCGGAGGCAAAAGAAGCGTCGCGGCTGGATAAGGAATTCTGGCTGCAGCTAAAGAATTCCGATGTCTGGCTGATGAGTCCGGAGCCGAGCGGGGACCGGCGGCCCCATGTCGCGCCTTTTCCGCTGGAACTCCCGCACCGGCTCATCAAGGCGTACAGTTTCATCGGCGAGACCGTTCTCGACCCGCTGGCCGGAGCCGGCACGACGTTGCTGGCGGCTGCCCGGCTGGGACGGCACGGTATCGGCTATGAGATTAACGGGGCGTACGCGGCGACGATCCGGGAAAGGCTCACCGCGACCGGGAATTGCTGAGAAAACAAGGACAGGAAAAAAGGATAGGAGGTAGACGTATGGAGAGTGGTTCCTGGCAGGTCATCACCGCGGCGGGGACGCCGTACGAAATCGGCCGGCAGCACGGCAGCCAGGCGAAGGAGAAAATCGCCTTAAGCCTTGCTACGTACCGCAGCATGTTCTGGGACTACGCCCGCCTGGACTGGGAAACCGCCTTGCGGCTGGCGGAGGCATACATCCCGCAGGTGGAGAAATACGACGCGGCCATCATGGAAGAAATCCGCGGCGTGGCGGACGGCGCCGGCCGCCAACTCGGTGAAATCATGGCCTTGAATGCACGGAGTGAACTGGCGCTCACGGAGAAGATGCTGCCCGGGTGTACTGCTTTTGCCGTATTGCCGGAGGCGTCGGCGCTGGGAGAGACATACGTCGGCCAAAATTGGGACTGGAAGGCGACGCAGCGCCCCGCTCTGGTGGTTTTGAACATCAGGCAGACGGGCCGGCCGAACATCCTGATGGTGACGGAAGCCGGCATCATCGGCAAAATCGGTTTCAACTCCGCCGGAATCGCCGTCTGCCTGAACGCCTTGGTGGCGAACAAAAACGACAGTGGCGTTCCCCTCCACATCGTACTGCGCGGCATTCTGAACGGGGAGAATTTGGGGGATGCCATCGCGGCTGTGTCCCGGCTGCCGATTGCCTCGGCGGCGAACTTCCTGGTCGGGCACCGGGATGGGGAAGCGATCGACATTGAGGCGGCGCCGGCCGATTATGATGTGCTCCACCCGGCGGCCGGATTGCTTACCCATACGAATCACTTCACCAGCCTGCGGCTCGCCGGAGTGAAAGATATCGGCAAAATTGCTTTTGCCGACTCGGCGGTACGGTACGGGCGGGTAAACAACCTGCTGCGGGCAAAGCGCGGCTGTCTCGACCTCCCGGCGCTGCAGGAAATTATGCGGGACCATTTCAATTACCCGGACAGTATCTGCCGGCACGAGGACCAGCGGGATGAAGCCGGTCGGCGGGTAGAAACGGTATTCTCCGTGCTTATGGACCCGGCTCGGCAAGAGATGCATCTGACCGAGGGGCCGCCTTGCCGGAGTGAATACCGGATTATCCGGGCCGATTTCTGAACACCCGTCGGGCTAAACCCGCCGGGAAGGGGATGATTTATCTTGCATCGGGCACTGGTTTTCCTCGCCGCCGCATTCGCAGCCGGTATCATTGCCAACAACTTGATTAGATTAACGCCAGGATACTTAATTGTACTCCTGGCGTTTTTTTTGGCCTGGCAGCTTTACCGCTGGTATCGTTCAGGAACGGCGCCAACGGCGCCGTTCCTGCTGCTGGCCGCTCTGGTCGGAGCGCTGGGGCACAGCTTCGCTTATTTCCCGGCCGTTCATTCGATAGCGCATTGGGCCGATACCGGGCCGGTGCTTTTAAGCGGAACGGTAGTCGACCGCTCGGCGTCCGCGACGGGGCAGCCGTTCATCCTGGTCCGCTCCGAGCGGGTCAGTGCGGGCGGGTTCGAAAGGGAGGCGAGCGGACTGGTGCGCGTCAGCCTGCCGGACGCGGCGGCGATTTACCCCGGCGAACTGGTCAGCCTTTCCGGGCAGATTGAGCGGCCGGCGGCTGCCGCCAATCCGGGCGAGTTCGACTACCGGGCTTATTTGCTTTTGCACGGGGTCAGAGCCGTAATGTATCTGGAGGATGCCGGACAGGTTACCGCGCAGGGACCAGCCGGGCCGGCCCCGGCCCGGCTGGCTTACACCTGGAAGAATAATCTGGTCCGGGTGCAGGCGCTTACCCTGCCGCCCGATTACGCCGCCCTGCTGACCGGAATACTGTACGGGGTCAGGGAGGATATTCCGACTGCGTTTGCCGACCGGCTGCGGGAGGCCGGTGTAATCCATATTATTACCGTCTCCGGACTGCATGTGGGTTTTATTATTTGTCTTGCCGTGCTCCTGGGGCGGCTGCTGCGGCTGTCCGGGCGGGCAGCGGCTGTTTTCAACTGTGCCGTTGTGGCCTTGTATGTCTTCATCGTCGGAGCGGCCCCGCCGGTCATCCGGGCCGGGGTCATGGCCGGTGTTGGTATTGCCGGCGGCCTGCTCGGCCGGGAACGGGACCGCTACACGCCTTTTGCCGCCGCGGTGCTCGTCGTTCTCGGCCTTAACCCCCTTAATCTTTTTGATACCGGCTTCCAGCTTTCCTTTGTCACCACACTTACTCTCATCCATCTCACCCCTTTTGTTGCCGGTCGTTTGTCTTTTTTTCCGCCCCGGATCCGGAGGTTTTTGAGCGGGGTGATCGTCGCCCAGTTGGGGATAGCGCCGTTGCTCCTTTATTATTTTTTCCAACTGACCCCGGTCGCGCTGCCGGCGAATCTGCTGCTGCTGCCGCTGGCCGGTGCAGCGGTTGGGCTCGGGTTTGCGGCCGGCTTCGCCGGTTTGGCCTGGATCGGGGCCGCGGCCGGACTGAACGCGGTTAACCTCGTCATTCTTAAACTTATCATCCTGATTGCCGAGCTATGCTCTCAACTGCCTTACGCCAACCTCTACCTTACACCGCCTTCCCCAGCTGGCCTGGCTGTTTACTACTGCCTTCTCTTTACCCTCCCTTACTGGCGAATGGCGGCGCGAACTGCTCAGGACCGGCTTTACCGGCCGTGCGGTCAGACCGGAAAGGCCGGCATAGCCGTCTGTCTGAGCCTGGCCGCCATCCTTGCTTGGGTGCCGCTTCCGAACAACCGGACCCAGGTCACCTTCCTGGCCGTCGGCCAGGGCAGCGCCGCGTTTATCCGGACCGGCCGCACTTCCGGGATTTTAATCGACGGCGGCAACCGGGTTGACGAAGCCGACTGGCAAGTCGACCTGGGCGAGCGGGTAGTCGAGCCGTTCTTGCGGCGGCAGGGCATCAGCCGTCTGGATATCATTTACACGCACGGGCACGACGACCATATCGGCGGTCTGGTAACGGTACTCGATCGGTTTCGGGTCGGGACGCTGTACGGGCCGCCGGCCGCGGGAGATTCGCTGCTGTACCTCCGGCTGCACGACTTGGCCAAGTCAAAGGGGGTTCCGTTCCGAGTCCTCCAGGCCGGGGATACTCTGACGTTGCAAAACGGCGCGGTAATCTCGGTACTTCGTCCGGAGGGGGCGGAGTCAACTACAAACTTAAACGAAACTTCGCTGGTCCTCAAATTACGGGCCGGGGAACTGACTGTTTTGTTTACGGGCGACAGCGGTCCCGTTGCCCTCCGCCGCCTGCTGGCTGCTGAAACTGACCTGAGCGCCGACATCCTGGTGGTTCCCCACCACGGCAGCCGCACTGCCTATGCTCCGGAGCTGTACCGGGCCGTAGCTCCACAGTACGCGGTAATCCCGGTCGGGAGGAATTATTTCGGCCATCCGCACGCGCAGGTGATCGACAGCCTGCAGGCTATGGGGATCGGCGTCTGTCGCACCGATCATACGGGAGCGATCAAGGTTATCCAACCAGGGGAGACCCTTCGCTTGACTCCTTTTTTTCCGGACAGCGTGACTTACAGCACCGATCAGTTGAATCTCTTTGAATATTGATGCAAAAATTTTTATAATTAGAAGGATTTGCCCGTAACAGCGCGAATAAACATTGGGTATAAATACAGAAACACAGATATATATACAGGAAAGGGGAACAGTAATGAGCAAACCGGAAATACTTTTTTTGCAGCAGGAAGATGTGATTAAGGCCGGAGCTATGGATATGCACCAGATAGTCGAAGAAGTAGAGCGGGCTTTCCGGCTGCACGGCGAAGGAAAGCTGCTTAATCCGAACAAGACGCTGCTGGAGATACCGGGCAGCGCCGGCAAGACGGATGATTATCAGAGTGTATTTATATCCATGCCGGTGTACATCGGCGGCGATGTCAGCACGGCCGGGGTGAAGTGGGCGGCGGAGTCGAAGCAAAATATTGCGACCGGGGAACTGCCCATGGGAATCGATTTGCTTATCCTGAGTGACCCGCTGACGGTAACGCCGGTAGCCATCATGGACGGAACGCTGATTACGGCAATGCGTACTTCGGCGGCGACCGGTGTCGCGATCAAATATCTGGCCCGGCCGGATGCGGCTACCGCCGGACTGGTCGGCGCCGGTGTCATCGGTCAGACAGCGATGCTGATGATCAAAGAAGTGTTGCCGTCGCTGCAGACAATCAAGATTTTTGATTTGAACCAGGCCAAGGCGGCTGCGCTGGCCGACTCTACGGCCGGGTTCTTTCCGGCGGTAGCCGCGGCCGGGAGTGCGGCGGAAGCGGTCCGCGATGCGGATGTGGTTATCACGATGACTAATTCGCGGCAGCCTTTCCTGCCGCTGGAATGGCTGAAACCGGGCTGTCTGTGCGCTCAGGTCGGTGTCCGGGAGGTGATGGACGAGGTTATCCTCGGGGCGGACCGGCTGGTGGTGGACGACTGGGAACCGACGAAGCATTATCCGGGCACCGCATTCCATGCTTTGTATGAGAAAGGACTGATTGCGGATGCCTCGGTGACTAATTTGCGGGAAATCGTTGTCGGCAAGCAGCCGGGGCGGAAGGATGCCAAAGAGATTATTCTGTTCGATTCTTTCGGGATGGGGTGTGAAGACATTATCGTCGCCGCTCGCCTATACAATAACGCCAAGGCGGCCGGAATCGGCCGAAAGCTTGTCCTGTGGGATGAACCGAAATGGGTTTGAGCGCGGATCGGGTGGGGAGCGAAAGCGAATAGCCTGCCGGTTGGCAGTGGGACAATAAATAGACCAATAATAGGAAGGGGTAATAACAATGTTGCTAAAGAAGTACAGCGCCGCGCTTATCTGCTTGGTGCTGGTGCTGACGGCTCTGACCGGCTGCAGCCAGACGGAGAAAACTGCTTTGGAAACCATCCAGGAGAAAGGAGTCATGACGGTCGGCACGTCCGCCGATTATCCGCCGTTTGAATTCGTCGATGAGGACGGAAATTACACGGGTTTTGACATCGAACTCATCGAAGCCATCGCGGAAAAGCTGGGAGTGGAAGTGAAGATTGAGGATATGGCTTTCGATACTCTGATTTCGGCCTTGCAGCAGGGCAAAATTGACGCCGTCATTGCCTGCATGTCCCCGAATCCGGATCGGCTGGAAGGGGCCGACTTCAGCGACTCTTACTACATGACGGAAAACGCCATCCTGGCGGCAGCGGAAGCGGACGTTAACATCAGCAACCCGGAGGATGCGGCTAATTACAGTATCGGAGTCCAGACCGGGACGACCCATGAGGACTGGGTGACTACACATCTGCTGGAGCCGGGCAAGCTTACCGAGGATAAGTTTTTCCACTATCAGCGGGTGGATCAGGGGGTTATGGACTTGATGAGCGGCCGGATCGATATCTTCATCACCGACCTGCCTCCGGCAGAAGATTTGGCGGCGACGAAGCCGGTCAAGATAGCCTTTACCGGCGCGCTGAATCCGGACGAGAACCCCGGCGTGGCGGTCGGGAAGGGTGAAGCGGAACTGCTGGCCGAGATTAATAAGGCGATTGCCGAACTGAAGGAAGACGGCTCGATCGACGCACTGGCCGAAAAATACCTGGCGGAGTAACAACCGGCCCACCGGTCGGCGGAATGAAAGGAGTAGCAAATGAAGGCACCGGAAATCCTGTTTCTCAAACAAGAAGACGTCATTGCCGCCGGAATTCTGCAGATGGCGACGGTCCTTCCCCTGGTTGAACGATCCTTCGTTCTCCACGGGGAAGGGCAGGTCAAGAATCCGACCAAAACGACTTTGCTGCTGCCGCCGGGGGAAGCCGAGTGGCAGGCGAAATTCGTCGCGATGCCCATCCATATCGGCGGCGGTGTCAATCAGCCGGGACTGAAATGGGCGGCCGAGTCCATGGAAAATTTGCGGGGCAAAGAATTGCCGATGGGTATCGACATCGTTATCTTGAGTGATGCGGCGACCGTACTGCCGGTGGCGATTATGGACGGGACGCTGATTACCGCCATGCGGACGGCGGCCGCCGCCGGAATTGCGGCCAAGTATCTTGCGCGGCCGGGAGCGGCGGTCGCCGGCGTCGTCGGCGCCGGGGTTATCGGGCGGACATTACTGATGGCCCTGCCGCTTGTCCTTCCGGAACTGGCTAAGGTAAAGCTTTATGACTTGAACCAAGCCAAAGCGGAAGCTCTCGCGGCGGAATTCGCCCCGGGCCTGGCCGTTGAAGTAGTCGATAGCGCGGAAGCGGCGATAGCCGGCAGTGATGCCGCTTTTACCGCTACGACATCCGCTACGCCTTTTGTCAAAGACACCTGGTTGGCGGCCGGGAGCTTTTACGCCCACCTGAGCGCCTGTGAGGCGGAAGCGGCGGCGGCTTTGAACACAGATCGGCTGGTGGCCGACGACTGGGAACCGATCCGGCATCACCCGGCTTCCCTCTTTTATGGGCTGGCTGCGAGCGGCCAAATCAAGGACAGCGACGTTGACCACCTGCGGGATATTATCGTCGGGAAGAAGCCAGGGCGGACCGGCGACCAGGAACGGATCTTTTATGCGTCCCGCGGTCTCGGCTGTCAGGACATCATCGTGGCGCAGCATATCTATCAGAATGCCAAGCGGCAGGGGCTCGGCCAAACGCTCCGCTTGTGGGAACGGCCGCTGTGGCTGTAAACCGGTCGAACAGTAAGGAGAAAGTGCCATGGATAAACTCGACCTGATTGCGCGAAATCTGCCGTACATCAGCCAAGGCATCGTGACGACCCTGTTGCTGACGGTGGTGGCCTTGACCAGCGGCTTTGCCGCCGGACTGCTGCTCAGCCTCGTCCGCGTTTACGGGAGCAACCGGGCCGCCGGACTGGCGATCGCTTACGGACGGGCGGTGCGGGGGCTGCCGCTGCTGGTCATCATGATTCTTTTCTATTTATTTGTTGCCGATTTGTTCCATCTTTCCGCTTTTATGACGGCGGCGCTGGCGCTTGGACTGCATTCCAGCGCTTATCAGGCGGAGATTATCCGGGCGGCGATCCAGTCGGTCGGGAGCGGTCAGATGATCGCCGCCCGTTCCCTGGGCATGAGTCAGTTGCAGGCCGTCATTTATGTGATTTTGCCGCAGGCTTTGCGGTTGGCGCTGCCGTCCTGGTCGAACGAGGCGGCAGTCGTCCTGAAAGATTCTTCGCTGGCGTACGCCATCGGAACGGCGGAGTTGCTGCGGCGGGCTGAGTATGTCAGCGCCCGCACTTACGAACCCCTGCTCGTCTTCGGCACCTGCGGACTTATCTATCTGATGTTGACGTTCACCACCAACCGCATTCTGGGCGCTTTGGAAGCGAAGTATCGGCTGCCTGACGGGCACTGAACTGGCCGGGGGAGGAAAAGCATGGACAGCATTCTGGAATTACAGGATATTCATAAGAGCTACGGCGGGACGGAAGTTCTGAAAGGTGTCTCGCTGAGCGTTAACAAGGGCGAGGTGCTGGTCCTCATCGGGCCGAGTGGTACCGGGAAAAGCACCCTCCTGCGGTGTATCAATCTGCTTACGCGGCCAGACCGCGGGACGGTTCTGCTTTCCGGTACCGATCTGACCGATCCGAAGACCGACCTCAACCGGATGCGGCAGCGGGTGGGAATGGTCTTTCAGGAATTTAACCTTTTTAATCACCTGAACGTCTTAAACAACATCACTCTGGGGCTGACCAAGGTGAAAAAAATGGCGGTGGCGGAAGCAAAGCAGGTCGCCCGGTTGGAATTGGAGAAAGTCGGGCTCGCCGACAAAGCCGACAGTTTTCCGGGTGAGTTGTCCGGCGGCCAAAAGCAGAGAGCGGCCATCGCCCGGGCGCTGGCTATGCAGCCGGATGTTATCTTGTTCGATGAGCCGACGTCCGCCCTAGACCCGCAGCTGATCGGTGAAGTACTTGAGGTGATGAAAGAGCTGGCCCGGGAAGGAATGACGATGGTCGTGGTGAGCCACGAAATGGATTTCACCCGCGAGGTGGCTGACCGGGTTGTCTTCCTGGAGGCGGGACAGGTCATCGAGGAAGGCTCGCCGGCGCAGATCTTCTACCACGCCCGGTCGGAGCGCACCAAGAATTTTCTTGGGAAGATCATCGGCTTGCCGGCTTGATGGTGTCTCGGGGGCACCGCCGACTTTCATTGTATATGGGTTGTTGCAGGCAGAATGCTATTCTCTAAGGTAGTCGGCGTTGGGGGTGAGGGCATGGCGGAAGAAGTCGCATTTATCGGCAAGATCATCCCGGAACTGCTGAAGGGGTTAGCCGTTACTTGCCGGCTGAGTGGCGGCGCCCTGCTGCTCGGGCTGGGTCTCGGCCTCGTGACTGCGGTGCTGCGGGTGTACGGTACGGGACTGCTGAAAGCGGTCGCCGTAATCTATTCGGAGGTCATCCGGGGAACTCCGCTTTTGGTTCAGTTGTTCATTCTGTACTACGGCCTGCCGGATGTAGGAATCAATCTGGACCGCCTGACCGCCGGATATCTGGCGCTCGGCATTAACAGCGGCGCTTATCAGGCGGAATATTTCCGCGCTGCCATTCAGTCTGTCCAGGCCGGACAGATGAGCGCGGCGCGGGCGCTCGGGTTGTCCAAATTGCAGGCGGTCATTTACGTAATCCTGCCGCAGGCCCTCCGTCTGGTCTTACCGACCTGGGCCAACGAAGTGATTTATATGGTCAAGTATGCTTCGGTCGTTTACACGATTGCCGTGCCGGAACTGCTGGCCCGAGGGCAGATGCTGAACAGCAAATACTTCAAACCCGCAGCCATCTTTTTCACGGTTTCGGTCATTTACATCATCGTGATTACCCTGATTACGAAGCTTACCGACGGCCTGGAAAAAAGGCTCGCCATCCCCGGGCTGGCGGTGGAGAGCGGCAGAGACTAGGACGGTGCAAATCGGCGCCACAATGCTTGTCCTGTCTGAACTAGGCAGCCGCTGCCATTGGTGATATAATAATACTAATGGCTATGTTGGTTGTTTTTTCTACGGCCTGGTCTTAGCGACGTAGTTTCGTATCGGCCGTGTCAGCGGTTCAGCCTCGGCTTCAGACGGGGTTCCTGACAAACACGGCTTCCATGCCGTGATTGTCGCCTCGCCCTCCGTGGCTCGGCCCCGTCTGAAACCTTCGCCTTCGCCGGACACGGCAGCGATTCTCACTAAAGGTCGCTGGCGCCCGGGCCGTGCGTGCAGATGGGGTACGAAAACCATAAGGGAAGCCTTCCAGCGTAGTTGTTGGTGCATAAATAGCTAGGGGGAGCGGATTTGAATTACCGGGCGGTTTTGCAGGAAATGCAAAAAGAACAGGGGAAGCGGGTCTTTTTGTCCTGCGGGCCGGATGATTTTTTTCGGGAAGAGGCGATCGGACGGCTGAAGAACAGCCTGCTGCAGCCGGAGGCCGCGGCATATAACTACACCGTCCTGGACGGGAAGACGGCCGGCCCGAACGAAGTGGTTGAAAGTGCCGTCACGATGCCGTTTCTGGATAATTTTCGCCTGGTGGTTGTTCAAGATGCTGTCTGGCTGTCAACGGCAAAAAAGGGGAAAGCGAGCAGCGCAGACGGCAGTCGGATGGATGGGCTGCTCGCTTACGTCCGCGACCCGATGCCGTCGACCTGTTTAATTCTGACGGCGGCGGAAATGGATAAGCGAACGGCGTTGTTCAAGGCCATCAGCCAGACCGGGATGGTATTTGCCGAGGCCGGAGCCGGCGAAAAAGAACTGTTTGGCTGGGCGAAACAATTTGCCGAAAGCGCCGGAAAAAAAGTCCGGGCCGATGCACTGCAGATACTGCTGGATGGCACGGCGAAGGATGCGCGGCTGCTGAAGCAGGAGATGGAAAAGTTGTTCACCTATCTGGGCGACCGGCAGGTGATTGAAAAGGACGACGTCTTGGCTGTGGGCAGCCGGCTGCCGGAAAATAATGTTTTTTCTCTCCTTGACAATGTCGGATGCCAGCGAAAGGAAGCGGCTTTGAGCCAGTTGCAGGAGCTCTTGCGCGGCGGGGAACCGCCGGTCCGGCTGCTCGGGCTGCTGGTCGGTCAGGCCCGGCTGCTCTTGGAGGGCAGTCTGTTGCAGCAGCGCGGCTATACTCCGAAACAAATCACCGAACTGCTGGGTGTGCATCCGTATCGCCTTCAAAAAAGCCTTGCGAAGGGCAAGTGGTATTCCCCGGATGAACTGCGCCGGATGCTGCAACTGCTGCTCGATACGGACACAGCGATCAAACGGGGAAAATATGAGCCGCACCTGGCTCTGGAATTGTTTGTGCTGCAGGCCGGAAATAAATAAACCCTGTTCGTCTGTTCAGAACAGGGTTTTTTCATTAGGCGTTGTCAGCCGCTTGGTTCATGGCGTTAAAGCGTTTTGTCAGGCGGGACTTACGGCGTGCCGCCGCATTTTTATGGAGGATTCCCTTCGTCACGGACTTATCGATAATCCGGGTTGCATTATTCAATGCACTCTTGGCTTGTTCAATATCGGTGCTTTGCATTGATTTCTCAAATTTGCGAATAGATGTGCGCAACAGAGACTTGGCCATAGCGTTCCGATTCGTCCGGATGATAGTGGACTTGACATCTTTAATGGATGATTTAATGTTCGGCAATTGCAGTTCACCTCCCCTTAACGGCTCCCAGCCGCTGGTTGCAAAGAAAAAGAATGCTACGGTAATACGCACTCAGCACACTACATTTTACCACGGAAAGGCAGAAAATGCAACGTTTGAAATGTCCGTTCGTCAGGATTGGCGGCAACTGTCGGGTTACATTGAACGGTGCATATTCTTTGAACGGCTGGGTAATCTATGAACGAAGTGCACGCATTACATTTTACACTAGGGGGTGAATTTATTGCTGAGGATGGTTATTCGGTTCATCGTCTCTGCTCTTGTCCTTATGTTAGTAGGTTTTTTGATCCCCGGGTTTGGTGTGGCTGGTTTTACCAGTGCACTCCTGGCAGCGGTAGTCATCGCAGTACTCGGTTATATCGTTGAGAGCCTGCTTGGTAAAAATGTCTCCCCGCAGAGTCATGGCTTGGTCGGTTTTATCACGGCCGCGGTAGTTATCTACTTGGCCCAGTATATCGTGCCGGGCATGCAGGCATCGATTATCGGCGCTTTGCTGGCTGCTTTTGTTATCGGACTGATCGATGCGGTCGTGCCAACCACGATCAGATAACGGGAAGGCGTTGACTGGCAGCGGCCAATAAAACCAGTAATCCCAACTCTTCAAGTTGGGATTTTTCTTTTCCCGGTAATATCCGCCGGTTTGTCCGCATATATTCGATATATGGAAGAAGGCGGTGAGGGCGTTGACTCCAACCTGGGAGCGCCTGCGGCGGCAATTGCACAAACCGTTTGGTTGCCGCGGCGCAAGCAAAGCATACGGGCGGTGGTTCGGCTTTTACGCCATAGCTTTAGTGGCGTTGTTTCTTATCGGATTACACGGTTCCGGCCGCCCGGCGGAAGAAGCGGTCCCGGCTTTTTCTTCCGGTCTGAACATTCGCCTCCCGGCCACGGCGGGAGCGGCGGAGCCGTTTTTTCGCCGCTGGTTTGCAGCGGACGTCAATATCCCGCGCTATCTTCTGCAGAATGAAATTCCGCTCCTTGCTCTGACGAGTCATGCCGGGGAGGATCTGGAACGGATGAATTTCCGGCAGCTAGTCGTCGATGGGGCACTCTATCACCTGACGGGGATTAACCTTGCCAAGCCGGTGACATTTCTGGCGAGCTCAATTCCCCTGCTGGCGAACCTCGACCCGGCTTCAGTCCAGAATTCACCGGTAACAGTCGGTAATCTGGTGATTACACCCGCCAACTTGAGCCGCCCGGAGTCGCAGGGAGAGGTCATCGCAACGGTTCCGGCAAATAAGCCCGTCCGTACGACCCTGCCACCGCCGGACCAGCCCGACATCATAATCTATCATACCCATACTACGGAATCGTTCAAGCCGACGTCGGGCCAGGATTTCACTTCCAATCTTAATCTGTCGGTTGCGGCCGTGGGTGAAGAATTGGCGGCAGCGCTCACCGCTATGAATATCCGGGTGGTACATGATAAAACCATCCATGATTTGCCCGGGCGCATCGGGGCTTACCAGCGGGCGGAAAACACCATCGCCGCTTTAGTCAAACGTTACCCGTCAGCGGAAATCGTGATTGACCTGCACCGGGATGCCTTACCAAAGGAAACGGTTACGGCGACCCTGAACGGACAGACCTACGCCCGGGTTTCACTGCAAGTCGGTACCGACAAAATCTACAAACATCCGAATTGGCGGGAGAATTACGAGCTTGCTCTGCAGGTGGGGGATGAGATGGAGCGGCTATATCCGGGTTTGCTGCGCGGAGTAACGTTGCGGGAGGATCGCTTCAATCAGCATTATCACCGCCATGCTCTGCTGCTCGAAGTCGGCAGTAACGAGAACAGTCAGGCGGAAGCGGAGCGGACGGCGAGATTGCTGGCCGTGGTGCTGGCGAAGTTCATCAAAGACAGTTGAAAGTTGAAACAGGATACAGAGCTGACACCCGGCGATGCCTGAGATGCGTGGAATTTATTGACTATCCGCGAAACCGAAAAAAATGACAGATGCTGTCGGCTCAAGAGAAGCTGGCATTGAAAAAGCCTCACTGGGAGCTATGTGAGGCTTTTTGTCTGTCGTAAAATACACATCGTCTCCCAGCGCAAAGTTCAACTTTCTAATATTGCTATATTCTAACGCAAAGGAGATAACAAGAGCGCGAAATCAGATCAGAGTGCGCAGCTTCAACAGCACCTCGCTGAGTTGTTTGCCCGGCAGTGAGCTTAAGTATTCCGCGTTACGGACTTTCCAATCCAGGCTTTTCACATGGTCCGACAGGACTACGCCAATAACTCCGGCGTTATCAGCCAGCGGCACTTCAAAAGGATAGCCTTTTCTTTGCGATGTAATCGGGCAGAAGATGGCGAGACCGACTTTTTCGTTATACTCTTGCGGGGTGATACAAAGGGCAGGCCGGCGGCCCGCCTGCTCATGACCTGCCTGCGGTGAAAAATCGAGCCAAACGACATCGCCTTTGGCGGGAACATAGTTCCGGTTCATCACCACAACTCCTTCCCGGCCGGTTCACCGTAGGAGTATTCTTTGTGAAGATTTGTTTCTTTCACTTCCGAGAGTAGAATCTCAAGGTCATATTCCTCGGGAGGTACCGGTTCAATGATTAATTTTCCTTCGTGTAACGATAGATTTACCAAGGCCCCGGATTTGAGTGAGGTCTCGGCGGCGAAAGACTTGGGAATTCTGAGAGCAATGCTGTTGCCCCATTTCTGGACTCTAACCCGCATGGAGGACACCTCCCTGTTGAATGTGTATCTACAATGATTATACTAACATTGCAGATATGTAGTCAATGTATTTACGTAATAAAGCTGAAATCCGTCCGTGCCTGCGCTGCGCGCTGTCGCCTCACTTGCGGGGCGATGCCGATAAATGCTATAATCTAAGGTAAAATGGTTCTAGCGCCGTCCGTTTGCCGCGGCGGCCGGAGAGAAGGTGGCAGGCTTGCAGCAAGAGAGAATCCGTAACTTTTCCATCGTCGCGCATATCGATCACGGCAAGTCGACTCTGGCGGACCGTCTGCTTGAGTTTACCGGCACGCTTTCATCCCGGGAAATGGAGGAGCAGGTGCTCGACCGGATGGATATCGAGCGGGAGCGGGGAATCACCATCAAGGCGCAGGCGGTGCGCTTGCAATACAAGGCCAGGGACGGCGAAGAGTACATCCTGAATTTGATCGATACGCCGGGTCATGTTGATTTTACCTACGAAGTTTCCCGGAGCCTCGCCGCCTGCGACGGCGCTCTGCTCGTCATCGACGCGGTGCAGGGCATCGAGGCGCAGACGCTGGCGAACGTCTATCTGGCGCTTGAACATAACCTGGAAATCGTGCCGGTCATCAATAAAATCGATTTGCCGAACGCCGATCCGGACCGGGTTAAACAGGAAGTCGAGGACAATATCGGGTTGGATGCGAGCGAGGCGCTCCTGGTATCGGCTAAAACGGGTGAGGGCGTGGCAGACACGCTTGAGGCCATCGTCAAAAGGATACCGCCGCCTTGCGGTAGTCCGGACAAACCTTTGCAGGCGCTCATCTTCGATTCCTATTTCGATTCCTATAAAGGGGTTATCGCTTTCATCCGTGTGATGAACGGGACCCTGCGCCCGGGCATGCGTATCCGGATGATGGCGACCGGGAAAGAGTTCGGCGTCAATGAAGTGGGTATTTTCAGCCCGGAACTGCGGCCGGTGGAAATGCTCGCGACCGGGGAAGTCGGTTATGTGGCCGCCAGCATGAAAAATGTGAAGGATACCCGGGTGGGTGACACTGTCACCGATGCCGATAATCCGGCGACGGAGCCGCTGCCCGGTTACCGCAAGGTCGTTTCAATGGTTTTCTGCGGGATGTACCCGGCAGAAAGCAATGATTACGACAACCTGCGGGATGCGCTGGAGAAATTGAAACTGAACGACGCAGCCCTGGTGTTCGAGCCGGAAACCTCAGTTGCTCTCGGTTTCGGCTTCCGCTGTGGCTTTTTGGGACTACTGCACATGGAGATTATCCAGGAGCGTTTGGAGCGGGAGTACGATCTGAAACTGGTGACGACCGCCCCCAACGTCGTTTATCGGGTTACCAAAACGAACGGGGAAGTTCTGGAAATCGAAAACCCGGCGGCGCTGCCGCCGCCGACTGAAATCAGCCTGCTGGAAGAACCGCAGGTGAAAGCGACCATTATCCTGCCCGGCGACTATGTCGGCCCGGTCATGGAACTGGCGCAGGAGCGGCGGGGGACTTTCAGCAACATGGAATATCTGAATGCGAATCGGGTCGTCCTGACCTACGAGCTGCCTTTGAGCGAGATAATGTACGACTTTTTCGACCAGTTGAAATCCCGGACGCGCGGTTACGCATCGTTCGACTACGAACTGATCGGCTATCGGGCGGGGGATCTCGTCCGGATGGATATTCTCTTAAACGGGGAAATGGTGGACGCGCTTTCGGTCATCGTCCACCGGGATAAAGCGGCGGTACGCGGCCGTGCTCTGGTTACTAAGCTCCGTTCGCTGATTCCCCGGCATTTGTTCGAGGTGCCGATTCAGGCGGCCCTCGGGAACAAAGTGATCGCCCGGGAGTCGGTGAAGGCTTTGCGCAAGGATGTGCTGGCCAAGTGCTACGGCGGCGACGTCACCCGCAAGCGCAAACTGCTCGAAAAGCAGAAGGAAGGCAAAAAGCGGATGAAGCAGGTGGGAAACGTCGAGATTCCGCAGGAGGCGTTTATGGCGGTACTCAAGCTGGAGTAGGAGGGGAGCCGATGGCGGAGTCGGTCGGCGTCTATGTTCATATCCCGTTTTGCCGGCGCAGGTGCTATTACTGCGCCTTCAATTCTTATGCGCTCGGCGACGGCACCTTAGTTGATGAATACCTGACGGCGCTCGCCGCCGAGATGGCCGCCGCGGCGGACGACGGTCCGCTGGCCGCCCGCACTCTGTATATCGGCGGCGGCACCCCGACCTGTCTTGCCGCCGGGCAATTGGAGCGGCTGCTCGCGAGCTGCCGTAAGTACCTGGCGCTGCCGGAGGGAAGCGAGTTTAGCGTGGAAGCCAATCCCGGCACGCTTGATCCGGCGAAGCTTGCCTGCCTCAAAGCGTACGGAGTCAACCGCCTGAGCCTCGGGTTGCAGGCTACCCAGGACGGCCTGCTGCGGCGGATCGGACGGATTCATACCTACGCGGATTTTCTGACTAGTTACGAATTGGCCAGGAACGCTGGTTTCACCAATATCAATCTCGATTTGATTTTCGGCTTGCCGGGGCAGACGCCGGCCGGCTGGGCGGCGACCCTCGCGTCCGTAGTCCGTCTGCAGCCCGAGCATATCTCCGCTTACAGTCTGACCCTGGAACCGGGGACGCTGCTGCACCATTGGTGGCAACAGGGGATTTTGGCCCTCCCGGACGAGGACGTCGAGAGCGAAATGTTTGCGACCACGCTTCGGGAACTGCCCCGGGCCGGGTACGAGCATTACGAAATATCAAATTTCGCCCGGCCGGGCTACCGCAGCGAGCACAATCAGATTTACTGGCGCAATGAAGAGTATTGCGGTTTCGGTGCCGGAGCTTATTCTTACCGCGGACACCGCCGCTGGTATAATTATCACCGGCCAGAGCGTTATATCGAGGCGATAGCGGTCGGCGCTTCCCCGTCGGAAGGCGGCGATGAACTGACAGCCGAGTTGGAAATGGCGGAGACGGTCATGCTGGGTCTGCGCCGGCGGGAAGGTATAAGTTTAAAGGAATTTGCCGAGCGCTTCGGCGTTTGCCTGACCGCAGCTTATCCGAAGCAAATCCTTTCGCTTGCGGCGACCGGACTGATCGAACGGACTGAGGAGCGACTGTTCCTGACTGAGCGCGGGGTGTGGCTTGCCAACCTCGTCAGCCGGGAATTTTTGCCGGACTGAGGCGGGATTGGCAGTTTCGGGCTTGACAAATAATGGGCCGGATGATATTTTTTTAGTAGATGTTTAGCACTCCTTTAAGGCGAGTGCTAACAAAGAGGGGTGAGATGATGGAACTGGATCAGCGCAAACGAAAGATTCTGCAGGCCGTAATCGACAGCTACGTGGATTCTGCCGAGCCGGTCGGTTCCAGAACGATTGCCCGGCGGTTTCAACTGGGCGTCAGTCCGGCGACGATCCGCAACGAGATGGCTGATTTGGCCGAGCTCGGCTATCTGGAGCAGCCCCATACCTCGGCCGGGCGCATTCCGTCGAATAAAGGTTATCGCTACTATGTGGATTTTCTGCTGCAAGCCCGGCACCTGGCGGATCGGGATATGGAATGGATCCGGGAAAGCTACCGGACACGGTCGGGGGAAATCGACCGGCTCATTCAGCAGACAGCCAAGATTCTTTCCCATCTGACGAGTTATACGTCGCTCGTCCTGGAACCGCGCCAGCAAATGCAGGAATACCGTTATCTGCAGTTGCTGCCGATCTCGCTTTCGAAAGCCGTCATCGTCCTGGCAACCGATACCGGGAAAGTGGAGCACGCATTAATCGATTTACCCCAGGGAATAACTGAAAATGAAATTGAGAAAATTGCGGTTATCCTGAATGAGAAGATGCGCGGCCTGACTCTGGACGAGGTGAAAACGGCGATGCTCCGGGACCTGGACGCCGAATTCAGACGGCATCTGTCGCGCCACCAGATCATGCAGGGAGTTTTGAATCCGTTTTCCGAATTTCTGCAGCGGATTTACCACCAGGAACCGGAGGACAGGATTTACCTCGGCGGTACGACCAATATCTTAAACCAGCCGGAGTTCAAGGATGTCGACAAGGCAAAGGCGCTCCTGACTCTTCTGGAAGAAGAGAAGTTTTTGCATCGGCTGCTGGCAGATACGGCGGTCGACCGCATCACTATCTCCATCGGACAGGAGAATAAGTTTTCCGAGATGCAGAACTGCAGCGTAGTGACGGCACATTATCTCCGGAGCGATCTGTCGGTCGGCACCATCGGTATCCTCGGACCGACCCGAATGGATTACGGACGGGTGATTGCCATCCTGGAACTGGTGACCCAGCACTTAAACAGTGCCCTGGAGAGGAGTTCGTAGCGTCCGGGCGTCCGCAGCAAGAACGGCGGAATAAGGAGGAGAACGCGGGATGACTTTGAAACAGGCAAGCAGCGGCGCGGAAATCGATGAGCGGTTGGCGGCGCTGCTGACCAACGTTAATGCCGTAAGGGCGATAGCCTCAGCGGTGGAAGGAACGATCGGGCCCAAAGGGCTTGATACGATGCTGGTCGACCGCTTCGGTGAAGTGATTATCACCAACGACGGAGTAACCATCCTCGAAAAGATGGACGTGAGTCACCCGGCGGCGAAGATGCTGATCAATGTCGCCCGGGCGCAGGAAGCGGAAATCGGGGACGGCACGACGACGGCTACAGTCATTGCGAGCAGTCTGCTCAGTGAAGGTGTCAGCCAGGTCATGAAAGGAGTGCCGGTCGCCCGGGTGATCGAAGGGGTTCGGATCGGCATCAGCAAAGCGGTGGAACTGGTGCGGAGCAAATCCCGCCCGGTGACTGGTGTGGATGATCCGGTGCTGCGGTCTGCGGCCCTAGTCGCCGGCCGCGAGTACGCCGATATCGCCGACCTTGTCGTGCGGGCGGCCGTGCTGGTGGGCGAGGCTAAGCTGAAAGATCCTGACTTTAAGCTTGCCGATACGGTGAAGGCTGAGGTCGGGGCCGCAAATGAGGTCTTTTCCGGAGTCATTATTAATAAAGAAAGAGTAAACAAACAGATGCCCAAAGACCTCAGTCCGGTAAAGCTGCTGCTGGTCGACGATGCTCTGGAGCCGGAGGAAATCGAGGACGAGGCGCTATCGACCGAGGTCGGTTTTGCCAAATACCTTGAATATCAGGAAAATTTCAAAGCCAATATCCGCAAAATTTGCGACTTGGGAATAAATCTGGTCATCGTGGACCGCGGCATTGCCGACGCGGCGGAAGAAATGCTGACGGACGCCGGGGTGATGGTACTCCAGCGGGTGGCGTCGAAAGACGTGCGGGAAACGGCGGAACTGACCGGGGCGCGGCCGATCAAGCGGACCGGCCTGAACCGGCCGGTCGGCGATATCGCAAGGTATATCGGGACGGCCGAACGGGTTTATGAAGATGAAAAACTGGAGCAGGTGCGGCTGATCGGCGGGAGCGGGAAACCGCTGGCCACCGTGTTGGTCGGAGCTTCAACGGAAGAAGTGGTAGAGGAAAGGGAGCGAATTGCCAAAGACGCGGCTGCGGCCGTGCAAGCGGCCGTCCGGGGCGGCGTCGTTCCCGGCGGCGGTGCCGTGGAAGTGGCCCTGGCCCGGGAGATCGAAAAATTGCGCAACAGTATCAAAGGAATGGCCGCCTATGGCGTGGACTGCGTTGTGGAAGCCCTGAAACGGCCGCTGGCACAGATTGTGGCGAACGCCGGCTTCAATCCTTTGGAAAAACTTGGCGATGTGGTTGCCGCTCAGGCGGAGCGGAATTCCGACGGACTCGGGATCGACTGCGAGACGGGTAATACGGCGGATATGACGGCGCTTGGTGTTGTCGACCCGACCCTGGTGAAGGTGCATGCGTTAAAAGCGGCCGGAGAAATCGCCGAGGCAATTTTACGCATTGATACAATAATAAAGAAGAAAGATGATGCCGGTGACGGCGCCAAAGGCAATTTGCCGGAGGCGAATCCGGCCGGCGATATGGATTTTTGATTTCGCCCGGTAGCGGGTAGCAGCAGAAAAGGCAGGTGACAAGATTGAGCGAGGAAAAGAAAAACGGTGCGGCTAACCCGGACGACGTGGTGGAGCCGGCGGTTGCTCCGGCCGATTTGCCCGAGGTAACGGCCGAAGGCGATGCGGTTGCCGATCCCCTGTCTGCCGATACTGAACTGGCGGCCGCCCAAAAACAGGCGGAGGAGTACTACGCCCGTCTGTTGCGCACCCAGGCGGACTTTGACAATTACAAGCGGCGGATGCGCAGCGAGCGGGAAGAAATGAATGCTTTTGCTGCGGAAGCCCTGATTGTAAAATTTCTGCCGGTCATCGACAATCTGGACAGAGCCCTGGCCTCGGCCGAGCAGACGAGTGACGCCAGAGCGCTCGCCGACGGAGTCCGGATGGTCCTGCGGCAGATTAACGACTTGTTGGAAAAGGAAGGGGTCATCCAGATCCCGGCGTTGGGACAGATGTTCAATCCGTACGAGCATCACGCCGTAATGCAGGTGCCGAGCTCGGAGGAAGCGGAGAATACGGTGGTAACCGAACTGCAAAAAGGATACAGAATGAAGGAAAAAGTCATCCGCCCGGCCATGGTCGGGGTTGCCAAAAACGCAGAGTAAAATTAGTTTCAGCCAAGGCGGCATAGGAGGGAAAGCATGGCAAAAGTAATCGGTATTGATTTGGGAACAACCAATTCGGTAGTGGCTTATCTTGAGGGTGGAGAACCGACAGTCATCGCCAACGCGGAAGGCAGCCGTTTGACTCCATCGGTCGTCGGTTTTTCCAAGACCGGGGAACGCCTGGTTGGTCAGGTAGCGAAGCGGCAAGCCATCTCCAACCCGGATCGGACGGTCATATCCATCAAGCGGCACATGGGGACCGACCATGTTGTGACCATCGACGACAAGAAATATAAGCCGCAGGAAATATCGGCGATGATTCTCCAAAAGATGAAACAGGATGCGGAGGCTTTCCTGGGGGAAAAGGTAACTAAGGCGGTCATAACTGTCCCGGCTTATTTCACCGACAGCCAGCGGCAGGCGACTAAGGATGCCGGAACGATTGCCGGCCTGGAAGTTATGCGGATAATCAATGAACCGACGGCGGCGGCATTGGCTTACGGATTGGATAAAGAGGAGGATCAGACCATCCTTGTCTTCGACCTGGGAGGCGGGACGTTCGACGTCTCGGTTCTCGAGCTGGGCGAGGGTGTCTTTGAAGTGAAAGCGACCAGCGGCAACAATCGCCTGGGCGGAGATGACTTTGACGAACGGGTAGTCAATTACTTGGTCGGTGAGTTCAAGAAAGAACACGGTATTGATTTGGGGAAAGACCGGATGGCCACCCAGCGCCTGCGGGAGGCGGCGGAGAAAGCGAAAATCGAACTGTCCTCTTTGTTCACCACCAATATCAATCTGCCGTTCATCACGGCGGACCAAAACGGCCCGAAGCATCTGGATATTAACCTGACGCGAGCGAAGTTCGACGAATTGACCGCCGACCTGGTGGAAGCGACGATCGGTCCGGCTAAGCGAGCCCTCACCGACGCCAATCTTAAACCGGAAGATATCGACAAAATCATTCTGGTCGGCGGCTCGACCCGGATTCCGGCGGTGCAGGAAGCCGTGCGCAAGCTGCTCGGTAAGGAACCGTACAAGGGGATCAACCCGGATGAAGTGGTGGCGTTGGGGGCGGCGATTCAGGCCGGTGTTATCGCCGGGGATGTGAAGGATGTTCTGCTCCTGGATGTGACCCCGCTGTCGCTCGGCATTGAAACACTCGGCGGCGTCTTCACCCGGCTGATCGAACGGAATACGACGATTCCCACCTCCAAGAGCCAGACCTTCTCGACGGCGGCGGACCACCAGACGAGTGTGGAAATCCACGTCCTCCAGGGAGAACGGTCGATGGCGGCCGATAACGTTACGCTCGGCCGGTTTTCCCTGGACGGGATCCCGCCGGCGCCGCGGGGAGTGCCGCGGATTGAGGTGGCTTTCGACATCGATGTCAACGGCATCGTTCATGTTTCCGCCAAAGATCTTGGTACGGGAAAAGAACAGAAAATCAGCATAACTTCTTCCTCGGGTCTCGCGAAAGCGGATATTGAAAAGATGGTCAAAAACGCGGAGCAGTACGCGGCGGAGGACAAGAAGCGTCAAGAAGCGGTGGAAACGAAAAACCAGGCGGATTCTTTAGTCTATAATGCGGAGAAGACGCTCAACGATCTTGGCGACAAAGCCGATCCGGCGCTTGCCGCGAAAGTCCGGGAAGCAGCGGATCACCTGAAAGAGGAGCTCAAAGGCGGCGACACGGACAAAATCAAAGCCGGGTCCGAAGCCCTGACCAAGGCTCTCTACGAGTTGTCGTCGGCGGTTTACGCCCAGACCAAAGATGCGGCCGGCGACGCCGGCGCCCCGGGACCGGAGGCGCCGAACGATAACGCCTCGGGCGAGAAGGTATACGATGCGGAATACGACGTCGTGGACCGGACGGACGAAAAGAAAGAGTAAGGCCGGCAAGCGGACAGCGGATGGTCGGGGGGTCATTAGACCCCCCTGTGTCTGCCCAACCCTATGCGTAAGAAGGTGGAAACTTGAGTAAGCGCGATTATTACGAGGTGCTCGGTGTCCCACGGAACGCCTCGGCCGAAGAATTGAAAAAGGCTTTCCGCCAATTGGCCCGCAAGTATCACCCTGACGCTAATAAGGAAGACCCCCAGGCGGCAGAGAAATTCAAAGAGATCAGCGAAGCGTACAGCGTTCTGGCCGATCCGGAGCGCCGGGCACAGTACGATCGTTTCGGTCATGTCGAGACCGGAGCCGGCGGTTTTGATCCGGGAGATTTCACCCGGGGTTTCGGCGGCTTCGGCAGTATTTTTGACGACATTTTCGATGTTTTCACCGGCGGCGGTTTTTCGACCACCGCGCGGCGGGGCCCGCAGCGCGGAGCCGATCTGCGGTATGATTTGGAACTTGCTTTTGAGGAAGCCGTCTTCGGTAAGGAGAAGGATATCGAGGTAACCCGGGTCGAAGCGTGCGAGAAGTGCGGCGGAACGGGGGCCAAATCGGGCAGCAAGCCGGTCACTTGTCCGGCCTGCAAGGGAACCGGGCAGGTGCAGTTCGCCCAGAATACTCCGTTCGGACGGATTGTCAATGTCAAGCCGTGCGACCGTTGCCACGGCGAAGGGCAGATTATCGAAAACCCCTGCCCGGAATGTAACGGCCAGGGCAGAGTCCGGCGCACACGGACATTGCATGCCAAAATCCCGGCCGGGGTGGATACCGGAACGCGTCTGCGCATGGCCGGAGAAGGCGAAGCCGGGGTGCGGGGCGGGCCGCGGGGCGACCTGTTTCTGTTCATTCACGTCAAGCCGCATAAACTGTTTACCCGGCGGGAAAACGATATCTATTGCGAGATACCCGTATCATTCACCGATGTGGTTTTGGGCGCCGACATTGCTGCTCCCACTCTGGACGGGGATGTGCAGCTGAAAATTCCGGCCGGGACCCAGACGGGTACATCCTTCCGGCTGAAAGGTAAAGGCGTGCCGTATCTGCGCAGCCATTCCCGCGGCGACCAGCATGTGCAAGTAAAGGTGACGACGCCGACGCATCTGTCGGAGAAGCAGAAGGAACTGCTGCGCGAGTTCGCCCGCCTTGGCGGGAAGACAGGTGAGGCTGAAGGAAAAGGGATTTTCAAGAAGGTAAAAGACGCGCTTGGAATGGACTGAAAAGTGAGGATGAATTATGGAGTGGAGCGCCATTAAAATAGAACTGACCCGTGCTGCCGGGGAGTTGCTAGGTGTCTACCTGCAGGAGTTGGGCATCAGCGGCACGGAAATCGACGATCCGGCCGTGCTGCGACGCCTCCGGAAGACCGGTGGCTGGGAATACAGCGACTTGCCGGACGAGCCGGCGGCAATGGACGAAGTTACACTCACCGTCTATGTGCCGTGTGAAGTCGAGGCGGCAACTGTTGCGGCCATCCGTGCCTATCTTGCGACGCTGCCGGCGGCCGGCCTGGCGCCCGGACGGGGTGTGATCAGGACCGGCACGGTCCGGGAAGAAGATTGGGCTAACAACTGGAAGGCATATTTCAAGCCGATTGCCGTCGGCAATCGGCTTTTGATTAAGCCTTCCTGGGAGGAAGCGCCGGCGGATACGGACCGGCTGCTGATCGAGCTTGATCCGGGCATGGCGTTCGGGACAGGAACCCACCCGACAACGGAACTTTGTTTGCTTGCCTTGGAGGAATTTTGTCGCACCGGGGAGACCGTCTTTGACATTGGCACCGGATCCGGGATTTTGGCTGTCGCCGCCGCCAAGCTCGGAGCGGCGGCAGTGACGGCCGTCGATATCGATCCGGTGGCGGTCCGGACGACGGAGGAGAACATCGCCCGCAACGGTGTCGGCGAGCGGGTAATGGTACATCAGGGTGGAATCGAGACGATAGCTCCCGAAGAAAAAGCCGGGGTCATCGTCGCGAATATTATTGCCGATGTGATAGTTGCGATTGCCGGGCCGGTACGGCAGCACCTGCACCCGGGCGGTATCTTTATTGCTTCCGGGATTATCCGGGAGCGTCTTTGTGATGTAACGGCTGCCTTGACGGCGGTCGGCTTCACCGCAATAACCAGCCGTACGGCCGGAGAATGGGTGGCAGTAACCGCGATCAGGGGGTAAGGCGGATGCATCGGTTTTTTGTGCCTGGCGGGCAGATTGACGGCTCGCAGTTCGTCATCATCGGCGGAGATGTGCGGCACATCGGTCGGGTCCTGCGTTTGGCGGCGGGCGACCGGATTTTCGTCGTCACCGGGGACGGGCGGGAATTTGCCGGCGAACTGACTGCCGTCGGTGACGACCGGGTAACCGGCACCCTGCTGGAAGAGCAGCTTTGCCAGACGGAACCGGCCGTCCAGGTTACCGTATATCAGGGACTGCCGAAGGCGGACAAGATGGATCTGATTGTCCAGAAATGCACGGAGATAGGGGCTATCCGTATCGTCCCGGTCGCCACCGAACGCGCTGTTGTCAAACTCGGACCGGAAAAGGCCGGGATACGGGTAGCGAGGTGGCAAAAAATCGCCGAGGCGGCGGCCAAACAGTCGGGGCGGACCAGTATTCCGACCGTGGGCGATGTGCTCGATTTCCAGGCGGCAGTGCAGGCCGCGGGCGGGCATGACCTGTCTGTTTTTCCCTGGGAGTTGGCCCGGGGCAGCAGCTTGAAACAGGTTCTCCGGGCAGCGGGGAGAGTGGTTTCGATCGGTATTTTTATCGGGCCGGAAGGCGGTTTTACCCGGGAGGAAGCGGCGGCGGCAGCGGTGGGCGGGCTCATCCCCGTTACGTTGGGACCGCGGATTCTCCGAACGGAAACGGCCGCTATGGTGACCGTGGCGCTGGCATTGTATGAATTAGCCGACTTGGGGGGGCTGTGATGTGAAACGGGCGGCATTTTACGTCCTCGGCTGCAAAGTCAACCAGTATGAAACGGAAGCGATGGCCGGCATTTTCCGGCGGCACGGTTACGAAGTGGTTGACTTTACCGCTCCGGCCGACGTCTATATCGTGCATACCTGCGCGGTAACCCAGCAGGCCGAACGGAAATCGCGGCAGGTTATCCGCCGGGCCATCCGGACGAATCCGGAAGCCGTAATCGCGGTAACCGGTTGTTACGCCCAAATCGCCGCCGACCAGATCGGCGGGATACCGGGAGTGGATGTGGTTATCGGCACGCAGGACCGGGGAAAAATCCTGGCGATGGTTGAACAGGCGGCGGCGGAGCGCCGTCCGGTGCGTGCAGTGGGTGATATCAGTCAGGCGACCAGGTTTGAGGAGTTACCGGTTTACGAGTACGCAAGCCGGACGCGGGCTTCCCTGAAAATTGAGGAAGGCTGCGATCAGTTTTGCGCTTACTGTATCGTGCCATATGCCCGCGGGCCCGTCCGTAGCCGCGATATCGCGGCGATAGTGGCTGAAGCGGAAAGGCTCGTCGCGCAAGGCTTCAAAGAAATCGTGCTGACAGGTATTCACCTGGGCGCTTACGGGAAAGATACGGGCGGAAAGCCCGAGCTGGCCGATGTCATTGAGGCTTTGTATGCTGTCGACGGGATTGTCCGCCTGCGCATCAGTTCGATCGAGCCGACGGAAGTAACCGACCGTCTGCTCCATCTGCTGGCAGACTCGCCCAAGGTTTGCCGTCACCTCCATATCCCGCTGCAGAGCGGTGACGATACGGTGCTGCGGCGAATGAACCGGCAGTACGGTACGGACGAATACGCCGGGGTCATTGCCCGGGTCAGACAAGCCTTGCCGGACGTCGGCATCAGCACGGACATGATTGTCGGTTTTCCGGGCGAGACAGTTGAACAGTTCGAAAACACTTATCGATTTGCCGAGACGGTTGGTTTCAGCCGGATGCATATCTTCCAATACAGCCGGCGAACCGGCACGCCGGCGGCGAAAATGCCGGACCAGGTCGACCCGGAGGAAAAAGAGCGCCGGAGTAAACGGCTGCTTGCTCTTGCTACCAGGCTGGCGGGTGAGTTTCACGCCCGGTTCGTCGGACAAACGGTGGAGGTGCTGGCGGAGCGGGCGGATCCCGCTACCGGACTGATGGAAGGCCTGACCGGCAATTATGCGCGGGTTCTCTTCCCCGGTAGCGAAGCTCTGCACGGCAAACTGGTCCCGGTCCGCATCACTGCGGCCGGCTTGGAGCATTTGTGCGGGGAACTGATCCCGACGGCCGGGCGAGCCGAAATTAATCGGCCGGATTGAAGGATTTGCCGGTCAATCCGGCGAAGAAGAAGGCGAAGAAGAAAATGGAAGCGTTTTCTTCCGGGGGGAGGTGGCAAGTTGAGCGATTGCATTTTTTGTCAAATCCGGGACAAGCAGATACCCAGCCAAATTGTGTACGAGGATGAATGGGTGCTGGCATTTAACGATATTCATCCGCAAGCCCCGGTACATGTTTTGGTCATCACCAAAAAACACATCCCCTCGCTTCAGGAGATGACAGCAGCGGAGGACGCCTTGCTGCCGGCTGTGTTCAGCGCTATCCGAAAAATCGCGGCGCAAGCCGGCATCGCCGAGCGCGGTTTTCGTGTTATCACCAATTGCGGGCAGTCGGCAGGTCAGACGGTCGGACACCTGCATTTTCACCTGCTCGGCGGAAAGGATTTCGAGTAACAATGCTGGTTGACGGTTTTTGCCTTTTCAGTGTATAATATAATTTGTTTACGTTTGGGAAACCGGACGGAAGACGCCGTACTTAGCAAATGGACGAAGTTTTTTTCGGTAAGCGACGCAGCAAGGACGGAAGATAATTCCTAGCAGCGGAGGGAGGGAAGTTAAGTGACGGATATAAAGGTTGGCAAAAATGAATCCCTTGACAGTGCACTCCGCCGTTTTAAGAAACAGTGCCAGCGGGCCGGGGTTTTAGCCGAGGCGCGGAAGCGGGAACACTATGAGAAACCGAGCGTTCGCCGGAAAAAGAAATCGGAGGCGGCGCGAAGGAGAAAGTTCAGTTAATCGGTCGGTTGATTGGAGGGTGCTCGAATGACCCTTAAAGATAGGCTCGATGCAGAGATGAAACAGGCGATGAAGGCGCGGGATGCCGGCAAACTGCGGCTTTCGGTTATCCGGCTGGTGCGCGCCGCGATCAAAAACGCCGAAATCGAGCGGCATGGCGAGCTGTCCGACGCTGACGTTGCCGCTATCCTGGCCAAAGAAGTAAAGATGCGCCGGGAGGCAAACGATATGATTCCGGCGGCCGAACGAGAGACGCGGCGAGACTTCATCGGGCAGAATGAGCAGGAAATCGCCATTTTGCAGGAGTACCTGCCGAAACAAATGGAAGAAAACGAAATCCGCGAGCTTGTCGCGGCGGTGATTGCCTCGGTCGGGGCGCAGTCACCGAAGGAAATGGGTAAGGTCATGGGGGCGCTTGCTCCCCAGGTAAGAGGCAGAGCGGACGGCCGTGCGGTCAGCCGTATCGTGCAGGAGATGCTGGGGAAAAATTAGCTTCGTTGAGCTTGGTAATTATTTACCAAGCTTTTCCTTTGTATACAGTCGTTCTGGCTTTCGGAATATGCTATAATAGCGGTGGGGAGAATTGGCAGCGGCCTACCCGCAGCAGGAATTAAGAGTGCGTCGGCGGCGGATAATAGGCGGGGACGCTGCGGTCAGGGAGGTGCGTAGATGATGCGGAAAGCGGTAGTTGGTTTGCTCGCGGTTGTTGTGCTGGTTTGCTTGCTGCCCCAGTTTGGCTCGGCGGCGGGTGAGAGTGTGTACTTCGTTCCGGTCAAAGACGAAATCAGCCCGGCGCTCTCGGGTACAGTGCGGCGGGGACTCAGTCAGGCTGAGGCAGCCGGCGCCCGGGCCGTGGTGCTTGAGATCAATACCCCCGGCGGGCTGGTGGCGGCGGCCCTGCAGGTCAGGGACGCGGTGGTCGAGAGTGACCTGACGGTAATCGCCTTTGTCCGGGGCCGGGCCTGGTCGGCGGGCGCGCTGCTGGCGCTGGCGGCGGACCACTTGGTGATGACTCCCGGCAGCAGTATGGGGGCCGCCGAACCGATCCCGACTACGGCAAAAACCGTGGCGGCCTGGAAAAGCGAGATGGAAGCGACAGCCGGCCGGAACGGGCGGGATCCGGCAATCGCCGGAGCGATGGTCGATCGGGAAGTCGCAATACCGGGTCTGGTCAAGCAAGGTGAATTACTGTCGCTGACGGCGGCCCGGGCGAGCGAGGTCGGATACGCTGATTATTTGGCGGCCGACCGGGCGGAACTGTTGGCTTTTTACGGTTTGGCGGACGCCCAGATTGTCGAGGTTACGCCGACCTGGACCGAAAAGATGGCCGGAATTTTGACTTCGGCCAATATCGCCCCGCTCCTGTTGATTATCGGCTTCACCGGACTCATTCTGGAAATGTTTATTCCCGGGTGGGGGATTGCCGGTATCGTCGGTGTCTTGTCGCTCGGCCTGTTTTTCGGCGGCCATATCTTGGCCGGTCTCGCCGGCTGGGAGGCCTTGTTTAGCTTTATCGCCGGCTTGCTGTTGCTTTTTGTGGAGATTTTCGTCGTTCCGGGGTTTGGGGTGACGGGAATCGGCGGTATCCTGTTGATCAGCGTGGGAATTTTCTTGGCTTCGGGTGATCCGCTGCGGGCGGCACGGACGCTGCTGCTCGCCTTACTCGGGACGGGAGCGGTCCTGGTTTTTGCAGCGCGACACTTTGACCGGAGCCGGTTCTGGCAGCGGCTTCGGCTGGGAGTGAGTTTGAATCGGGCCGGCGGTTACGTTGCTGCCCGTGAGATGGACACTCTGGTCGGACAAACCGGACAGGCGGCTACCATGCTGCGGCCGGCGGGAATTGCCGTGATTGGCGGCAGTCGGATCGATGTGGTATCGGAAGGCAGTTTCATTCCGGTCGGGGCGACGGTCGAAGTGGTGAAGGTTGAGGGTGTCAGAGTGATTGTCCGGGCAATCGAAGACCAAAAATAAGCGGAGGTGGCACAGTGGAAATTATCCTTTATATGTTGTTGATCGGCTTAATCCTGATTGGTGTCTCGGTCCTGTTCAGTTTTATCCCGGTCGGTCTGTGGATTTCGGCCGCGGCGGCCGGTGCCCGCGTCGGGATCTTCACCCTGGTGGGAATGCGCCTGCGGCGGGTGCCGCCGGCCAAAATCATTCTGCCGCTGATCAAGGCGACAAAAGCTGGCTTGGAAGTCGGCGTCGACAAGTTGGAGGCCCACTTTCTGGCCGGTGGTAATGTCGACCGGGTCGTGAACGCTCTGATTGCCGCCCAGCGGGCCGGGATTCCACTCGTATTCGAACGGGCGGCGGCAATCGACCTGGCCGGACGGGATGTGCTCATGGCCGTGCAGATGAGTGTTAACCCGAAAGTGATTGAGACACCGGTAATCGCCGCCGTCTCCAAGGACGGCATCGAGGTGAAAGCGAAGGCTCGGGTGACGGTCCGGGCCAATATCGACCGCTTGGTCGGCGGCGCCGGCGAAGAAACGATTATCGCCCGGGTCGGGGAAGGCATCGTAACGACGGTCGGCAGTTCGGAGTCACACAAGGATGTTCTGGAAAATCCGGATTCGATTTCCCGGACCGTCCTGTCCAAAGGCCTCGATGCCGGCACGGCTTTCGAAATTTTGTCCATTGATATCGCCGACGTAGATATCGGGCGGAATATCGGGGCCGAACTGCAGAGTGACCGGGCCGAGGCCGACAAGCGGATTGCTCAGGCGAAGGCGGAAGAGCGCCGGGCAATGGCGGTGGCTAAGGAACAGGAAATGATTGCCGCCGTTCAGGAGATGCGGGCGAAAGTGGTGGAAGCGGAAGCAGCCGTACCGTTAGCTCTGGCCCAAGCCTTACAGGAAGGGAAAATGGGCGTAATGGACTATTACTCCATGCGTAACCTGCTGGCCGATACGCAGATGCGCGATTCCATTTCCCGCCTTGGTCCCGGAACCGAGGCCCCCAATGACAAGAAATAACAGGCCGCCCGGCCGGCGGGAAGGAGGCAGGACGTGCAGTCGTTAATACCGTTGATTTTGTTTTGGTTAATCTCCGGGCTTATCCGCAACGGTCTCCGGCAGCCGCCGGCTTCCCGGCGGGAACGCCGAACGCCGCAGCCGCCGGGGCCGGAACGACCGGTCATGGTCAAACCGGTAATGGCGAAACCGGCCGCAGCTAAGCCGGCTAAGCCAAAGCCGTCGCTGCCGGCGTTTGGGCGACCTGCGCTGCGGGAAGCGACTCCGGCCGTACCGGCGGCGGAATTTCGGCACGGTGCGGCGGATACGGGTGAACCGGCTGCCCCGGCAAATCTTCCCGTTCAGCCCACTGCCGCGCAGCCACAGCACAGCGCCGGGCGGCAGGTTTTGGGGGCGCTGTCCGCCCGCGATTTCCGGTTCGGAATTGCCATGGCGGAGGTACTGGGACCGCCGCGGTGCCTGCAGCCTTACCGCCCTCCGACGTGGCGGGATCCACAATAGAGGTACGCAATAAAAAGACGAAGTAGGAAGCCGGCATCGCCGGCTTCCTTTTACTTCCCCGGTTTCCGGTAATAATGGCTGTTCCTCCGCATAAACTAGCTAGGGGAGGAGAGAGCATGGCGCACGGGAGTGGCGGACGCAAGCTGAAAAGCGGTATTGCCAGGGCTTTTGAACTGCCGCGGGATATCCTGCTTGATTTACCGCGGTTAACGCTCATCGGCGCCCTGCAACTCTGCGTTGAAAATCACCGCGGGATCATTGAGTATACCGGTGAGAAAATCAGGATAAACCTGTCCGGGCAGGAATTGACGGTTACCGGTGCCAATCTTGCCATCGGCTCCATCACCGAAGGAGAGATTATTATCGAGGGCACCATTGAAAGTCTGCTCTTTATGTAAAGGTAAGGAGGGTGGGACAGTGTTTATGGTCAAGCTCTGGCAATATCTGCGGGGCTATCTCGATATCAGCATCAAAGGAGCGATGGTGGAAAAGTTTATTAATCTGGCGACACAACAGGGGATTTTCCCCTGGGACCTCCGGCGAATAAACGGAGCGGTAAAAGCAAAAATTAATGTCGAAGACTTTCGTCTTCTGCGTCCTCTGGCCCGGAAGACGCAGTGTCGGGTAAAAATCGTGGGACGACACGGCCTGCCGTTTGTCGTCCTTCGTTTACGGCAGCGCAAGGGGCTTGTCGTCGGCGCGGTTCTCTTCTGTCTCGCTCTTTACTTCCTTTCTTCCTTCATTTGGTTCGTGGAGATAACTGGCACGGACAAATTGGAACCGGGATTGCTTCGGGAAGCAGCGGCCAGTCTCGGTGTTCGCCCCGGGGTCCTGCGGTTTTCCATCGACATCCCGGCGGTGAAGCAAGAATTGCTGATCGAATACGACGAAATCGCCTGGGTTGGAATTAATATCCGGGGCACCAAGGCGACGATCGAAATCATTGAAAAGAAACTGCCGCCGCCGCAGGACAGCGAGACGGGAAGACCCTGCGACATCGTAGCCGGCCAGGATGCTGTCATCACTCGGATCGCCGTCCTGGAAGGTATGGCGGTGGTGCAGGAAGGAGAAACGGTCCAGCGTGGCCAGGTGCTGATTAGCGGGCAGGCTTCGGACGGTATCACCGGTGTTCAGCTTGTCCGGGCCAACGGGATCGTTGAAGGCAGAGTCTGGCGGGAAGCAACGGGCGAAGCCTATCTGGTGCGTAAATATGCGCAGCGCACCGGGCGCAGCGCGGCTCAGGTTGTCGTCAAGTACGGAAAAGATGTCGCGGTAACCCTAGGCCGGCGGAGTATTCCTTTCGCGACATTTGAGAGTGAGCAGACGAGCAAAAAGCTGTCTGTCTGGAGGAATTCCGCGGCATCTGTCGAAATTATTTATATCAGGTATTTTGAGACCAAGATAGTGGAAGAGACTGTCAGTCCGGAGAAGGCCGTCGATTTGGCCCGGCAGAAAGCGACCACGCTTTTGCAGGATCAGTTAAGCGCCGACGCAACGGTCATCGACCGGCGGTATGAGGTTTTGGCTTCGGACGACCCCGGCCGGATTCGCGTCCGCGCCGTCATTGAAACCCAAGAAAGCATCGGGATTGCCCGGGAATTGTCCGGCTGACTGATTGGCCAGGGGAGGGTAACGCAGACATTGACAGAAGACAGGCAGGTAACCCGGCAGGTGTTGCTCGACGATAATAATGCGGCGGCGGCCTTGTTCGGGAAATTTGACGAGCATCTGAAGCTGATCGAGAAGAACTTTGCGGTGAAGTTGGTTGCCCGGGGGAATTCCCTGCAGATCACCGGCGCTGTCGAAATTGCCGAACAGGTTTGGACGCTGGTCGAACATTTGCAGGCAGTTTACCGGGAGAATACCGCCGTCGGCTTGCCGGACGTGAAATACGCCATCCGGCTCGTCAAAGAGGGAAAAGAAGCAAAGCTTGGGGAGATGCTGCATAATCTGATTGGCAGTACCGCCCGGGGGAAGCAGATAAAACCGAAAACCCTTGGCCAAAAACTGTATGTTGAGGCGATCCGGGGAAACGACCTGGTCTTTGGTATCGGGCCGGCCGGCACAGGGAAAACATACCTGGCGGTGGCTATGGCTGTTACTGCATTGAAAAACCGGGAAGTGAACCGGATTATTTTGACCCGGCCGGCGATCGAAGCGGGGGAAAAGCTCGGATTTTTGCCGGGCGATCTGCAGGATAAAGTAGACCCCTATCTGCGACCGCTGTATGATTCCCTTTACGATATCGTCGGGGTGGAAACTTTCCAGAAGTATATGGAGCGGGGCATTATCGAGGTGGCGCCGCTGGCCTATATGCGGGGGCGAACGCTTGACGATTCGTTCGTTATTCTTGATGAGGCGCAGAACACTACTCCGGAACAGATGAAAATGTTCCTGACCCGTTTCGGTTTCGGGTCCAAGGCCGTCGTGACCGGGGATATCACCCAGGTGGACCTGCCGCCCGGTCAATATTCCGGACTGGAGCACGCCCGCTTTATCCTCGGGGCGATCGAGGGGATTGCTTTCGTTTATTTCTCGGATCGGGATGTCGTCAGGCATGAATTGGTCCAGAAAATCATCCAAGCTTACGAAAAATATGATCAGGAGCAGAAAGCAACTCCTTAACGAGAATGCCACGTATAAGGTGGGTGAAGACAGTGAAACCTTCCGGTTGGCAGACGAACATTTCCGGCCGCTTGCAGCGGTTCAGGTTCGGACAGAACGCGGCGGGGCGGCGCCTGTTTTGGGCGGCGCTGATTTATCTTGTCTTGCTTGCGATGGTTATCTCCGGTGTCATGCCACGCCAGGTGCAGTTGAAGGCGGGCGAAATTGCCAAGGAGAATATTGAAGCCGAGAAAACGGTAATTAATCGCCAGGCTACCGATGCCAAAAAAGCAGAAGCGCGGGCCGCGGTCAAGGAAGTATATGACTTGGATCTGACCGCCGTTGACACTGCGGCGGCGCAGATTGCAGCGGTATATGACCTGTTCCGCGCGGCCAAAACGAGCGATGGGTCGGAAGCTCAGAGGCTCGCCGGCCTGAAAGAGGCGCTGGTTCTCGAGGCGAACGACAGCACTCTGCTCGGTATTCTGCGGCTGGAAAGTAGTGCCTTGGATGAATTGGAAGCATCCACGCAGCAGATAATCCGTTCGGTCATGCAAGCCGGCATTAAAGAGGAACGGCTGCCCGAAGCCCAGGGGCAGATCGCGGCCCAGGTCGAGGCGCTGTCGGTCGACCGGACGCAGAAAACCTTCGCGGCCGCTTTGGGCCGGAGCGTTCTCCGGCCGAACTTGATTTTCAACGAAGCCGAGACTAATCAGCGCCGGACTCAGGCGGAACTGGCCGTAGAGCAGAATTCAGTGAAGATCTTAAAGGGGCAGATTGTCGTCCGGGCCGGCGATCCGGTCACGGCGGAGCACATCGCCATGCTGGAAGACCTTGGTCTGCTGCGCGAGCATGCCGATTACTGGCGGCTGTTCGGGCTCAGCATCTTTGTTCTGCTGATGGAAGCACTGGTGGCCGCATATCTGTACCGCTTCAACCGGCCAAGCTTTGACAGCGAAACCCACATAATCCTGCTCGGTCTTATCGTGATTTTGACTGTGCTGATCAGTCGGATTTTGGGAGCAATTTCCATGTTTTTGATTCCCGTAGCGGCCGCCGCTATCCTGGTGGCTGTTCTCCTGGATGCGCGGCTGGCCATCATGCTCAATATCGTACTGAGCATTTTATCCGGAGTAATCCTGGGCGGTGAACTCCGGTATGTGATAATTGCGATGGTCGGCGGTTTTGCCGCCGTTTTCAGCATCTCGAAGGTAAGTCAGCGCAGCGACCTGACGCGGGCCGGGGCGGCCGTGGGGGCAGCCAACGTCCTGGCGATTTTCGGGACGTCGGCAGCGACCGGAGTCCCGGTCAACGAAGTATTAAGCGAAAGTGTTCTGGGAACGTTAGGGATAGCCAGCGGGCTGCTGTCGGTAGTCCTGGCTAACGGGCTTTTGCCTTATCTGGAGAACAATTTTGGGATAACGACTGCGGTCAAACTGACCGAACTGTCCAATCCAAGCCACCCGCTGCTGCGCCGCCTGCTGGTGGAGGCTCCCGGCACTTATCACCACAGTATCATCGTCGGCAACCTGGCCGAGGCGGCGGCCGAAGCGGTGGAAGCCGAGCCTTTACTCGCCCGGGCCGGGGCTTACTACCATGACGTCGGCAAGATTAAGCGCCCGTATTTCTTCATTGAGAATCAGTTGAGCGGCGGTAATCCGCACGATAATGTTTCGCCGAATTTGAGTACGCTGATGATTACCTCACACATTAAGGACGGAGCGGAGCTTGCCCGGGAATACCGCCTGCCGCAGGGTATTACCGATATCATCGAGCAGCACCACGGAACCAGTCTGGTCGCTTATTTTTACAATCTGGCGGCCGGCAAAGACAAAAGCGACGCAGTGACGGAGGAGGATTTTCGCTACGAAGGCCCGAAGCCGCAAACAAAGGAGGCGGCCATCGTGATGCTGGCCGACTCGGTGGAAGCGGCTTCCCGGTCTTTAACGAAACCGAATCCGGAGCGGATTGCCGGATTAGTGCGCAAAATTATCAAGGATCGCCTGGCCGACGGGCAGTTGGATGAGAGCGCCCTGACGTTTAAAGACCTCGACCGGATCGCGGAAAGCTTTATTCGCATTCTGCAGGGGATTTTCCATACTCGGATTGAATATCCTGAGGCGGAGGAAGCCGGGACGGCGGATGGGAGTGAGTCAAACGGAAGTATTGATCAGCAATCTCCAGGAGAAGAGTGAATTAAAGCCGGAAGCTTACCGGACAATCGAAGCGCTGGCACAGGCTGCGGTGGAGTCGGAAGGCAGCTTGGGCGCGACTGAGGTCAGTATCACTTTTGTGGACGACCCTTATATGCAGACACTGAACCGCCAGTACCGGGGGATCGACGCTCCGACCGACGTCCTGTCGTTTGCCCAGTTGGAGAAAGATGAAACGGAACCGCCCGTATTAACCCAAACTGCCGCTTCGCTCGGTGATGTCGTGATTTCGCTCGAGCGCGCGACAATTCAGGCGGCGGAGTACGGGCACAGCCTGGAACGGGAAATCGGATTCCTGGTCGTCCACGGTTTGCTCCATCTTCTGGGTTACGACCACACCGATCCCGCGACGGAAGCGGCAATGACGGCGAAAGCCGATACGATTCTGGCCCGTTGCGGACTCGGACGTTGACGGTATGCTGAGACGAAGACCGCTCCGGGCCAGTTTTCTGGATGCGTTCGCCGGTATCGCGCTCGCGCTGCGGACCCAGCGGAATATGCGGATTCACTTCGTTGCCGCCGTACTGGTGTTGCTATCGGCACTGTTGCTACGGGTGGCGGCAGCGGAGGCAGCCTTTTTGCTGACGGCCATCGGCTTCGTCCTGGTGGCCGAAATGTTCAACACCGCCGTGGAAAAAAGTGTCGACCTGGCAACGGATGATTACAATCCTCTGGCGGCAGCGGCCAAAAACATCGCGGCCGGTGCCGTCCTGATCGCCGCGGTCAATGCCGTAATTGTCGGCTGGCTTATTTTTGCGCCCCGCTTGCTGCCGCTGCTGTGCCGGCTGTTCGCCGGCTAGCACTGTTGAATAACGCCCGCCGGACCGGCGGGCGTTGCTTACCGAAAGTCCGGGAGGGAAAAGAGTGTCAACAAAAACAACCACGTACAAATCCGGCTTCGTCGCCGTCATCGGTCGTCCGAACGCCGGCAAGTCAACTTTACTCAACTCGCTGCTGGGAGAGAAGCTGGTTATCGTCTCGGATAAGCCGCAGACGACCCGGAACAAGATTACCTGCATCCTGACGCGGCCGGATGCCCAGATTATCTTTCTCGACACGCCCGGACTGCACAAGCCGAAAACAAAGCTAGGCGAATACATGGTCCAAACCGCCCAGGCCGCTTGCCGGGAAGTCGACGTGGTTTTGCTGTTGGTTGATGCCGCGGTCGCCGCCGGCACCGGCGACCGGTATGTGGTCGAGAGTCTGCGCTCGCTCAAGGTGCCGGTCCTCCTCATTCTGAACAAGACTGATCTCATTACCAACGGCCGGGTGGCCGAACTGACGGCAATGTACGGTGATTGGTTCCCCTTTGCCGGGATTATTCCGGTGTCGGCTCTGCGGCAGACTAACCTTGCGTCTTTGCTCACCAAAATCATCTCGCTGCTGCCGGCGGGCCCTCGTTATTACCCGGAAGACATGGTCATTGACCAGCCGGAACGGTTTATCGTTGCGGAACTGATTAGGGAAAAAGCGATGCATCTGACGAATGAAGAGGTGCCCCACGCCGTAGCCGTCGATATTGAGGAGATGGCGGCGCGGGACAATGAAACGGTATTCATCCGGGCGGTGCTGTATGTGGAAAGAGAGTCGCAAAAAGGAATTATCATCGGGGCCGGCGGGGCCAAGCTGAAGGAAATTGGCCGGCGGGCCCGGCAGGATATCGAAAGCTTGCTCGGTTCGAAGGTTTTTCTGGATTTGTGGGTCAAAGTCAAGAAAGACTGGCGGAAGCGGGATGAGACCCTCCGACAGCTCGGCTACGAATAAGGAGCGGGACGCGATGGATTTTTACCGGGTAAACGCAGTCGTGATCAGGGTTAAGGATTTTCAGGAGGCCGACCGGCTCGTCACGCTGTTCGCACGGGAACGGGGGAAGCTCCGGGCTGTCGCCAAAGGTGCCCGCCGGCCCCGCAACCGACTAAGCGGGAGCACTCAGCTGTTCTGCAGCGGTGTCTATTCTCTGTACGCCGGGCGGGGACTTGCCAACCTCAATCAGGGGCAAATTATCGAACCGTTTATCAGTCTGCGGGAAGACCTCGACAAGATGACTTACGCCGCCTATTTTGCCGAGTTGATTGATATGTTGGTGGAAGAAGAGGCGGGCGGCGACCTGTACCCGCTGTTGCTGTCCGTTTTCCTGCGGCTTGAGCAGGGTGGGGATGCGGAAATCTTGGCCCGCTTTTTTGAAATCCGCTTGCTCGCAGCGCTTGGCTACAAGCCGGAGTTGGGTTGTTGCGCCGACTGCCGGAAAGTTCCCGTCGGCGGCGGGGAAGTCTGGTTCAGCCCTTCGCACGGCGGCATCCTCTGCGCCGAGTGCACCGACCGGACATCGGATGCGGTCCGTATCTCGTCCGGCACGCTGGAAATGCTGAAACGCTTGTTATCCACCGACGCGGCCCGTCTGCATGTTCTGAAATTATCTTACGAAATGCGCTACGAATTGGAGCGGGTGCTGCGGGCTTTTGTGAACGAACATCTGCCGCGCCCCCTCAAGTCATTGGATTTTCTGCAAATGGTTAAACTAGCGGAGAGAAATCATATGAGGAAGGATGAGGCGCATGACGATTGATTTGGAGAAAATCGACCTGATCCGGGAAAGGACGGGGCTCGGTTACCGGAAAGCGAAAGAGCTGCTGGAAAGCGCGGGCGGCGATGTGGTGGAAGCGCTGATCCTGGCGGAAAGCAGGGAAAAGTCATGGCAGGAAGAGATGCAGGTCAAGGGTAACGAACTGGCGGAAAAAGTGCGGGAAATCATCCATAAAGGGAATGTGACGAAGATCAAGGTAAAAAACGGCGACCAGACGATTGTGGAAATTCCGGTTACCGTCGGTGCGGTGGGAGCGCTGGTCGTGCCGAATCTGGCCGCGCTGGGGGCAATCACCGCTCTGCTGACGAAATGCACGATCGAAATCGAGCGGGCCCGGCCGAATCCTGATTCGCCCGATAGCGAGCTGCACGTCGAATAACGCCGGCAGAAAAGGGTACAGGCACCGGAGGCGAACTTTGCCTCCGGCGTCTGTTTTTTGTCCGGAAAAAAGCGCCGGGAAAGCAGGAAATATTCCTGGGATACAGTATATACTATATATTGAGTCGGAGGAATATAGTATAACATAATCTGCCTTGAACGTTCGGGAAGGGTGGTGAAGAAAATCGAACTGACACCCCGGCAGGAAAAAATCATCGAGATTGTCAAAGAAAACGAGCCGATTACCGGCGAGCAGATCGCCGAGATCCTGTCTCTGACCAGGGCCGCAATCCGAGCGGACCTGGCTATCCTGACCATGTCCCATATTTTGGAGGCCAAGCCGCGGGTGGGTTATTTTTTTTCCGGCCGCAAGATCAATTATCTGATCGGTGAGCAGATCAGAACTATGAAAGTCAAGGAAATCAAATCGGTTCCGACCGTTGTTCAGGAAAGCACTTCGGTTTACGATGCCATCGTCATGCTGTTCCTGGAAGATGTGGGTACTCTTTTTGTCGTCCGGGAAGGCGGTATTCTGGAAGGAGTCGTTTCGCGCAAAGACTTGCTAAAGGCGACGCTCGGAAACGCTGATGTGCATCAAATGCCGGTCGGCGTGATCATGACCCGAATGCCGAATATTGTACTGACCTATCCGGAAGAGACCATCTACGAAGCGGTGAAAAAGATTGTGGACAAAGAAGTCGACGCCTTGCCGGTCGTCCGCCCGCTGAATTCGGTGAGTGAGAAGGGTGGACAGCGGCGGGAAGAGTACGAGGTAATCGGCCGGATTACGAAGACGAGCATCGCCAGGCTGCTCGTTGAGCTGGCGGAGGCCAGATAAAGGAGGAGAGGGAGATGGGTGAAGCAATGCACCCACTGGTATACGTAGTATCCGATTCGGTCGGGGAAACGGCCGAGTTCGTTGTCCGGGCGGCCGCGAGCCAGTTTAATTCCGGCCACCTGGAGATTAAGCGTATCCCTTATACCAGTACGGAGGAGCAAATTGCCGAGATCGTTGCCAAGGCTAAAGCGAGCGACAGCATCGTCGCCTACACCTTGGTGCTGCCGGAACTGCGGATAGCGATGGAAAAAGAAGGGCGCCGGCAGGGGGTGGTCACAGTTGACGTTCTGGGGCCAATCCTGGATGCCCTGACTGCTAAGGTGAGCACTAACCCCAAGCTGCAGCCCGGTCTCGTCCACCGGATCGATGAAGATTATTTCCGGCGGGTCGAGGCGGTGGAGTTTGCCGTTAAGTACGATGACGGGAAGGACCCGCGGGGGCTGCTGCGGGCGGACTTGGCTCTGGTTGGAGTATCGCGGACCTCAAAGACTCCGCTCAGTATGTATCTTGCCCACAAACGCGTGAAAGTGGCGAATGTGCCCCTGGTGCCGGAAATCCAACCGCCGGATGAGCTGTTCGAACTCCCGCCATCCAAGGTTGTCGGCCTGACTATTGCTCCCGAGCAACTGCACGAAATCCGGCAGGAGCGGCTGCGGACTATGGGCCTTACCGCGGCGGCGGAATATGCCAGCATCGAGCGAATCCTGCATGAGTTGGATTACGCCGAGCGGATTATGCGCCGTATCGGCTGTCCGGTGATTGAAGTAACGAATAAGGCAGTGGAGGAAACGGCCGGGAAAATTCTCGAGATCATCAGCAGGAGGGAAAAATATGAGTGAGGCAAAGTTGGTTTACACATTTGCCGAAGGAAACGGTCGGATGAAGAGCTTGCTCGGCGGCAAGGGAGCCGGACTGGCTGAAATGACTTCCATCGGATTGCCGGTGCCGCCGGGTTTTACTATTTCCACCGAAGCCTGCAACTTATACAATACCGGCGGACGAACTTTTCCGACCGGTCTGGAAGCGGTGATCCAGGAGCACATCGGTTGGCTGGAAACGAAAACGCAGAAAACCTTCGGGCAGAGCGACAATCCCCTCCTCGTTTCCGTCCGCTCCGGGGCGGCCATCTCGATGCCGGGAATGATGGACACAATTTTGAACCTTGGCTTGAACGACAGCACGGTGGAAAGCCTGGCCATTCGGACGAATAATGCGCGATTTGCCCACGACTGCTACCGGCGCTTTATTCAGATGTTCGGGAATGTGGTGATGAAAGTCGAGCACCATGAGTTCGAAACAGTGCTGGGAGAACACAAACGGCGCCAGGGAGTCAGTTATGACAGTGAGCTTACCGCCGACACCCTCAAGGCGGTAGTGGCCGATTATAAACAACTTGTCCGGCGGGAGACCGGAACCGATTTTCCGCAGGAACCGCGAGTCCAGCTGATTATGGCCGTTCGGGCCGTTTTTGACTCCTGGAGCAATCCCCGTGCCATCACCTACCGGAAAATCAGCCGGATTCCGGATGATCTGGGAACGGCGGTGAATGTGCAGGCGATGGTTTTCGGAAATATGGGTGACGACTGCGCAACCGGGGTGGCCTTTACCCGCAACCCGTCAAACGGAAAGCGGGAACTGTACGGGGAATACCTCGTCAACGCCCAGGGCGAGGACGTCGTGGCCGGTATCCGGACGCCGCGGCCGATTGCCGAACTGGCCGGGGAAATCCCGGCGGCTTATGAGGAATTCGTCCGGGTGTGCGGCCTGCTTGAACAGCATTACCGGGATGTGCAGGATATTGAGTTTACCATTGAGGGCGGCACCTTGTACCTCCTTCAGACCCGGAATGCCAAACGGACCGCGAACGCAGCGGTAAAAATTGCGGCCGATCTGGTGGCGGAAGGGGTTATTACCAAGGAAGAAGCTATGCTGCGGGTGGAACCGGAGCAGATCAGCCAGGTAATGCACCGCCGTATCGACCCCGATGCCAAGCTGACGGTCATTGCTACCGGCCTCCCGGCCTCACCGGGGGCAGCTTCGGGGATCGTGCTGTTCGACGCCGACGAGGCGGAGAAAGCGGCCGGGGAAGGCAAACGTGTGATTCTGGTCCGGCCGGAGACGACACCGGATGATATTCACGGCATGGTTGCCGCACAGGGGATTCTGACCACGCGCGGCGGGATGACGAGCCACGCGGCGGTCGTCGCCCGCGGGATGGGGAAGCCGTGCGTCAGCGGTTGTGAAGCAATCAAGGTGAACCTGGCGCGGCAGGAATTCACCGCCGGGGATACGACCGTTCGGGTCGGCGAGGTGATTTCCATCGACGGAGCCCTCGGCCAGGTTATTCTCGGGCAAGTACCGATGATTGACCCGGAACTAAGCGAAGAATTTCAGCGGTTACTGACCTGGGCCGATGAAGCCAAACGGCTCGGAGTCCGGGCGAACGCCGACACGCCTGAAGACGCCCAGCGGGCGCGGGAACTGGGAGCGACCGGCATCGGCCTTTGCCGGACGGAACATATGTTTTTCGCTCCGGATCGGTTGCCCATCGTCCAACAGATGATCATGGCGGAGACGGAAGAGGAGCGGCGGACCGCGCTGGAGCGGCTTCTGCCCATCCAGCAGGGTGATTTCGAGGGTATTTTGCGGGCGATGGACGGATACCCGGTAACCATCCGACTGCTCGACCCGCCGCTGCACGAGTTCCTCCCGAACGCGGAAGAAATTGTGGTGGAACTGACGACCCTGCGCCTGCAGGGCGGCAAAGCAGGAGAGATCCGGGAAAAAGAGAACCTGCTGCGCAAGGTCCGGTCGCTGTCCGAATTCAACCCGATGCTTGGACTGCGCGGCTGCCGCCTCGGCATCATCTATCCGGAGATTTACGAAATGCAGGTCAAAGCCATCCTCCAGGCGACGGTGCGCTTATTGAAGGCCGGCTATAACCCGATGCCGGAAATCATGATCCCGTTGGTCGGACACGAAAAAGAGCTGATTATCAATCGGGAGATGGTCGAGCGGATCGCCCGGGAGATTGAAGCGGCAACTGGTATTAAATGCGCCTATCCGGTCGGGACGATGATTGAGCTGCCGCGGGCCTGCCTCGTGGCGGACCGGATTGCGGCGAGCGCCGACTTCTTCTCCTTCGGGACGAATGATCTGACGCAGACGACGTTTGGCTTCAGCCGCGACGACGCGGAAGGCAAGTTCCTGCACCAGTATGTCCAGGACAAGATTCTGCCGGAAAACCCGTTTGCCGTGCTCGACCGGGACGGGGTCGGCAAGCTCGTGGCCATGGCTTACGAACTCGGCAAAGCGCAGAATCCGGACTTGAAAGTCGGTATCTGCGGTGAGCACGGCGGTGATCCGAGCTCAATCGAGTTCTGCCACATGGTTGGACTCACCTACGTCAGTTGCTCGCCGTTCCGGGTGCCGGTTGCGCGGCTCGCGGCAGCTCAGGCGGTGATTAACAACAAAGACCGATCGAAATAAGACTTACAATAATATAAATTAAGAAGTGAAAAAGGGGAGGGGTTATTGGCATTAATGTGACGATAACCCCTCCCCTTTTTCACCACCTACTTTTCTTGTATAACGATTCGATATTTTTGATGTTAAAAAAGTCGAGCCGCGATAAACAAGCTTTGGTATTATGTAGATACAAAGGAGGTGAGATAATGTTAAACAAATTAAATCATGTGCTTGACTATATTGAAGAGCATTTGACCGATGAAATATCGCTTGAAATGATTGCTAAATATGCTGGTGTTTCTGACTATCACTTCAGAAAGATATTTTTTTATCTTTCAGGCTTGACGCTTAGTGAATATATCAGAGACCGAAAACTGTCGGAAGCAAATAAGGATTTGTTATATGGAGAAAACGTAACGGATGTTGCTTTTAAGTATGGTTATCAGTCAATGGACGGCTTTACTCGGGCATTCAAAAACTGGAGTGGGTTTTTGCCCTCAGATGTAAAAAAAGGAGGCATAAGCAAATCGTTTCCCAAACTTTCATTCGTAATAACCGTAAGGGGAGGAATTGCTATGGAATTTAGAATCGAAGACAAACCAGCCTTCAATTTAGTCGGGGTAAGTAAACGTGTTCCTATGCAATTTGAAGGTATTAATAACGAAATCGTCAAACTTGCAGAAAGCATAACGCACGAGCAAAAAGAGGAAATGCATTCTCTTCAGAATATCGAGCCTTATGAAATCGTCAATGCTTCTTATGATGCTGACGCTAATTTCTTGAAAGAAGAAGGATATCTAACTCACTTGATAGGTATTCTAACGACTGAAAATCAAGTAAGTGAGCTATTAGAAAAAGTGCCGGTCGAAGCTTGTACTTGGGCAATATTCCCGAATGAAGGACCATTCCCTTCAACCCTACAAGAAACGATGGCAAAAATATATTCAGAATGGCTTCCTTCTTCCAATTACGAGGTAGTTAATGCCCCTGCTTTTTCTTTTACTAGAATGGATGAACAGAAAAAAGATTACGCCTATAGTGAAATCTGGATGCCTGTTCGGAAGAAGCAAAACTAAAAGCATATACGCCATTGTACGTGTGCGATTGAATATTTTACTGTCGCTCGAAGAGAATTATGAAGAATAGAATTGGATAACGGAGGAAAGTGATAGGAGGGTGGGGTTATTGGCATTAGTGTGGCGATAGCCCCGCCCCTTTGTCACCGTCATAAAAGAAGTGGGGCCGGTGTTAGCAGACAATTTTCTTCCTATTAACAGCAGATCTTGGAAATGGAGAAGGAGTATTTATAGCGGTGAGAGTTAAGAAATCAAGCCTAAGCGAAAGAGTGATTGAAAACGTCAAGGACTTATGATACCATAGTAAAAGAAAATTCATATTTAAGTTTTATAGGGTTCCGCAGTTAATGAAACTGGTCTGGACCGAGATAAAACGCACAGTTTATCTGTGTACACGGAAGGATAAAAGCCTGGGAGATATTATGCATGTCTTCCGGGCTTTTTATTTTCAGTTATTATATAAGGGGTGAAGACCATGAAATGAGTTGGACTGTAGGTTCGAAAGCCTCTCAAGGTTTTACAAAGCTTGTATTGAGGCGTTTTACTATAAGAGGAGCAGAGCAATCTTTTTTTCCGTCGTTGGCATTAAGAGAGTTCCCTTTAATTAGGGACAGCTTTCATAATTTGGACACGGAGCGGGCAAGTTGTTCGTATTGCCCCGGAATTAAACTATGCGACGAAAGTGAGGGAATGACTAATGTTTAGAGAAATGAGAAGAGGCAAGCAATTGTTATCAATGGAAGCCACCGTAGCCGTAATGAACAGAGGCACAAATGGTGTTCTAGCGTGTTTAGGTGATGAAGGTTATCCCTACGCAGTCCCCCTTAGCTATGCTTATTTTAATGGCAAAATCTACTTTCACTCCGCAAAAGCCGGACATAAAATCGATGCTATTGCGAAGAACCCGAAGGTATCTTTTTCGGTAACAGACGAAGATACGATAGTAAGTGAAAAATATACTACTTATTTCCGCAGCGTCATTGCTTTCGGCAAAGCAAGGATTGTCGAGGGCGGCGAATGGCTGGAAGCTTTTCAGGCTTTGGTCGAAAAGTATTCGGGCGATCAGCCGGAAGAAGCCAAACATAAGGAAATAGCCGGATGCACGCAAGCTTACATTATTGCAATTGACGTCGAGCACATAACCGGCAAGGAAGCCATCGAGTACGTCAACGCCAAAATATAAAGCTGTTTTCGATGCTGGCTAGAGCTACGGGAGCAAATAAGCAGCCGTACTAAAAACAATATGCGATGAGGGCTAACTATTATTAAATGTGTTCAATAACGCAAAAAACGGAGATTTGTCTATTCTGCTGATAGCTACACAGGCCGCCCTACGGTAGAAAACGATTTGATTTTGGGTTTGTTTAGAGCGACAAGGGAACTGCGTAACAGTTCCCTTGTCTTTTGGCAGGAAATTTCCATTCTGGTGCGAATAAGTTAAAGACTCGGCTGAGCAGGCCGGACGTTAATGAAACAGCGAAATGGTGAGGGGACTTTCTCTGATCAAATAATGTGTCTGCCGGCAAGGGGAAGCGGGCGGGCATGGAAATGTATAGCCCGGTAAGATAGTATACAGAATGTTCGGAGAGATAGTATACAGTTTTCTGATACAATACAGGCATAAATCACAGAGGTGAGGGGATTGATTTATGCCGTGGG
>Ga0228535_1000941_pt1 | contig 60054 bp, 43 predicted proteins | sample SJ1metagenome_FD_168457 | JGI IMG/M metagenome (GOLD analysis project Ga0228535, IMG submission 168457) | Enriched culture of PCE-dechlorinating microbial communities from Ithaca, New York, USA - SJ1 | ecosystem: Engineered > Modeled > Simulated communities (microbial... > Unclassified | place...
CGGGATAATATTCCAGCCTGGCGCGCCCGAAGAGGGGCGGGATGCGCCGCAGGGGTTCATCATCGTCGATATTATGGCCGAACGTGTAGGTCGCGTTCATGACGATTCTCCAGCGCCGGCCGATCTCGCCCTGGGCTTCCGATTCGAAGCCCTGAATATACGCGCGGTGCCTGTTGGCCCTGCAATAAACGCGATCATCCCCGTAATAAGCGCTTCCCAGGTAAGTCGATTCGATGCGAACGATGAGGTCCTGAAGCCAGGTGCGATAAAGATAGAACCCCCAGGCCCAACGGCTTCCCCTGGATTTCACCCCGGCCTCCAGCGTCGTGCCGTATTCGGGCTTCAAATCGGGCGCGGGGACCTCGATCCCGTAGTCGAAAGCCCCGAAAGAGCTCAGATCGTTGATGTTCGGCGCCCGAAAGGAGCGGCTGAGGTTGAATAGGGCGTGGAGGCTGTCGCTCAACCGGTAAAGAAGCGAAAAGTGCCCGACGGCCGCCGACGGGGATATGCAGGTGTCGCCGAAGAGATCATCCCGGGTCCGGATCCTGACGAGATTGCAGCGGAATCCCGCCCTCAATCCGAAACGGGCGATATCGATGCTCTGGGCATGATAAGCGGCCAGGTTGAATGCCCGGGCGCGGTCGGGATAGAGCCCGCGCTTCTTGATGCTCGAGCCGCCGGCCGCATCCAAATCCTCGGCGGCACTGCGGACGAGATCGGAATACAGTTCGCAGCCGGTCGTCAGTCTCCACGAGTTCCGGGGCGCGCTTCGGACCTGGAGTTGAAAGCCCAGCGTTTCGACCTCGTCGCGTTCCCTGATCAGCAGAATGTCATATTTCCGCTGTTTCTCGCGCCCCTCGATGGATTCCTGCCAGGAGACGGTCGCCTCGATCTCCCTCCAAAGGGGGTTCGGGGAAAAGGCGGTCGTTTTCAGGTAGGCCAACCGCCTTTCCTGAGGGCTGAAGACATACCGGCCGTATCCGCGCTGCGTCACCTGGTCATAGGCGGGCACCTCGGGCTGGCGGACGAATTGGCCGGCGGCCGTCAGGATGAGATTGTCGCTGAGTTTGAACAGGCATTTCAAATCCCCGGCCGTTTCGTCATAGCCGCTGGGCGATAGGACGCCGAGGTCTCCTCCGGCGAGGAGGTCGCCGAAGGATCTCAGGGATACGCCGCCGGAGATTCCCAGGCGCGGCGTCCGGAGCCGGACGTCCAGGCGGCCGCTCGTCTCCATATCACCGCTGACCAGCTTGGCCCGCCCCGCGGCGGATATTTCAGTCCCGCGGGCCGCCAATCCCGGCGACGGGGTGAGGAAGTTCAGGACGCCGCCGACGGCGTCGCTTCCGTAGAGGGTGGATCCGGCTCCCGGCAGAATCTCGACCCTGTCGGTGGAATACGGATCAATACCGTTGATGTACTGGTTGGGTCCGTAACGGCAGGTCGAGTTGTTCAGACGGATGCCGTCGACAAGTGCAAGAACCTGGTTTCCCGTCAAGCCGCGGAGGAAAGGGGAGCCGCCCCCGTGATTCGTCTTCTGGAGCCAGACTCCCGCGGCTTCGGGAAGAGCCTTGGGCGAGGTGCGCGGCCATTGCTCCGAGATCTTCCGGGCCGTCAGGATTCTTATCGCGAAAGGGGACTCGAAGGATGTTTTGGGATCGCGTTCGGCCGTCACCGTGATCTCCTCGTGAAGAGTGAGCCGCGTCGGCTCGAGGAGCACTTCGATTTCCACCGTTTCCCCCGGCTTGAGATCGACCGCGATTTCGCGGCTGGTGAATCCGGTCCGGTGAAATTCGAGCGTGTACCGGCCGCCGGGGAGAGAGGGAATACGAAAAACACCTTCCGCTCCGCTGATCACGTCCGGCCGGGCGGGCGCGATGACGATGAGCACCTCGGTCAGCGGCGCGCGGCTCCGGGCCGCATACACCCGTCCTTGGATCTTCCCGGACGGCAAGGCCGGCGAAGCGGGCGGGGGAAACGAGACGGCCAGCAGGAGGGCCGCGATCATTTTACAGGTCGTTTTCATCAAGCCTCGCAGGACGAGAAATCTTTCAGATAGCGCGCAGGGCCCGGCCGGAAGCCCAAAAAAGCGGCGGTCATTTAGCCGGGAGATCAGCGGGACGGATCGTTTTCATCCTCAAAAGAAGGCATCCCGACCATGGCCTTCAAAACACCGTCGGCGTAGGCGGCCGCGGTCTTGAATGCCCGATGCGTTTCCTGGAGGCTGAAGGCATGGGTGGCCAGGAAACGGACGTTGACTTGGCCCTGCGCAACGGCATCAATGGCCTTGGCCGTGCATTGGTTCTGGCGCCGGACGCTCTGGATCCGGATTTCTTTTCTGCGCAGGGCGCTGGCGTCGAACGCGGCTCTTTCACCGGTCAGTATTCCAAGAACAAACAGGGTGCCGCCGGGCTTGAGCAATTCGACGGCCTGGTCAAGAGCGGCCTGGTCGCCGCAGCATTCGAAGACGGCGTCCAGCCCCAGCGGTTCATGCTCGAGGATTCCTTTGACGACGTCCTCTTTGTCCGGATTCCGCGTCCAGTGCGCGCCCGCCCTGGCGGCGGCGCGCGTCCTGCCGTCGACTTTATCGGTCGCATAGACCTTCGATATTTTTTCGGCTCCCGCAGCCAGGATGACGCACAAGCCGATCGGGCCGGTTCCCAAAACCGCGATGGGCTTCGAGGAAACGCCCGCCGGTGCGTTCGGCGCGCCGGGGCGGGGATCGGCGCCGCGGGGCTGATCTCTTTTCCACAGATCGACGGCGTACATCCCGATCGACAGCGGCTCGACGAGCGCCCCCTCGGACATCGTCATTTTCGCCGGCATGGGGAAACAGTTGGCTTCCGGCACGACGATGAACTCGGCCAGGCAGCCATCCAGCTGCCCCGGGTAGCTGAGGAATTGAACGCGGCGGCAGGTATGGAACCTCCCGGCCCGGCATTGGTCGCACTTCCCGCAGGTGATGGCCGGATCGACGACGACCCGGTCGCCTTTTTTGAACTTCGTGGCGCTCTTTCCCGTTTCTTCGACGATCGCCGAGCATTCATGGCCGAGGACGAGCGGGTATGGGACATGGATGTCCCCGACCTTGGCCGAGCTGAAATAATGGGCATCGCTTCCGCAAACACCGACGGAGTGGACTCTGAGCAGGACGTCCCCGTCATGTTTCAAAACGGGGACCGGCGTGTCTCGGATCTCGAATTTTCCAACGCCCGTTAAAAAGGCTGTTCTCATGGCTCCCTCTCATTCCCGTCTTTCGTGGATGAGGCTTTTCCCCGAATCAGATTTCATGGATTATCAAAGAGACGGCGCGCGTCTTCGATGATCCATTCCTTCGTGATGAGCTTCGGCTCGGGCAGGTTCGGGTTGAGGTCGAGATACTGCATTTTCGCCTTGATCGGCATTGGCAGGACATAGGGCTTGCACTTGGGAATGGCCGCTATGGCCTTCTTCGCGCCCTCGTAGAGCGCCTGGCGCGTCTCCGCGAACGGATAAAGCGCCGCCGCCTCGCGCGCGACGCCCTTTTTCACGGCGACCGTCACGATCTCCGGCCCGAAGAATTCGCGCGCCTCGCGGCAAGCCGCCTCGTCGCCCGTGACCAGGATGGTGGGCACGCCGTAGTGGCCGGCGACAAGCGCGGATTGGACCAGTTCGCCGGACTCGATGCCGTTGTACCAGTAGCGGTTTTCCGACCGCGAGGACTGGGTGTGATGGAGGACGCCGTCGGCCGTGCCCATCATGGCGTGAACGCCGAATTGAACCAGCCCGCTGTAGGACTCGTCCAGGCTCCAGAATCCATTCCCCGGCCTGGGCAGTCCGGTGACATAGACCGCCCCGGGCTCCATCATGTGCGGGATCATCACCTGTCCGCCGTGTCCGTCGATGACCATGATTTCCGTCGCCCCGCCGTCGCGCAGGCCGCGGACGACGGCGGCGAGGTCCTGCATGAAGTACTCGCACGCCTGAATGTTCAGGGGCGTGTCCTTCTCGCGGGTCTGGGCGAACTTGTAGACTCCGCTGACTCCCTCGAGGTCGGTCATGACATAGATCTTGGTGGGAGCGGATTCGAGACGGGGACAAATGAGGATCGCCGTGAAGACGGCCAGAACCGCCGGCGCCAGCAGCGCCCTGAGCGGCGGATAAGATCTCCTCTCACATGCCGTTTTTGTTTTCATCGGCCTCTCCTTTCTTGAACAATGAATGGCCAAGGGCAAAAGGACGGGGCGGCCGGCTCTCATCCGGAGAGCGCGGCCCGCTTCATGATTCCCGCTATTCCTTGATACCCAGGAAACCCTCGTGAAAATGCACCGGCTCGTACCCGTGCTCCGTCGCCCAACGTATGGCGGTGTCCATCCGCTGGGGATGGTCCGGGACATAATGATGATAAAACGGCCAGAAATACTGCTCGTGGGTGAAGAAATCCATGATCTCGGCCCGGTTTGGATCCTTCGCCAGCGGCTCGAGCTCCGGCACGATCTTTTCGATCGGCGTGGCGTTGATGACGACATCCACGCGCGAAAAAACGATGCCGCTCGCGAAGTCCATCAGGGCGTCGTGCCGCGAGAGGTAATCGGAGCGGGCGTCGTCGATGAGATAATTGATATCCCACCCGGACGGGACGCGAGAAAAATATCCGCTCAGGACCCGCACGCCCCGCTCGTAGAGCGGTTTCAGCGCGTCGGGCTGCGTCATAGCCCAGTGGATGACCGTCGGCGGGGAATAAACCTCTCCACCGGCGAAGCGGCGGATCTCGCCGGCCACCAGATCCAGGTCGGCGATGAGCTTTTCCGCCGGTTCGTGCTGGTAGGGGCGGTCGGGGAACTCGGCGTGGGCGTGAAAAGCGAGCCGCAGCCAGTCCGCGTTGTCTTCCCATTCGGATTTGTAGCGGTCCGGAAACTTCGAGAGGTTGAACCCGTCGCCCGTCGTGTAAAAGAGGTTCAGGACGAACCGGGCGCCGTATTCGGCATGGAGGTCACGGAGCGTTTTCAAATAAAAGCAGTCGAAGAGGGACTTGTAGCGCTTCCGGGCGATGTCCCGGAGAAAGAAGCCGTTGTCATCGACCGAAATCCTGTAGCGCGGCCGGGAATTCTTATCCCAGACGACGCGCACCTTGTGTTCGCGGCGGCCGGAGACTCCCTCGGTTGCGGCGATGATCTCGGTTTCCTTTTCACGGAGGAGGACTTCGGCGGCGAACCCGTTTCCGGCCCGCGTCGCCGGACGGCCGTTCACCGTCACCGCGTCCCGCAGGGGCGCCTCGCCGCGGACCGGGATTTTCAACCCGTCCCCGGTTTTTTCGCCCAGCCTCCAATTGAGGACCGCTCCGTTGAATGGTTCGTCGATCCGGAAGGTCTCGGAAGGTCCCGCCGATGCGCGGCTGCCCGCGGTGAGCAGCGCGCCGGCCGCGCCCGTGGACAGAACCTTGAGGAATTGCCGCCGGCCGGTTTTATTCTCGATCATTTTGTTCGCCTCCGTTACGGCCTTTCCTCTTCTATTCGGATTCCCGGCCGGGCGGAATTCCGAGAATCGAAGAGATTTCGCGGTTGGCCCCGGCCACCCGTCCCTTGTCTATTTTTAAAACGGCGCGGTCGTAGGTCATCAGGCCGTTGACCTCGATCTCGACGTCGGTCGTCTGGGTGTAGACGGCGGCGGACAGTCCGCCGGCGATGAGCGGTTTCAGTTTTTCGAGGAGTCCGAGATAGGCCGCGGTCAAATCATCGGCCGTCGTGAAGCTGCGGTAGCCCCAGTTCTTTTCATCCTGCCAGGTGTGACCCCGGACGGGCAGGCCCAACCCCCCGAATTCGCCGAGGACGGGCGCCCGTTGCGGTTCGCTGGCGGGGGCGGCCGGGCCGGGATAGGAATGGACATCGATGACGTCTCCGACGCCGCGGTCGGACCAGCCGCTCGTGCTGTTGACGAGCCGCGCCGGATCCAGCGAACGGGTCCAGCCGGTGATGCGCGCCGTGTCGAATTGCCCCCATCCTTCGTTGAAACAGACCCACATGACGATGCTCGGATGGTTGAAGAGGGTTTTGATGACGGCGGCGAATTCCTGCTCGTACTGCCTCGCCGATTCTTCGGTTCTATGGATGTCCGGATCCTGCGGCTTGATGTAGGCGTCGCCGCTGGGCATGTCCTGCCAGACGAGAAGCCCCAGCTTGTCGCACCAGTAATAAAACCGGCGCGGTTCGACCTTGACGTGCTTCCGCATCATGTTGAATCCGAGGTCCTTGAGCATTTCGATATCGTAGCGGAGGGCGGCGTCGGTGGGGGCCGTGTACAGGCCGTCCGGCCACCAGCCCTGGTCGAGGGGACCGAACTGGAAAAACGGGGCGCCGTTCAGGAAGAGACGGAGAAACCCGGCCTCGTCTTTGCCGAGCGATATTTTGCGCATGCCGAAATAGCTCGCGACGCCGTCGGCCTTCTCGTCCTTTCCGCCGGGGATCGTCACCCGGACGGCATAGAGGAAGGGAGAAGCCGGTGACCAGGGCTTGGGATCGGGAAGGTCGACGGCGATCTCATCGCCGGCCGTGCCTTTTGCCGTGGCCTTGGAATCGCTTCCGTCGAGGATGGAAATCTCAACGGGCATTCCCTGTGCCGCCTGGGAGCCTCGGACCGTGATGCGGACTTTCTGTTCGTCCAAATCGGGCACGATCTCGAGGTCCCGGATGTGCGCTTCGCCGACGGGTTCCAGCCAGACCGTCGACCAGATGCCCGTGACCGGCGTGTACCAGATGCCGCGGGGATTTCTCACCTGCTTGCCGCGCGGCTGGGTTCCTTCTTCAACCGGGTCCCAGACGGAGACTATGATTTCCTGATCGCCCCGTTTCTTCAACAAATCCGTTATGTCGAAGGAAAACGGGTCGTATCCGCCCCTGTGGGTTCCGGCTTCCCTGCCGTTGACGAGGACCCGGGTTTCCCAGTCGACGGCCTCGAAATTGAGAAGGACGCGCCGGCCTTTCCACGTCTTGGGTGTTCGAAAAGCCGTTTTGTACCAGAGACGGTTTTCGCCGCCCACCGGTTTTCCCACGCCCGACAGGGCTGATTCCACGGAGAAAGGAACCAGGATATGCCCGTCGTATGTTTCTGGGGCCAGGGATTCAGCCGGGCGGATGGCGTACTCCCAGAGGCCGTTCAAATTTAGCCACTCGGAGCGGACCATTTGAGGCCTCGGATATTCCGGAAGCGCGTCGTCCGGCCGGACTTCGGCCGCCCACCGCGTCATGATTTTGCCGGGAACCGGATTCCAGGCCGGCGCCTCCTTTTTCTGCCGGCCGCAGGCGCAGATCAGCACACCGGCCATGAGGGTGGAAATCAAGAGGCAGGAAAACCAGCGTTTTGGCATCTAGGGCCTCCCTTCTTGGCAAGATGGATGATCCTCATCGTTGTGAAGATCGGGCATCGGCATTTTCGCGCGTCCTATTCTAATGTATTCTCTCGGCAAATCCAACGCCGTCCGGCTTCCGGAAGGGAGAATTCGCCCCGCGGGCAGGGCATCGAAGAGCGGCGTCAGAGGGGCTGGGATCTGTCCCGGACGAAGGCGACGATATCCCGGGCCTCGGCCGCATCCCCGCAGCCCGCGAGCAGATACACGTTTCTCTCTTTCAACCGGTCGATCGAAGCCCGGACCTGGCCGGCCGTCCCGCGCAGCAGCAGGTTCGCCTTTCCCGTCGAAGCGAAAACCCGGTCGAGGTCTTCCAGGGCGTCGGGGGCCTTGGGGTCGTTGGTCACCTCGAGCAACGTCATGCCTGGCAGCCCGGCGATCCGCGGAACGGAATGCATTTTCTCGTTGTGGACATGATAGAAGACGCCGGAGTACTTTTTCGCCATTTCCGCCTCGTACGGAAATCCGAATTCCTCGTAAACCTCCGGCGAACAGAGCATGGACGGGTCGTTGGAAACATGACCCAGGACGCGCTCGTCCATCCAGCCGCCTCCCATGTAGAAGACCTGGCCGCCGTCTATGGAATCCGCCCATCCGCGAAGCTGGTCGAAATACCAAGGGATGGCGCCGGCCAGAAACCGCATGACGCGATGGACAAAATCCGGCCGGAGGATGAAATCCTCGTAGAGTTCGTTGCCGCGCCAGGCATCGGCCATGTCCATGGGCGTCATCGTCCCGCGCCGGGAAAGGAAAAACGTGCCGTCTTTCCTCGAGCGCAGGTGGTCGTAACCCTTCTTCATGTATTGAAACCATTTCGCCTGCCGGCTCAGGGGATGCGCGCTCAGGTCATCGGAGGGCTTCAGGGAGGGGACGGGGAGGCAGGTGTCGATTTGCAGGGTGACATCCAGGCCCAGCCAGGCGGAGTGCTCCGCGATGCCGAACTGGGGACAAATGGCCGGAATGGCATCGTCGTCCAGGCCCTCTTTGGCGCGCCAGCCGGGCCTCGCGGCCGCGAGTTTGAAATCCAGCCAGTCGGCAAGCTGCCTGTCGAGGTCGAACTCATAGAGAGGCGGAATCCCGGGGGCATCGACCGGAAACGTCGCGTGGATCAGAAAATGCCCCGGCTCCGTCGCCCGGTAGAATGCGCGGCTTCTCTTGACGACGGCGCCGATGTGATCCGCCAGGTTCATGATGCCCTCTTTCGTCTCCAGCTGCGCCGGCCGGCCGTTTGGGAAACGGGTCGCCGCCGGCCTAGGCCTTCGGCTTTTTTTTCAGGAAGGCGGTGAGCAGGAACCCTCCCCCGATCACGAGCATCAGGATTCCCCACACGAGGTTGACGTTGACACCCAGGGATTTTTCATAAATCTCCTTTCCCGTCAACAGGCCGTAAATGCCGAGTCCCAGGCCGTAGGCGCTGAGGAGCCAGCCGATGGGGAGCTTGAGATCGAGGACATGACCTTTTCCCATACCCGATTCCTGGTCTTTCTTATCCGTTTTCTCGTTCATTGTTTACTCCTTGGCGGTCAAGCGTTTCGTCACCAGAACAGGATATTCAAAACGACCGTGAGAATGAGCGCCAGGGTTCCCCAGACTTCGGGCCTGGCGATCCACCGGACGGCGGCTTTCGTTTTCGGCGTCATGCTGTAGACGAGGCCGACGAGCTCCTGCGGATTCCGCTTTTCCGTGAAGAGGCTGACTCCGATGGTGATGACGAAATCGGCGAGCCAGGCCCACCATGCCTGATAAAAATTGGCCGCCATGTCGCTCGCGTAGTGGAGAACGCCGGCCTTGTAGAGGACGTAATGGCCGGCGGCCGTCAGTATGCCGAAGAGAAGTCCGAAGAAACCTCCCTTGCCGGTGGCACCCTTCCAGAACATCCCGAGGAGGAAGGTCGCGAAGAGAGGCGCGTTGAAGAAGGAGAAGATGAGCTGCATGTAGTCCATCAAATTCGGGAAGGACTGGACGATATACGCGGTCCCGATGCTGACGGCGATTCCGAAAACGGTCGCGTACCTGCCCATCCTCAGATAATGGGCGTCGGACTTGCCCTTCTTGATGTAGGTCCCGTAGATGTCGTAGGTCCAGATCGTATTGAAAGCCGTGACGTTGCCGGCCATGCCGGACATGAAACTCGCGAGCAACGCGGTGATGGCCAGGCCCAGCACGCCGTTCGGCAGGTAATGCTTCATCAGCAGAATCAGCGCCGAGTTATAATCGGCCGTCGGCAGGAGGCTCTGGCTGAACTCGGGAAGCACCAGCAGGGCGACGAGCCCGGGGATGACCACGATGATCGGGACGAGCATCTTGGGGAAGGAGGCGATGATGGGCGTCATCCGGGCGGCATTCAGGTTTTTCGAAGCCAGCGCCCGCTGGACGACCAAGAAATCGGTTGTCCAGTAGCCGAACGAAAGGACGAAACCCAGCCCGAATACGACGCCGAACCAGTCGACGCCCAGCGGATTGTTGCTCGTACCGAGGAATTTTACCGAGTGGATGAGCGGTTCCTTGAGTTTGGCCGCGAATCCGGCGAAGCCGCCGACTTCCTTGAGTCCCAGGAAGACGACCGGCGTCAGGCCGAGCCAGATGAGGAAAAACTGGATGACCTCGTTGTAAATCGAGGAGGAAAGCCCGCCCCAGAAGACGTAAAGGAGGACGACGATGGCGGCGAAGAGGATGCTTCCGGTGAGCGACCATCCGAGCATGATCTTGAAGAGGAGCGCCATGGCATAGAGGCTGATGCCGCTCATCAGGACCGTCATGATGGCGAAGGAGATGGCGTTCAGTCCGCGCGTCGCCTCGTTATAGCGGAGCTTGAGGTATTCGGGAACGGTCCTCACGCGGCTTCCGTAGTAAAAGGGCATCATGAAAATCCCGAGGAAAATCATGGCCGGAATCGCCCCGACCCAGTAGAAATGGACGGTGGCGATGCCGTATTTCGCCGAGTTGGCCACCATGCCGATCACTTCCAGGGCGCCGAGGTTGGCCGAGAGGAACGCCAGGCCGGTGATCCAGCCGGGAAGCGAGCGCCCCGAGAGGAAAAAATCCTCTCCGGTCTTCATGTATTTCTTGAGCGAGTAGCCGACGAGAACCATGACCAGGATGTAACCGCCGATGATCGCATAATCGATCAAGTTGAGGGTGATGAGGGACGTCATCGTTTTCTCCTTTCCTCAGGGCCGCCGGCAGGATGACGGGATAACGGGGCCGGCGCGGACCGGGAGCTACCGGGGTCTCTCCTCTTGTCCGAAGCCGGATTTATAACACAGGCAAACCGGGGTGTCAAAAATAAGCCGGCGCCAGGAGGGCTTTTCGGTTTTTCGGTCATTTCAACATTTTGACTTCGAGATCGTCGAACCAGCAGGTCCCCTTTCCCGCCAGATGGAGATGGATCGACATGATGCTGGCCTTCTCGGGCGGCGGCCCCATGTGGAGCGTGAGCCTTGTCCAGTCTTTCGTTCCGGCGATCCTTTCGGACGTCGATACGGCCCAGGCGGGAGGGATATTGGGAACATGATAGCAGGCGCCGATGGAGGCCCCCGCCCCGGCCGCGTCTTTCGTCTTGACCCAGACGCTGATCTCGTAACCCTTGCACGGCGTCCATGGCTCCGTGAAGTATCCCTGTCCCTCGCACATGGAATACCACGTGGCGACGCCCGGTGTTTCCTTGTCTATCTTGAGCGAACCCGGTCCCGTCCTGCCCGAGGCGCGGTCCCAGTCCGCTCCCTTCTCGTCCTGGGGCACCCAGAACCACGGATCGATATCCCCCTGATGCGGCTCGGCGATCTTGACGCCTTTATCAAAGCCGCTGAGCCGCTCGAACATGGGCAGTTCCTTCGCTCCGTCGAATTCGGCGGGTTTGAGCCGGGGAACGGCGGCGGCGTCATGCATCTCTTTCGCCAGGGCATCCGGAAGCCGGAAGAAGCGGAAATGCGCGGTCAGCGGCGCATGGAGCGCGGCCGCGTCGGCCGATAACCCCATGTGGATGTCGTAGGCCCAGGGGCAAATGCCGATCCGGGTCTTTCCGGCGGTGTCATCGAGAAGCTGGATCGCGGGACATCCGTCCGGCTCGTAGGTCGCGGCGAAAATCCCGTCTTTTTTCAGGAAAACCCCGCTCTTGAGCGAAGACGAAAAATGGTTGTGGGGGATGCCGATGATCGCGCCGTCTTTTGATTCGTAGGCGAACTGCGCGTACCGCCCCTTCCACATACCGGGAAACCGCTGTGAAGGCGCGGGCGAATCGCACAGCCATGGATCGCAGTATTCGAAGCTCACCGAGCCGCTTCGGCCGAGCGTCTCGGGATAGTTGACCGTCGCGCGATCACGGAAGTCATAGACATAGCTGTCGAGTGAGGCATCGTAGGTGACCGTCAGGGTGCGCACGACCTTCATCACGTCGAAGGGATCCTTGACGGTGAATGTCACCGTGAGACGATCGGTCCCGTTCCCTTCCACGGAAAGGCCGTCCAGCACGGCCGTGATCACCTTGCCGCTTTTCCAGAAAAGATGGATCGCCTCGACAAGAGGCTTGCCCCCGGGAGCCAGCTTGACCTGGCGGAGCAGGAGGGGTTTTTCCACCAGGCTGAAGACCATGAGCGCCTGCATGGGCTCGTCGAGCGTGCTCATGTCGAGCACGGCGATCCGGTCGTCGCCGTCGTAGATCCCCTGTCGATAGTTCGCATCGCCCCGAACCTGCCAGGTGAATACGGGTTTGTGAACCGCGAATGACAGCTGCGCCCCGAGAAGAACGATGAGTGCCGCGCCCGTGAAAAACCGTTCTTTCTTCATGACATCTCCCTGAAAAAAATTATGAATCCAGGCCGGCCGGCGATTCCCCCTCGTCGCCGGCTTCCGGCCGGTTGGTGTTTAATTATCCATGATCCCGGATCCGGCCATGATAGATTGAGGCGCCGGCGCTTGTCAATCAGCCGGAAAGCGCGGTTTCCCGCCCCGCCCTCCGCGGGAAGCCCGGACGGGGGATTCATGGGAAGGGGAATCGGTCATAGCTCCTGGCATCCTTCGCAGTAATAAATGCTGCCGCCCATATAGCTTTCTTTTTTGATGAGCCCGCGGCAGACCGGGCAGGGCGTGTTCTCGGTTTTCTTGCTCAAGATCGTTTTGTATCCCCCGGGCCGCCCGAAAAGATCGAGTTCCGTATCCCTTCCCCCGCGCGCCGCCATCTCGGAGAGCGTCTTTTTGACGGAATCAAACAGAATCCGGCGCTTTCTCGCGTCGAGCGTCAGAGCTTTTTTCTTGGGGTGCATCCCCGCCCGGAACAAAATATCCTGTAAAACGCCGTTCCCGAGTCCCGGGATCCTTTGCCCGGTGGCCAACACCCCCTTCAGACTCAGTTTCAGGGCCTCCGGCGCGGACGCGATGCGGTCGAAATACGCCCAATCGAATTCCGGGGCGAAGGGGGAGGGTTTTTCCCGGGCCGCGCGGTAGTAGGGATTGTCCAGTCCGCCTTCGAGAAACGCGCCCATTCCTCCGTACATTTGAACCGCGGCGGTCAAGGCGGAACGGTCGGCGAATTCGACGAGGAGCTGGTGTTTCGAAGGGACCGGCTCGCCGGGGCCGTGGAAGCGTATGGCGGCGCCCTCGCCGAACAGGATTTTTGCGCCGCCGGCCTCGATCTCGACCATGCCGCCCAAGGCGGATGCTTTGCCGACGGTCCGGCCCGCGAGAAGCGCGGCGTATGCCGCCTTGTCGCCGTAATACCAGGCCAGTTTATGCGGGGTGTGCGCGGCCGTGACAGCGGCGACCCGCTTGCCCGGAAGGATGCCGTTGATCTGTCCGGCGATGGTCAGGGCTTCCGGAAGTTCGATCATGGGCGCCTCCTTTTTTCAGAACCGCATTCATGATCAGCTCATGAATGACGCGGCCCTTCGTTTTATTCCCAGAGGTCGGTACTGAGATACTTCAGCCCGGAATCGTTCAGAAGGACTACGATGGATTTGCCCGCGCAGGTCGAATTCAGCAGCCGCAGGGCGGCCGCGACATTCGCTCCAGACGAAAATCCAGCGAAAATGCCCTCCTCTTTCGCCAGCCGGCGCGTCGCCTGGATGGCTTCCTCGTCCGTGACCTGGAGATACCCGTCGATATGTTCGGGCTTGAGCAGCGGCAGTTCCGTCATCGAGTATCCTCCGCCCTGGATACGATGGTTCGGCGGCTTGACGGGTTTGCCGGCCAGGACGGCCGCGTTGGCCGGCTCGACTATGAAACAAAGGATGGAGGGATCGTGCTCTTTGAAGGCCGCCGCGCATCCGGCGAAGGAGCCGCCGGAGCCCACGAAGTCGCAAAAAACGTCGAATTCCCCCGAGGCCTGCCTGATGACCTCCCGGCCGGTATGCAGGTAATGGGCGCGGGCATTTCCGGAAAGGCGGAATTGATCGGCCCTGAACGCGCGGCGTTCCTCGATGATCCTTTGCGCCTCGCGTTCGACCAGCTCCATGTCTCCGCCGGACACCCGGCCCGGCTGGGAGCCGGCGAGCTGGTCGACCAGGACGACCTCCGCCCCCAGCGCCTTCATCATGCGGGCTCTTTCCTCGGAATTCCCTTTTGACATGACGGCCACGAAGGGATGGCCCTTGACGGCGCAGACGATAGCCAAGCCTGTCCCGGTGTTGCCGCTGGTCAACTCGACCACGGTTTGGCCGGGCTCCAGGAGCCCTTGCGCCTCGGCGTCCTCGATCATCTGGGGCGCGATGCGGTCTTTCTTCGACAATCCCGGATTGAGATACTCCAGCTTGGCCAGGATCCGTCCGCCGAGCCCCCGGGTTATCCGGCTCAGCTCGACGAGGGGAGTTTCGCCGATGGCTTCGACGATAGAAGGCAGAATCGTGTTTGAACGGTGCATGGTGGGGTATATCCTCAAAAATGGAAATATTTATCGCGGATCGGCAATGTCAACATGGCCGAGGCCGCGTTATCGCCGGCGATTTCTTCGGTTTCGGGATTCCAGGTCAATCTCGATCCGGTCTTGATCGAGATCAGTCCCAGCTGACACATGGAAATCGTCCGGTGGGCGGTTTCAAGCGGTTCGAGCGTCGGTTTGCCGGACTTGACGGCCAGGAGAAAATCCTCTTTATCGCTGGACAGGCCGCGGATCGGCGTCTCACCCGGCAGGATTTGAGCATCGAGCAGGGCCCGCGGGCCAGAGGTCAGCTTGTCCGGATACTCGACCTCGATCCAATTCTTTTCTCCCTGGAACCGGACATACGGCCTCTCGATCTTGAAGAAGAGTTCCACGCCGTCCGCGTATCGATAGCGGATTTCGAAATTGTTCAGGGTGTTCCAGAGCCCCCTGTCGAAGGCGCCCGAACCTTCGACGGCGACGGGGCCGGTGTATTCCGTGGCGTTCGCCCACTGGGCGACGCCCATGAGATGCGCGCCCCAGTTCGAGATCATGCCGTTGCAGTAGGCGTCGACCCTCATCCATCCGGGCCTCCCCCAGGCCTTGCTGGGGTGGACCCTGTTTTCCGTGTAGGGAGCCTCCCAGGCCGGGCCCAGCCAGAAATCGTAGTTCAGCTCGGAGGGCACGGGCATGGTTGCGGTCGGCGGCAAGGCGGAGCCGCTCAGCTCGGGCGGGACTCCCACGTCGATGCGCCTGAGCCTGCCGAGTTTTCCGTTTCGGACGAGCTCGACGGCCCTCGCGAACTGGGGCAGCGTCCGGAATTCACTGTCGTTGCGCGTGACGACGTTATGATTCTTGAGAGCCGCGACCAGCTTCCGACCGTGGTCGATGCAGGTCGAAATGGGCTTTTCGAGCGAGATGTGTTTGCCGGCGCGGGCGGCGTCAATGGCCATGGGGACATGCCAGTGATCGGGGGTTGAGATCATCACGGCGTCGACGCCGGGATCCCGCAGCACTTCCCGGTAATCTTCGAAGCTCTCGCAGCCGTTATAGCCCGTCCCTTTGGCCCGCCCGTAGAATTCGTTGACCTGCCTTTTTGCGCTGTCCAGCCTCCAGGAATCGACATCGCAGACGGCGACGATTCGGGCGTTCGCCGATTTCAGCAGCTGCGGGATGTTGACGGCGACGGTCTGCCGTCCGCAACCGATCATGGCCACGTTGACGCGGTTCGAGGGGGACGAACGGCCGATGACGTCGGAAGGGATTATGGCCGGAGCGGCCGCAATGCCGGCGGCCGCGCAAACCGTATCCTTCAGAAATTCCCGTCTATTGATCTTCATCTTTTTCCGTTTTTATGTTTTGGCCGCCGATTATACCCAATCTCGGGATCATTTGACCGATATGTTTTTATATGGTCGGCTTCCAGTTTCGAAATGTCTTCATTGGTCAGCTGATTTGATTCAAACAAGATCTCTTTTCTGATCGTAAAATCTCTCATCTGTTCCCTCGCGAAGTCCTTTTCCATCGATTGACTGTCCGCGCTTCCGAAGTCATTTAGTGTAACGGTCAAATCTTTGCCAAGATAGACTTTTTCGTTCGGATAGGTGACTTTATAAATCACGTTCATTCTTTGCTCCGCGCTCCGCATGAGCCCGGACCCGTTCGAATAAAAATAGCCCGTTCGCGGGTCCGAGTCAAGAACCTGATATCGGGAAGGCCCGGGCGCCGCTGGGCCGACGCAGGCGCCTTCGTTGACGGGCCGGGAAAGACCTGCTATGCTTTTCTTATTCTGGCGAGGGAGTAGGGATGACGATGAGGTGCCCGAGGTGTCAGGCCGACAATCCCGATACCCAGCGGTTTTGCGGGGAATGCGGGGCTCAACTCCTTCCTGATGAAATAACGACCGCCGGCACCGCGACTCTGGGAGATTCCGCTAAAAGACTGAGCTTGGGCTCGATATTCGGCGGGCGGTACCAGATCATCGAGAAACTGGGACATGGCGGGATGGGAAAGATTTACCGTGCCCTCGACCTGAAGCTTCAAGAAGAAGTCGCCTTGAAGATCATCAAGCCCGAGATCTCCTCGGACAAGAAAACGATCGAAAGGTTCGGCAACGAGTTGAAGCTCGCACGCGGGATCAGCCATAAGAACATCGGCCGGATGTACGAATTGATGGAGGACGAGGGAATCCGCTACATCACCATGGAATATATAGCCGGCCAGGACCTGAAGGGCCTGATCAGGCAATCCGGACGCCTGCCGCTGGAAACCGTTCTCTCCATAGCCAAGCAGGTCGGAGAAGGGCTGGCCGAGGCCCATCGGCTGGGCGTCGTCCACCGGGACCTCAAGCCCGGCAATATCCTGATCGACAGGAATGGAACGGCCAAGATCCTTGATTTCGGGATCGCCCGCTCCCTCCGGACCGAGGGAATCACGGCCAGGGGCGCGGTCATCGGCACGTTGGGCTATATGTCCCCGGAGCAGCTGGGGGGCGGTGGAATAGACGCCAGGAGCGATATGTTCGCTTTCGGCTGCGTGCTCCACGAGATGCTGACCGGGAAAAGCGCCTTCATCCGGGAGACGACCGCCGGGACGATCGCGGCCATCCTTCATGAGGAACCTCCCCCCGTGTCCGAATCGGGAATCGAAATCCCCGAAGAATTCCAGAGGATTATCAGCCGCTGCCTGGAAAAGGACCGGGATCTGCGTTTTTCGTCGATGAACGAGGTCGTTGCGCTCCTCGCCGGAATCGAAGAGGGCTCCGGACAACGCGGGAAGGGAGCGAAGGCGGCCTCCATCGCGGTGTTGCCTTTCGTGAACATGAGCTCCGACCGGGAGAACGAGTATTTCAGCGACGGGCTGGCGGAAGAGCTGATCAATTCGCTTTCCGGGATCGAGGGAATCCACGTCGTCTCGCGGACATCGTCTTTTTCCTTCAAGGGGAAAAACCTGGACATCCGCCAGATCGCCGAAAAGCTCGGCGCCGGGACGGTCCTTGAAGGAAGCGTCCGCAAGTCGGGCAACAAGCTGCGCATCACGGCCCAGCTCATCAAAGCCTCGAACGGTTTTCATCTTTACGCCGAGACTTTCGACCGGGAGCTCAAGGATGTTTTCGAGATTCAGAACGAGATCGCCCACAGCATCGCCAAGGCCCTCCACCTGGTGCTGTCGAGCCAGGACAAAAGATCCCTCTCCAATTATCCGACGGCGAACATCGAGGCTTATGATTATGTCCTTCAAGGGCGCCAGCTTTTCTATCAGTTTCAGAGGACCGGATTCATGCGGGCGCTCAAGCTCTTCAGCCACGCCACACAGCTCGATCCCGGATATGCCAGCGCCTATGCCTGGACGGCCAACTGCTATTCGTTCCTCTATACCTGGTTCGATCCCAGCCGGGACTACCTGGAGGCGGCGGAAACGAACAGCCTGAAAGCGCTGGGTTTGAATCCCGACCTGGGCGAGGGCCATGTGGCCAGGGGAATGGTGCTCTACAACCAGAAGGAATACGAGCCGGCCCAGGAAGAGTTCGAGAAGGCCATCCAGCTGAAACCGGACCTTTTTGAAGCCTCCTATTTATATGCCAGGCTCTGTTTTGCCCAGGGACAGTTCGATAAGGCGGCGCGGTTGGCGCATCAAGCCGGCCGGTTGCGTCCCGAAGACTACAATGCCCCCTGTCTGCTGGGGATGATTTACACGGAGCAGAACAAACCCGCCGAGAGAGGGCAGGCCTACCGCAAGACCTTGGAAAACGTCAAGAGATCGCTGGAGCTCTTCCCCGAGGATACCCGGGCGCTCTACATGGGGGCCACGGCGGCCATCGTTCTGGGTGATGAGAAGCTCGGCCTGGAGTGGGCTGAGCGCATATCTTCGGCGCATCCCCATGAAACCATGACGCTCTACGGCGTCGCCTGCGCTTATGCGCTGTTGGGCCGGACGGAGAAGGCGATCGAGTGCATGGAGGAAGCGATCCAATTCGGGACCATCCAAAGAAAATGGCTGGAGCACGACCCGGACCTCCGTTCGATCCGCGGCCATCCCCGCTTCAAAGCTCTCCTCAAAAAATTGTGACCGGCGCGGGCCGCCGGGCCCGGGAGCCGTGGGCGGGCTTTGGGGCTTTCCCGGCAAAATATTGACGAATCCGCCGCTCGTATGCTATACAATTCGGATAATAACGCCTGCTTCGGGTTCTTTTTTACGGCGAAGGAGATCTCCTCTGTTCGACCGGAACGTGCGGCCGGCAGGATATCATTCCATGCTTATTGATACAGCCGAAATCCATGTCGCGGCCGACGCGGCCGCCAGCCGCCGCTCCGCGGAGGCTTTCGCGCCGGCGACGGACAAGCGAATATCCCTTTCGAGGAAGCCGCGGACGAAAAGCGGATCCTCGCCGTGTCCGCCGCGGGGAAAAGGGCTTGAGGGAACGCCTTGAAGAAATCAGCCACCATCTCCCAAAAAATCGTCATTAAAATCGGTTCCAGCCTCCTGACGGGAGGCCGGACGAAAATCGTTCCCGAGAACCTGGAACGGCTCGTCAGCTTGATCGTCGGGTGTCATCGCGACGGCCACAAGGTGATCCTTGTGACATCCGGGGCCGTGGCCAGCGGGCTGGAGGTCCTGGGGTTCAAGAGGCGTCCGGCCGCCCTGTCCGAGCTCCAGGCGGCGGCCGCCGCCGGGCAAAACATCCTCATGCAGGCCTATGCTTCGGAGTTCGCCAAGCACGGACTGAAGTGCGCGCAAATCCTTGTCACGCGGGAAGATTTCTACGACCGGAAACGTTACCTGAACGCCCGCAACACGATCAATGCGCTTCTGTACTACGGCGTGATCCCGGTCATCAACGAGAATGATGCGATTTCGACCGAGGAGATCAAGTTCGGCGATAACGACACGCTTTCGGCCGCTATCGCGTCGGCCGTGGAGGCCGGCGGGCTTTTGATCCTTTCCGATATCGACGGATTGTTCAGGAGCTTTGACAGCAAGAGCGGGACGGGCAGGGACTTGATCGCCGAGGTCGCGGCGATCACGCCCGACATCGAGCGCCTGGCCTGCGGAACCGATAAGATCGGAAGCGTGGGCGGCATGTCGACCAAGATCGTCGCGGCGCGCATAGCGACCAATTCCGGCGTCCCGGTGCTTCTGGCCAACGGCCTCAAGAAATCCCTGAAGATCGGATTTTCGCCTTCCGAGGAACACGACGGGACGCTTTTTCCCGGCGTCACCGGCATCGGCAGCAAGAAGCACTGGCTCCGTTTTGAAGCCAGGGTCAGGGGCAGGATCGTCGTTGACGACGGAGCCAAAACGGCTTTGACGGATGGGGGCGGCAATCTTTTGGTGCCGGGCGTTAGGAGCGTTGAAGGGGATTTCCGGCCCGGCCAGGTGGTCGATATCTGCGACCTCAAAGGATTCTGCTTTGCGCGCGGGAAAGTGAAATTTTCCTCTTCGGAATTGAAGGAGATCAAACAGAATAAGGCCAATAGGGAGGTTGTCCGCAGGGACGATCTCGCCATTCTGCATTAGCGATGATGAAAGCCAAAAAGACGAACGGTTCGGCGCTTGAGAAAAACCTGGCGACGCTGGCGCGGCGCGCCCGCGAGGCTTCGCGGGTCCTGGCCTCGCTGGGCACCGCCAAAAAGAACGAGGTCTTGCGTGCCATGGGCTCGGCGCTTGTTAGGCACATGGATTCGATCCTCGAGGCGAACAGGAAGGATGTCGCCCTCGCCGTGAAAAACGGCCTGCCCAGGGCCTTCATCGAACGCCTGACGCTCAATGAGACGCGCGTCGGGGAAATGGCGAAATCCCTGACCGAGGTCGCCGATCTCGAGGATCCCGTTGGAGGCCAGATCAAAGCGTGGAGCCGGCCGAACGGCCTGTCGATTTCCAAGGTCCGCGTCCCCATCGGCGTCATCCTTGTGATCTACGAGTCGCGGCCGAACGTGACATCGGACTGCATCGGCCTGTGCTTCAAGTCCGGCAACGCCGTGATCCTGAGGGGCGGCAGCGACGCGATCAAGTCGAACACGGCCGTCTTCGGCATCCTGCGGAGGGTTGTCAAGTCCGCGGGCGTTCCCGCGGAGGTGATCAACCTCGTCGGGACGACGGACCGCCGGGCCGTCGATAAGCTTCTGCAGATGGACCAGCAGATCAACCTCGTCATGCCCCGCGGGGGCGAAGCCCTTATCCGGGAGGTCAGGGACAAATCGAAAATTCCCGTCATCAAGCATTACAAGGGCGTCTGCCACATTTTCGTGGACAAGAGCGCCGACGCGGCCATGGCCCGGCGGATCGTTTTGAACGCCAAGGTCCAGCGGCCGGGCGTGTGCAACGCCGTCGAGACCCTTCTGGTGCATCAGGATATCGCCGGGAGCTTTCTGCCGGGGATGATCGAGGCGCTCCGGGAGGCGCGGGTGGAGATAAGGGGATGTCTCCGGGCGCGCCGGATCGTCCCCCGCCTGGCGCGCGCGACGGAGGCGGATTGGCACGCCGAATATCTTGACCTGATCCTTTCTGTCAAGGTCGTGAACGATATCCGCCGGGCCATCGAACACATCAATCACTACGGCTCTTCCCATTCCGACGCCATCATCACGCGGGACAAGGAAAGCGCGGAGCTCTTTTTAAAAGACGTGGATTCCGCCTGCGTGTATGTCAACGCGTCCACCCGCTTTACCGACGGCTACCAGTTCGGCCTGGGGGCGGAAATCGGAATCTCGACGGACCGGCTCCATGCCCGCGGGCCGATGGGCTTGGAAGAGCTCACGACTTATAAGTACGAGATCCGCGGGACCGGGCAGGTGCGGGAATAGCTGTGTCCGGGTCTCCGCCCCCTCGAAAGGCCGTTCAAGGAGGCGGATGCGAAGGCGGACGCACTTTCAACGACTCCCGCTTCCCCTGGCCCTTTGCCGGAGACTCGGACAAGAGGGCGCTCGCGGCCGGCCGAGGCACGGCCGGGGAAGCGACGCGATATGGAAGAAGGCGCCTCGGCCCGCGGGGATTTTCAAAGCCTGCCAATGAAAAACCGCGCGTTCGAGGATATATCATCGCGAACGTCATCGCGCGTCGGCGATTTCCATGGAGGTGAAAATGGAGAAGAAATCGATGGGCCGCACATCGCGGAATCATGTCATTCGTGCTTGCGCCGTGTCCCTATGCCTCATTTTGACCTGGCGGGCGTTTCCCCTTTCAGCGGCGCCGTCTCAGGAGATCCTATCCAGGCCGCGTTTTGAGCCCGGGGATACGGGCGCGCTTTCGAATAGCGTCACCGAAACGTGGAAGGAATTGCCGGCGGGATTGCACGTCTCATTCGGATCCATCAATGCGCGATACGGCCGGTCTGAAGTGCCGCTTCGGGAACCGGTCAGGCAGTGGAGCGGCGTGGCCTGGCGGGGCGAACGCGTCAGCGCGCAGTTTCTGCTCTGGAGCAATACCGGCGTCCGTCAGGTGCGGTGGGCCGTTTCCGATCTGCGGGCTGAGGAGGGAGCCGGGATAGCGTCGTCGGCCGTCAGCACCCAATTGGTCCGCTATGTCCTCGCCGACGATGAGCGGCAGTCGTGCGCTCGGCGGCGCACGGATATCGAGCCGACGCTGCAGCCGGATCCGCTGGACGGGTCCATCCGGAGGTATGATCTCCCGGCGCGGACGACGCGTCCCGTGTGGGTGCTGATTGACGTCCCGGCCGGGGCTGTCCCGGGGGTGTATAGCGGCACGCTCACGATTGAAGCGGAAGAAGGCATCCGTCACGTCATGCCCATGAAATTGGAGGTGTTGGACGCCGTCCTGCCGCCGCCCCCTCAGTGGACGTTTCACCTCGACCTCTGGCAGTATCCCCAGGCGGTGGCGCGGCACCATGATGTCGTCCCTTTTTCCCGGGAGCATTTTCTGATTTTGGAGCCGGTCATGCGGATGCTGGCGAACGCCGGCCAGAAATGCATTTCCGCTTTTCTTGTTCATGAACCGTGGGGACATCAAACCTATCATGATGTCGAAGCGATGATCGAATGGATCAAAAAGAAGGACGGCGCCTGGGCCTACGATTATGCCAAATTTGATGCCTGGATCGAGTTCTGCATGCGGTGTGGAATCACGGAACAGATCAACTGTTACTCGATGGTGCCGTGGAGCGACAGCTTCCGGTATTTCGATGAGCGGAGCGGCGACTACCGGTACGTGCACGCGATCGCGGGATCGGATGGATACGAAGCGCACTGGGAGCCTTTTCTGAAGGATTTCGTCCGGCATCTTCAGCGGAAAGGATGGCTGGAAAAGACCTGCATAGCCATGGATGAGCGCGTCCTCGACGCGATGCAACGGACGATCGCGTTTTTGAAAAGCGCGGCTCCGGGACTCCGGGTCGCGCTGGCGGGAAACTATTATGAAAGCATCCAGTCAGACATCCATGATTATTGCGTGTATATCGATCAGTCGGCGGATGAGAGGGTCATCAGGGACCGCGTCAAGCTGGGGCACCCGACGACGTTCTATGTCTGCTGCATCCCGCCGCGTCCCAACATTCACACGTTTTCGCCGCCCGCGGAGGCGCAATGGATGGGGTGGCATGCGGCGGCGAAGGGCTATAGCGGATTCCTGTTCTGGGCCTATAATGCCTGGACGGAAAACCCGCTCGACGATACGCGCTATGTCAACTGGCCCGCGGGCGATTGCTTTCTTGTGTATCCCGGCGCGCGCAGCTCCATCCGGTTTGAGCGGCTGCGCGACGGGATTGAGGATTATGAGAAGATCCGGATACTCCGGAACCGGGCGTCGAAGAACGGCGGCAAGGCAAAACTGGCGGCTGAACTCGACGCCGTGCTGTCGCAATGCACCTATGAACGCGGAAAGGAAGGGAAAATAGAGCCCCTGATGCGGGAGGCGGACGATCTCTTGATCGATATTTCCCGAAAGATGGCAAGGGACGAATAACCGCGGGAATTCCCGTCGTCCCCCGTTTTTTATCGCCGGTTTTTCATTTGCGCTTCTTTTGTCCCCGCCTTGGGCGCGGCGTGCCGGCGTTTCGGGGGCGGGCGCCTATTCCCGGACGAAGCGGACCTCGACCGGGGTTCGGAGCCGGAATCCGAGCCGCTCGACCCTCCGGGCCCAATCGCGCGCCGTGGGAGCGACGGGATTGGCGAGCCCCTTGCGCCAGTCCCCGAGCAGCCAATAGACCACGGTTTCGCCGGCCTCGGCCTTCAATTTAACCAGGCGGTCGAGTTCGGTTTCGGCGATTCCCGCATAGTGCCGGGGATCGAACATCAAGGCGAGTCCGATCTCTCCCGCCTCGGGCTCTCCGAATCCCCAGGAGGCGAGATACCCGGCCCCGGAATCGAAAATCGCCTCGTCTCCCGGAAGCTTCTGCATTCCGGGGCTGAACTCGACGCTTTTCCCCGTGGCCGTTTCGAATCTGATCTCCTGCCGCGAAAACGGATTCTCGGCGAAAGCCGAGAGCCGGAGCGTGGCGCGGTAGACGTTGCGCGCCGACCGGATGTTGTCGTATTCGATCTCCACCAGGGAGCGCACCGGCCCCGAGGCCAGGACCTTGTTGCGGATCCGGATTTCGCCTTTTCCTCCCGGGTTCCGCGCGGGTACCGGCGCCCCGTCCTCCCAAATCGAAATCCCCCCGAGCCCCGAGGCCCGGCCCACGTGGAGAACGTCCATCCCCCACGGCTGCATATGGTGGACGTCGGCGGGAAGCTCGGACAGGATCAAGCCTTCACGCCGTTTGCCGAAAGGCTCCATCACCCCGTCGTAGGCGCGATAGGCCCCAAGATTCGACTCCCAGGCGATAACGGTTCCGCCTGGGGAATCCCAGTTTTGTGCCGTGTCCGCGTTCTTCACGAAGACGGCCCGCCGCGTTCCCGCGGGCGAATAGTAGCAATGGAGCTTCGCTGTTCCGGCTCGGGGCAGGGAATAAACGAAGACCATTTCATCGGGCTTCCCGTCGCCGTCCAGGTCATCGATCTGGGCGGGGACCTCCCGCCAGTCGATCCTCGGCTCGGGCTCCACCAGCGCGAAATTGGCCGGGTTGAAATCGGGTATCTGCCGCCGGATATCGCGGATGCCGACGACGAGCGGGTGGTCTTCCAGGACACGGTCCTCCAGGTTCACAAGCTCGATCGTGAAACGATTGCGGAACGGCTCCATCCAACTTTTCCCCGGGGCGCCGTCCAGGGTCAGCGCCCGGAGCAATTCGGCCGCGCGGGCGTATTCGCCCCTGTCCAGGGCGTCCGCGATGCCGCCGAACCCCGGATTTCGCGGAATATCCGTTTTGAGCAGCCGGCCCCAGTATCGTTCGCGGATCAAATCCTGGTAATAGCGGGTGCCCTCGCCGCTGGCCTTGATTTTTTTCCCAAGGCCGAAACCCCGATCATAATCCTTGACGAGGTTCTCGCTGAAATAACTCTCCACGGCGTCCGTCTCGAACCGTTTCTCCTTTTTTTTCAAAACCGCCTTCAGGGCGTCGATCAGCGCCTGATTGCCGGAGATCGCCCGGTTCAGAGTTTTGAGATAGACGGGCCGCAGGGCCGCGTAATCGAATTCGTATAAAAACGTCCGGTCGTCGGCCACCCGGCGTTCGCGCTCGAACGCGCCATCGCCGTCGAGGTCGTATTTCCAAAGGTCGAAAAACCCGTTGAGGTCCGTGTCCTCCATGACGATTTCCATGTCCGGCGCGCCGTCGTAGTCATAATCGACTTTGATCCAGCCGGTTTCCGCGCCGTACAGATGGAGCCGACGGTCGACGGGAGAGACGTACATGCGGAACCGTCCCGAGTTGTCGCGGTCGATTTCGTTGCGCTTGTTGAAGGGGCCGCAGGAAGGGCCGCCCATCTGCGGAAATTCCGCGCTTCCGAAATTGATGACGCCTTCCCACCGCTCGCTGTGGTCGTTCCCTTCGGCGATATCGACGTTGTTGCCGTCCTCGTTCCACGTCAGGTGGGCCTTCGACCAGTTGGCCTGCTTGGCCAGCGGGCGGACCTCTTCCCAGGCCAGAAAATCGCCCGTCGGGATGCCCCGCAGGACGAGGTTGCGGGATGCGGAGCGGGGGATGGTGATCGATCCCAGGGCGGTGATCGAAAAATCGTAGCTGTGCCGCATGCGGTCGCCGGCCGCGCCGTCCAGGTCCATGCTGTAGCGGAGATTCTCGGCCGTCGCGCCGGCGGCGCCGACGCGCACGACCTCTTCCGAAACGTTGTCGCCGTCGAGGTCAAAGAAAGCGAAAGGATTCTCGAAGCCGGGGTAAAAACGGTTTTTTTCGTAGTCGAAAAAGAAACAAAAGATGAACACCTCGTCCCCGTTGAAATCGGTCTTCCACTGGCAGCGCTCCTGGTTGTACTCGTAATCGACATCGTACCAGAGCCGGTTGTCGTCTCCGATGTCCTTGGCCCAGGCCGCGGCGTAGGCGCGGCCATGATAGAGACGGGGCGTGATTTTCTTGAAATGCTCGTACTCCGCCCACTGGTAAAGCACCTGTTCGTCGAGGTCGCCGTCGCCGTCGGTGTCGATGTAGTCGACCACCCGGTCCACCGTTCCGTCTCCGTACCAATCAACGACGTACAAGTCGCCGTCCAGGTCTCCTTCGCCCGTGGCGTCCATGTCTCCATCCTCATCGACGACCTTGACGACCATGGGATGCCGGGTGCCGGAATGACGGCTGTCGGTATCGATGAAGTAGATGGTATCGATGCGGCCGTCCCCGTCGGTGTCGAGCCTGATTTTTTTCCCGGGTTCCTCCTTCAGGAGCCGCGCGACCACGGCCGGATCCATTTTGACCTGGAGCCCGACCATTTTCTCGAAAATTTCGTTGTTCGTCTGCGCCCGGAGCGGCAGAGCCGCGATGATGCCCGCGGCCGCCAGGCAGAATAGGCGGAGAATGCCGTCGTGTTTCTTCATGGTTTAAGCCTTTCTTGGTTTATTCCCGATGTCCATCCCTTGGCAACTATCCAATTCCGGCGGATCGCCGGTCCTCCATATTTCGGCGTTATGAGCTTTCATAGCATCGGGCGTCCGATAAGTCAAGGCGCCGGATGGAACCGAATATCGCTCGGAGGGGCAAATCATCCGCTAGTCGCCGGCGAAGCAGACGACATCCGGACGGCGGCTCGCCGGCGTGACGTCAAGACGGGCTAACCGGCCGTCCTCAACCCGGCCGCGGATGACTGTGAGGAACGGCGCGTGGAGCTTGAAGTCGGCGTTCCAGCCTTTGGGCCAGGCGGGCAGGAGGCAGATCTTGCGGCCGTCCGTCTGGAGAAGCATTGCCTGGAAGGCCTTCATCAGCACGCCGCCGTGGTCCTGGTCGGGCGTCCAGTCGTAGTTCGGCCCCCAGAAGGCGGGGAAGCGCGATTCCTTGTCCCATGTTCCGGCGCGGCCGGCGAGATATGCGCGGGCCTCTTCGGCCAGGCCGAGATAGGCCATGAAGATGTCATCCTGCCTCCAGCCGAAATTTCCCTTGTCCTCGCGGGCGCGCAGGGCCTCGATCCCGAGTTCGATGCCCGGCTTCCCGGCAGCGATTCTTCGGTAGGGGAACACGGCATAGAGCTCCGGGTTCTCGAGGTTCTGCTTATTGGCGAATTTTTCGGCGGGCGCGAGCATGAGCACGCCGTTTTTCAAGTGGGTCGGAAGGACGGGAATCTTCGCCTGGACACGCTCCCAAAGCCGGCGGTCGTTTTCGGTGATGCCGGGCGTCGAAGGCGAGGGAAGGGCCAGCAGTCTTTCGGTCACCGCTTGGAGCCCCGCGACCTCCGGCATCGGATTCCGGCTTTCCCACCACGTCTCGAGGGCTTGGCCGGGATCCATGATCATTTTTTCGTTTTCATCGACATCGTAGTGCACGTTGTAGAAGGTCAGTATCTCGCGGGCGGAGGGCAAGAGAGCCTTCACCAGGAAGCCCTCGTCGAGCGTGTGCTCGTAATAGTCGAGCATCATATACAGGAGTTCGAGTCCGCCCTGCCATTCCCAGCGGTGCCAGCGGCTCTCGTTGATCTGCGTTTCGCGTTTTTCGCGCGGCGTCCAGCCGTAGGATTCATTGAACGCCGCGCCCCAGAAATAAGCGCACTCGTTGAGGTAGGCTCCGCCGTGTCCGAAATAATGCCGCGTCCTGTATTTCGCCATGTCGAGCATGTCGCCGGCGTACATTCTGAAGAAGGGCTGCATCAGGTCGAAATCACCGGCGGCGCACGAGGCGAGATAGGGAAGGCGCGAGTTCTGCCACCAGTAGCCGCTCCCCCAACGCCGGTAGTCCGCGTCGCCCGCCGTCCCCGGATAGGGAACGGTGAAGAGCGACCCGTTGAATTTGATGGGGAAGGCGCCGCGTCCGGCGCAGGCGGTGATGAAGCGCTGGAGGGCGTAGGCGCGGGAAACGACGAAAGCGTCGGAGGACTCGAATTCGCCGCTTGCCGTTTTTCCCCCGGCGGGCTCGGCCCGGAGCCAGCTGCGGGTCCAGAACTCCCGCCACCAGGCTTCGTGGGCTTCCCGCCGCTTCTCGAAGGGGATTTTTTCCGTTTCGGCGATTGCGCCGTCCATGGCGCTCAGCCACTGTCCCGGCGTTGACGGATGCCGGGTCAGCACGTAAACGGAGAAAACGTGCGATTTCGCCGAAGGGGAGAGGAGGGTTTTCTCGTCTTCCCGCACGCCCGCGCCGGCCTTGATGACGGCCCCGAAAGTCCGGTCGAGGATCGGGTCATCCTGCCCGTATCCCCGCATGTCCTGAAGCTCGGCAGCGAGCGCCGGGCCGACGGACTTGGTGTTGTGGTGGTACCAGCCGATGAAGGCCTTTTCGGCCTGGGCCGCCGGCGAATCGGGGTCTCCCGACGCGCGGACCAGCGTGTCGGGTTCGACGAACACGGGTCCGTGGCTGTTCCCCGGCTTGCCTGTCTCATACATCGGGTCTCCGACTTCGGAGGAGGCGAGTTCCATGCGTTCGGTCCGCCATGGTTCGATCACGGCCGCGGCGGAGACGGGCTTCCCGGCTTCGGCGCTGACATGGATGACGGGATGGTTGGCGTCCGCCCAGACGTGGACATGCACGGCGTCATCCCCCCGGCCGATGGTGAACTTGACCGTTGCGTCCCCGAGGTTGAGCGTTTGGAGAAAGGGGACGGGCGGCGTCGAAGCGGTGCCGCTTCCGGACGCGCCGGACCGAAATAAATCCGGAGTGAACCGGACGCGGACCTTGCCCACCTTGGCCAGGCGGCTGTTGTCTTCCCAGCTGTCCGTTTTCCCGATGTAGAATTGGAGATCGCCGTTTGTCTCCCACCAGACATTGACGCCGATATCGCCGTTTCCCAGGGGCATTGTTCCGGAATAATCCTTGCTCGGCGAATCCCAGACGATATTGTAGCGGGCCAGGGCGGCGAAGCTCTCCGACTCGTCCGCTTCGACATCGAATCCGGTCCGCCGCCGGCATCCCGGCGCGGCGGCGAGAATCGATACGAGCGCTATGAGCAGGATCCTCATTCCGTTCTTGTTCATTCGACGCATGGTCCCTCCTCGTCTTCGGGATTTGTTGATCCATTCTAACCCAATTCCAATACCCGCCGATAGCCCGGAGGAAAATGACACGAGCGTTGCTGCCCGGCCGTACCGCAACGGCTGTTGAGCCGGAGGCCCGTGCGCGAAAAAGCCCACCGGCTGAATGACGGCGCCATGGCCGTGCGGATGGCGTTTTGCTGCTTCGGGGAACGGTAAAAGGGCGAATTGAAGTGAGGATTCATGCAAGAAACAAGACAAAATCCCTTGAGTACAAGGTCCCGGCGGGATGCCGGGCGTCGAAGCGCGACGGAAAGAAAGCGGTGAGGCTCAACGCCGGTCCGGGATCCCGGGCGAGGGGCTGAACGGGACGGCTCTCTGAATAAGAGGCAGGATGTTTTTCCCATATCCCTTGACAGGCTTCCCGCGCCGGTCTAACCTTCCTGATTATGAATCCCACAAATCATCCGAACCGAGGTATATCTTTGGCCGGCTTGTGTTTCCTGGTCATCCTTTGGCAGGCGATCGCGCCTTTTGCCGCGCGGGCCGGGGAAAAAACATCCGGCACTTGGCCTCAGGCATACTCCGTGGAGAAAGATGACGCTTCCGGCCTTCTCACCCTCCGCACGGCGTTCTACACGGTCGAGCACGACCTGAAGAGAGGCGGAGCTATCTCCCGGATTTCTCTCGTGCACGGCAAGGCGGCCAACCTCCTGGCCAGTCCCGTCGAGGCCCGGATCAAGGCCGAGCGCGGCGCCGCGCTGACCGACCTCAAGGACTCCGCGCCCAAAATCGCGCACCGCCGCGCCGGCGGGAGCGAGGTCGTGAGCGTGGAGTGCGTCCTCGCGGGCGAAAACGGCGAAACCACGAATATCCGCCTCAAAACCACATACGAATACCGCTGGGGATACATCAAGATTCACAGGGAGTTGCTCCTGCCGGACGGCGGCCTTCGCGCCCGGGAGGTCTGCCCGGTCTCGTTCGTCCTCGCTCCAAGCCTGACCGAATACGGCTACCGGGAAGGAACCGCGGAAGAGGAAGGCGCGCAGCCGTTCTCATACGGCAGCAGTGTTTGGGGCAAGCTGGGCTCCGCCGGGTTCCCGGACCAGCCGCTCGAAATCCCCTGCGTGCCGCGCTCCATGATTTTCGTCGATCCGGGCGTCGAGGGCCTGGAGTGGTTTGTCGGGTCCGACCTCGCCCAATGGGAGCTTTGGCCCGCCGGAATCCGGGGCCGGGGCCGGTGCCTTCTGCGGCGCAGTCATGATCCTCTCGGCCAGGCGCTCTCCGTCTCGCCGCTGTGGAGCGAGAACGCCGCGACGGCCTTGACGAAGAATCCCGCCTTCGATTTCTATATCGGCTTTCCCGTCATCGAAGGACATGCCCGAAAACCCTGGATTCACACGTCGTTCAACCGGAACCGGGGCCAATGGCTTTCCACCGAGGAAATACGGCGGATGGCTGAGAAAGGTTATACCAGCGTCCACTGCCATAACGACGGCGATTACTACGGCGACGGCCTGTTTTGGCGCGACGGCTCCTATCCTCCGTATCCCGATATGGAGGGCTACGACAAGGTCCTAAGAGATTGCCGCCGCTTTGGCATCCGGACGGCTACGTACTTCTCCAACAAGGAACTCCATCCCGGCACCAGGGAGTTCAGGGAACATGGAGAAGAGTGGGCCCGGAAGGACCTGAAGGGCGGGATGCAGCACAACTTTTATCGCGAACAGAGCGAGTTCGGCGCCCAGATGTGCCTTCGCTCCGGGTGGCTCGAGTTCTTGAAGTTCTCGATCGACCGGGTGCTCAAGAACCATCCGCTCGACGGCGTCTATTACGACTGGAACGTCGCCCTGCTCTGCCGCAATCCTTTGCACGAGGGGGGAGACGCCCAGGCGCCTTCCAAAGGCCATTGGGACATCGATGAACTCCTGGATCTCATGGAGTGGACGAGGCGGCGGGTGGGGCGGGACGGTTTGGTGATCATCCATAACACCAAGGTTCCCATGTTCGCCGCCGAAAATTTTGCCGACTACGTGGTCGCGACCGAATGGGGTTACGGGAAATGGACGGATGGAGCTCCCGCGCCGAGGGAGCTGCCCTTGGAATGGTCGCTGGCCGGAGCGCGGCCCCGTGGTGTGATCAGCTATGGAATGATCGATGGAAAAGCACCCCGGCGGCTCCACAAGCTATTCGCCATGGAAGCTTTTCTCGGGGGCGTCGCGCCCTGGCCGGCCAGCCCCGAGACGTTCGAACTGCTGCCGCTTCTCGATCTCCCGGGCGGCATCGAATCATACACGTTCGCCGACTGGCGGAATCCGGCGGTCTCATTGTCCGACCCCCTTTGCGCCTCGGCCGTTTACAGCCGTCCCGGAGAGGCGTATCTTTTGCTGGCCAACTTCGACAAGACGGCGAGGGAGGTGACCTGCGCGCTGAAACCGGAAAAGCTGCCCTTCCCGATTTCCCGTCCCCGCGTCGCCCGGCTCGGGACAGGACCCGCCGGCAGCGACTCCGGCCGTCCGGCGGTGCTGGAGCTGGATGCCGATCAGCTGACACAAAAAGGCGTTAAGATCACGATCCCCGGGGATCATGTCCTCGTGATTCAAATCCGGTAGGACACGGCCGGCCTTCTTCGGGCGGACGAGGAAGGCTTCTTTTCGGATCCTTGAATTTCCGCACCGGGCGGCCGCTTCGTGCTTCGGGAAACGGGCCTTTTTTGGAATCCGTTTGACGGGCGGCGGACGGATTTCGGCCCGCTATCGTCTCGCTTCCCGCAACCCGTCCTTTTCGATGGCCACGGCGCTTATATTGGCGCTGCCGCCCGCCGTGACCGCGTAGCCGAGCCGGCGCATCCCCTCGATTTCGCCGGCGGGCCAGGCGTCTTCAACGATGACCGAGGCGTCTCCCTCGGTGTGGAGGCGCGGCGAAGCGATCGAGGCCTCGAGGGGCCTGCCGAGGACCGCGAATTGCGTCAGGACTTCGAGAAGCGCGTTGGGGATCTTCCGGCCTCCCGTTCCCCCGGCGGCGAGCACCGGCTTTCCTTCGCGGGTGACGATCGTCGGCGTCATATTATGCAGAGGCCGTTTGCGCGGACCGGGAGCGTTCGGGTGGCCGGGATTCGGGTCGAAACGGGACATGCCGTGGCCGAGCGTCAGGCCGAGTCCCTCGACCGTCACGCAGGCCCCGAAACCTTCGCCGTGGGTGAGGGTCAGCGCGGCGAAGTCGCCGTGCCCGTCCGCGGCGCTGAGATGGACCGTCCCGGTCTGCGGCCTCGGCGCGGCGATGCCGGGGAGCATCTTTCCCGCTTTCACGGCCGCCGCGATTTTTTCGGCGGACTCGCGGGCATAGCTTTCGGAGAGCAGCCGGGTGACGGGGACTTCCCCGAAATCGGGGTCGCCGAGCAGCATCACCCGGTCCCGCCAGGCGAGACGCGTCGCCTCGATGCGCGCATGGAGCCGCGGCAATCCCGCGGGCATTTTCTCCCAGTCCATCGCCTGCATCGCGCGGAGGATCTGCAGGACCGTCAAGCCGCCCGCGGTCAAAGGCGCCGTGTGGATGGCGTGCCCGCCCCAGTTCAACGTCAGAGGCTCGGCCAGCCGCGCCCGGTAGGCGGCCATGTCCTCCATGGTCACAAGGCCGCCGTTTTTCCGGAAGGCGTCGGCAATGTGGCGGCCGATATCCCCCCGGTAGAAAGCCTCGGCCGAGCCGGCCCTCGCCAGCGCGGCGAGCATCTCGGCGAGATCCGGATTCCTGAAAGGTTCGCCGGCGGAGAGGGGTTTTCCCCGGGGGAAAAAGAGTTTCCTCGATCCGGGATCCTTCAGGAAAATTTCTCTTCGGCGGTTGATGGCCGCGGCCAAGCCCTCCGGCCAGGGAAAGCCATCCCGGGCCAGGGCGATGGCCGGCTGCAGGAGTTCCCCGATGCGCCGCGAGCCGAACGTATCCAGAATGAGCTGCAGCCCGGCGAGCACTCCGGGCACGCCGGCGGACAGCCAGCCCGTGCTGGAAAGGGATCTCGCGGTGTCGAATCCGTCGGGGACTTTGCCGTCGGGCCCGGGCTGGAAAATGTCGGCGCGCATGGCGGCGGGCGCCGCGGAGTTGCCGTCGACGGCCGCGATCCGTCTGCCTCCGTCGACGGCGACGACGGCGGACATGCCGTAGCCGCCGATGCCGGCGCTCGAGGGGGCGGCCACCGCCGCCGTAAGGGCGGCGGCGACAACCGCGTCGATCGCGTTGCCGCCGTCGGCCAGGACTCTCATGCCGGCTTTTTCGCCGGTTTTCTCGCCGACGACGCAGCCGTATCGGGCCACGGCCCTCCCGGAGCCGGACTCCGGACGAAGGGGACAGACAAGCCCGAGCGCGGCGGCGCCCGAAAGCTTCAGAAGCTCGCGGCGGGAAAGGCTGGAGACGGTCATGTTTTGGCCCTTGGGGCGAGGGGATGCGGCACAAGGAGAAAAAACATGCCAGGGGGGTTTTCCGGACGGGGACGAGAAATCTTTCCTTCCGGAGACGCCGGATTCAGAAGAGGCACGGATGAATTATGTACGGAACGGCCGTCATCGTCAAGACCGGGAATCCATTCGGACGACGGCCTTGTCCATGGGATGAACGCGCCAGGGGCCGCTGAGGGATTTGCCGCCGGAGCCGAGGCCGTCCGGTGGACGGCTTTTTCCGCGGTCCCCGAGATGGGTTCGGCGGGGAATGAGCGGTATGCCGGCTCGCAGGGTTCCAGGCCGGCCTGAATGAAAAGAGCCGGGGCCCCCCCGTGGATTCCCCGGGCGGCTGCCCCGGCTTGGCGCCAGGCGGCGGGATTCACTTGAGCGCGAATCTGACCGTCACCGTGAAGACGATTTCCTTCGGCTCCCCGTCTTTGATATAGGGCTCGTATTGCCACTGCTTGACGGCGGCGACGGCGGCCGAGCTGAATAACTCGTCCGAGCTCTTGAGGATGAGGGTGTTTTTGATAAAGCCCTGCTTGTCGGTTCTCACGCTCAGGATGACGATTCCCTGAAGCTTCTTCTCCCTGGCCTCCTCCGGGTAGACGGGATCGACTCTTTTCAGGAGCTTCGGCGGGGGGATCGAGTTCTCAGCCTTGACGGCGCCCGATTCGAACTGCTTGATCTTTTCCTTTTCTTCAGGAGTCAACGGCGGTGCAGGAGGCGGCGGCGGGGGAGGGGGCATGATTTTGTCCGGAGGGCCCGTGATATGGAACGAGCAGAAATACGGCTTGCCGTTCCTGTCTTCGAATCCGAAAACGGCGCTGTGGCCTCCATGGAGAAGCATTTCCGTCGTCAGGATGTTTTTCGGCTTGTCGTCGACGATCTCGTTGAAGAGCACAAGAAACCGGACCGGGTTTTTCAATTCCTCGAGCAGAACATGGACGGAGAATGCGTTTCCGTTCAGGCGGAAAAAATGACGGACCGAATCGGGAGACGGCGCGTCCCCTCCCATCGTCAGATCGGCCTCGGTGATCAGGTTGATGTCCTGGAGGTTGAAGACCCGCTTGATCTGGCTTTTTTCCTTTTCCAGATTGGGCCCAGCCCTCATTTCCATGTTGGCCGTGATCGTCGGATGCATATAGGACGTCGTGACCAGGCTGGCCGGTTCAACGGTTCCCTGGCGCGCTCCCTCATAAACCCGCAGCTTCAAGTCCAGGCGTTCGGCGGCTTGAAGCCCCGGCAGCGCTAGAGCCGCAAAGAGGAGCGGGAATAACGCGGCCTTTTTCTTTTTCATATCGGTTCTCCTTAATTTTGCCTTTCCACCCAGACGAACGTGCTGTCGGCCTCCTGGGTTTGGAAGATGATGGCCTGCGCAGGCTTTTCATAGAGCTCGGCATAATTGACCCGGAGCTTGACGCCGGAGTCGAGGCCGTTCGTTCTTTGGCGCGGCCCCAGGATCAAAAAAGTCAGGACGGCGATCCCCGCCAGGCCCGCCGTCCCTATCGCCCATCTCCAGGCTGGCCGCGCAGCTTTTGTTTTTGCGGGCGCTTTGGTCCGGAGGCTTTCCGCGAACTGCGGCCAAAAATCCTTCACCGGTCCCAGCTCGCTTCCGGCAATCGTGACCGACCGGGCTTGTCGGACATCGGCCAGGTCTTCCCGGCAAACGGCGCATTCCTCAAGGTGGCGCCGGACGAGCGAAGCGCGCCACGCTTTGAACGGACACAGTCCGAGGAGAATCCTCGTTTTCTTAAGATGCCGCATGTTGATTCTCCTTGAGCCAGGATTTGAGCTTGGCCCTCGCCTTGAAGAGATAGACATGCGCCGTGCTCGGCGCACAGTCGAGCGCCGAAGCGATCTCCGCGCCCGAGTATCCCTCTTGGGCCCATAGATAGAGGGACGTCCTCTCGCCGGGGGTCAGGCGGCGCAGGAATCCGGAATCGAGCATGTCGAACGGGCCTGGTCCCGACGGCTCCGTCACGGTTCTGGCCTTTTCCTCTTTTTTGTAGCGGTTGATGAAGAAATCGAAGCGTTTCTTTTTCCGGAGCTGGTCCAGGCAGTGATTGAAGAGCAGGGCGGAGAACCAGTTCTTGAAGCTTTTCGCTGAATCGAACTTCCGCAGGTTGCTGTAGGCCTTGAGGAAGGCTTCCTGGCAGGCGTCCTCGGCGTCCTGGTAGTTTAAAAGGACGTGCAGGGCCAGTCCCATGGCGTGCGCCTTGTACTTGTCCATGATTGTCCGGTAGGATTCCACGCGTCCCTCCAGGCAGCTTTGAACAACTTCGCTGTCGGTCATCATCTTCGCCTTCATGGATGATTACGTTTCCCGGACGCTGGTTCTTTACATGATTTATATCACAAGCCCCCCCCGCGCGCACGAAAACGGCGGCCCGCCGGGTCTTGAAACAGGGGCGAGGCCTCCTCCGTTTCCCGCGTTTCGGGAAATGATTGACATCGTTCGGCGGCCTCCGATATATTGATTCCGGTCGTCAATCATGAACGAGGATTGAAGGAGGCCCCATGCCCTTGAAGTCGAAAAGCCCCTACCTGCCGCTCGGAGATCAGCAGACGGCGCCGTGGTACGGGAAAGATATCCTGTCGGTCAAGCAGTTCAGCCGCACCGACCTGGAATATATCATCGCCGTCGCCCATGAAATGCGCATTATGGTCGAGCGAGTCGGTACGTTCGATCTCCTCAAAGGCAAGATCCTGGCCAACCTGTTCTACGAGCCCTCCACACGGACATCGTCGTCCTTCATGGCGGCCATGCAGAGGTTGGGCGGAGCGGTCATCCCCATCAGCGAGGTGAAATTCTCATCCGTGGCGAAAGGAGAGAGCCTTCCGGATACGGTGAGGACGCTTGGATCCTATGCCGACGTCATCGTCATCCGTCACCCCGAAGTCGGTTCGGCCGCCCTGGCCGCCGAGCATTCCATCAAACCCGTGATCAACGCGGGCGACGGCATCGGCGAGCACCCGACGCAGGCTCTTCTGGACACGGTGACCATCCGTGAGGAATTGGGGAGACTCGATGATTTAAAGGTGACCATGCTCGGAGACCTCAAGTTCGGGCGCACCGTGCACTCGCTCGCCCGCCTTTTGACCCAGTTCAACGGAATCCAGCTGAGCTACGTTTCTCCGGATAACCTGCGCATGCCCCGCGAAGTCATCGACGAGGTCGCCGCCAAGGGCATTCCGCAGGCGGAATACGGCACGCTCGACGGAGTCCTTCCCGATACCGATGTCCTGTACGTGACGCGCGTCCAGAGGGAACGCTTCGAAAACCCGTTGGAGTACGAGGCCGTCAAGGACGCGTTCATCATCACGCCTGAAGTGATGAAAAACGCCCAACGGAAGATGATCGTCATCCACCCGCTCCCGCGCGTCAGCGAAATCAGCATGGATTTTGACTCCGACCCGCGGGCCGCGTATTTCCGCCAGATGGAATACGGGCTTTACGTGCGCATGGCCCTGCTGGCCATGGTACTCGGCAAGGCGTGATTCGCGGCATTTCGCGCCTCCCGCCGGATCGATCCCGACCGCCCGGATCGTTGGCCGTCGTTTCGTCCTGATTCGTCAAACGACCGGTGCGTTGCGATATAGACGAACGCCGAAAGAAATTTTCTCCGGAGGTCAAGATGCGTACGAAAGATCGATGGATCATCCTCGTCTCCCTATTCCTCGCTTTCGCGGCAAGCCTGACGGGAGGCCCCAGGGGCGGATATCCGTGCACTCAATACAAAGCTTCCGATATCGCCCTGGCCAAAAAAAATATCGCCGGTTTCCCCTGGGCGAAGAAACTCTACGCGGATCTCAAGAAGGGCGCGGATTATTACCTCGATATGAACCGGGAGGAAATCCGCTCCTTCATTTCCCCCCAGACTCCCTTGGCGGCCATCAAGTGCCCGGTCTGCGGCAAGGCCCCGTGGTCCTGGTACAATCTGCTTGAAGGCGGCTCCGTTCTGGAATGCAGGGACTGCAAGACGCGTTGGACATGGGATCCCGCGGACACGTCGGAAACATGGAATATCCCGGCGGCCCATCGTTATTACCGGCTCACCTTCATCGTGAAGGGGTTGACCGCCGCCGGCCTCGTCTACCAGATCGAGGGCGACAGGCGCCTGGCGGAAAAGGCCGCCGTTATCGTCGAGCGTTTCGCCGAGGTTTTCAAAGGCTTCCGGATGAACATGATCCACCGCAACCAGTGGCTCGACCGCCCCGATCCCTATTATGCCAAGATCGCCGGATGGAAGCACAGGGAAATGGACGTGGTGCGCCAGGTGCTCCTGGCCTACGATCTCATCCACGACGCGGGCGTCCTGGCGCCGGCACAGATCGAAAAAATCGACGAAGACCTCGTGGCCTATACGCGCGATTATCTCCTTGAGGGCTACGGTCCCGGCGGGCCGGCGTCTCCGCCGTCCATGCAGGACCAGGGAAACGCCTGGCGGGTCCTCGCGGCCTGCGGCGCCCTGCTCGGCGACCGGAAAACGCTCGACATCATGGTCGACGCCTTCGAGACGGTTCTCGAACCCGCCAACGGCATTTTTTATGAGGACGGGAGCTTTTTCCAGGGTTCGCCGGGTTACCAGAACATGCTCATGGGCCCCATCTCCTCCGTCCCCGACGTCATCGCCGGAAACGCCGACCGGGACATCTACGCCAATCCCCGCTGCTCGCTTCTTGAGAAATGCTACACCTGGACGCTCGATTTCGTCTATCCGAACGGCGCCGTCCCGTCCATCAACGATGCCCATGTCGGATCTCTTCCCGGGAAACGGTTCGCCGAGATCGCCCACAAGCGCTTCGGCAACAAAAAGGCCCTCCGCTACCTGATCAATCTCAAAGGTGAAACGGACGAAGAAGATGACGGCATTCAAAAGCTGTTCGAACCGGCGGAATTGCCGGCGGACCGGGGCGAGCCTTACGGCGTCGAAAGCGTCCATCTCAAGGGTGCTGGGCTGATGGTCCTGCGCCACGGCGATGACGCGGCTTCCCGGACCATGGCTTTCCTGGATTACGGCGCATATGAGCCGCCCAATAAACCTCCGTATCACAAGCATCGCGATTACCTCAATATCGGCCTCTGGGCCTGCGGGGTGGAGATGATGTCGGAAATGGGCTACGCCATGACGCCTCCCTGGGTGCAGAGATGGCAGGTCAGCCCCATGGCCCATAACACGGTCCTCGAGGCCGCGGCGCAAAACGAGGGCGGCCGGCCGCTCATCTGGCATGCCACTCCGGGCATCCAGATGGCCGAGGCCGGGCTGCCGCCGGCCAATTCGCGCTTCATAGCCCTTCTTCCGAGAGCCCAAGGCGAGCCCTTGATCGTCGACATCTTTCGTGTCTCGGGAGGAAACGGGGGATATACGTGGGCCATGCACGGACGGTCGGGGGATTTCCGGGTGCGGGGCGCGGGCGACATGAAAAGCACGGAGGTCGAAGAGCCTCTGCGGAAGGGGATGACGGCGGACGTGCCCTCCGGCGTCATCGAGGCTTTATGGCGGTTCGCCGGCCCTGCCGGGGGACCGGGCCCCCGCGGCCTCAAGGTCCTCCTCCCGGTTCTCGAAGGTTGCACTCTGGTCACGTCCGAGTGTCCGCCCGAGGAGCCGGAAATCCAGGCGACGCACATGCCGGGCGGCACATTGATCCCCGGCGCCGTCATACCCTACCGGGGGCATATCCAGCTGAAAAAGGCGGGGACCGATGCGATTTTCGCGGCGGTCCACGTGCCTTTTTCGGGAAAGGCGGAACCTTCCGTCACGCTCGCCTCCGGGAAGCTGGGAGGCGGAGCGGTGGCCTTGAAGATTGACTGCGGAGATGAAAGCTTCATTGTCGTCCATGATCCGGGGGCCGGCCGCCGGGAATTCTCCGGCATCTCTCTCGACGGCCGCGCGGGCATAGCATCGTTCTCCAAGGGGAAGCTGAAAGCCCTGTCGCTCGCCCAAGGACGCTCCTTGAAGTTCGGGACCGAAGGGATTTACCGCAGCACGATCGGCGACGGCTATCGGGCTGTCTCTCCGCGCTGAGCCCGGATGCGGCCGGCCGACGGCCGGCGGGGGAGCCCCGGGTCTTCGAAGAGCGCGTCTCCTCCGGCGATCCGGGGTTTCGCCGCGTCCGCCGGTTTCCGCCGGCTGAAAAGGCCGTCCGCCCGGCCGCCGGTCCTATCCGAAGATATTGAGGAAAATCGTGATCAGGAGGGCGTTCGTGAAATCGATGAAGAACGCTCCGACCATGGGCACGACCAGAAAGGCCCGCGGCGCCCGCCCGTACTTATCGACCAGGGTTTTCATGATCGCCATGGCGTTGGCCGTCGTCCCCAGCATGAAACCGCAGAAGCCTCCGCTCATGACCGAAGCTTCATAATCGCCGCCCATCAGCTTGAAGACCGGGCCCAGGCAGAGGAAAAAGATCAGCGCGGCCTGACCGATTAGAACGATGACCAGCGGCAAAAAGAGCCCGGCGAGCTCCCAGAGTTTGAGAGTCATCAGGGCCAGCACGAGGAAAATCGACAGGGAGACGTGTCCAAGGTCGTCCATCGTCCGCTGGGAGAGGCCGATGATGTGGGTCAGGTCGTCCAGGTTGCGGATGACGGCCGCGGTGAACATGGCGCCGATGTAAGCCGGCAGCGTGAGATGGAGGCTCTCGAAGCCCTTGCTCAGCCAGGACCCGATCCACATGGCGACGAGGAGAACGACCAGGTTCTTGAGCAGAACATAAGCTTCCTTGTCTTCCCCGGCGGGAACGGTTTCCTTGGGCTCGGGAACCGTGGCTTCGACGATCTCGCCGGGGCTCGGCAGGGGATCTTGACCCGGGCGGACCTTGGTTTTGCGGAGCTTGTGGCGTTCGATGAGCAGCGTCCCGATCGGGCCGCCGATCAACCCGCCGCAGGTGATGCCGAACATCGCGGCCGCCACGGCGAGAGTCGCGGCGCCATGAACGCCCGCTTTTTCGAAGAGCGGGGCGAACGCGAGCCCCGTCGCCGGCCCTCCGGTCAGGGTCACCGATCCGGCCAAAACGCCGAACAGCGGGTTGAGGCCGAAGGGAAGCGCGATCAGGGCGCCCAGGATGTTCTGGAAGAGGGCGGCGATCGTCGCGATGACGAAGAAGAGGATGACCTGGGGCCCGCCGACCTTGAGCAGCCGGAAGCTCGCGCCGAACCCGATCGTCGTGAAAAAAGCGATCATCAGGGGGTCGCGCAGCGTCGTGTCGAACGTGAACAGGTTGACGTCCCATCGCCGGGCAACGAGAACGGCGAGGGCGACGAGCAGTCCGCCGACGACCGGAGGGGGGATATTGTAGCGCGAAAGCGGCTTGATCCATCGGCAGAGGCCGTAGCCCAGAAAAAGAACGACGCCCGCGAAAGCGACGGTATGGATAAGGTCGAGGCTAATCATGTTCGGCTCTCTTCACCGCCGTCCTCACGGGGTCGGCGCTTTCCGGCTGCCTTTCCAGATGAGATAGGCCGGGATGCCGAGCGCAATCAAAGCCAATCCTGCGAAGGAATTCCAAAATGTCTTGATGAGCGAGTTCACGGTCAGAAAGACCGCGGAGAGGATGAAAAGGGCCGGCGTAACGGGATATCCCCAGGTCTTATAAGGCCGGGGGAGATCCGGCCGCTTTCTGCGGAGGATGATCACTCCGGCCACGGTCAGTCCCATGAAGATCCAGAAACCGAAGATGACGTAGGAATAGAGCTGTTCGAAGGTTCCACTCAGGCTGAGCATCGCCGCCCAGGCGGCCAGGACGATGATGGAGATGGAGGGCGTCCGGTATTTGGGATGGACCCTGGCGACGCTTTTGAAAAACAGCCCGTCCTTGGCCATGGCGTAAAAAACCCGGGAGGCCGTCATGATGTGCCCGTTGGCCGTGCCGGTCATGGACATCAGGATAATGAGCGCCACGACCGATGCGCCGGCCGGTCCGACCGCCGCTTCCATGACGTCGGCGGCGATCCTGCTCGATTCGGCCATGCGGCTCGCGGGGAATACGTAAAGATAGGCGAGGTTGGCCAGGATATAGAGCACGATAACCGCCAGGGTTCCGATGAAGAGTCCCAGCGGCAGCTTCCTTTGGGGATCCTTGACTTCTCCCGCGCAATAGGTGCTCGTCTCCCAGCCCTTGTAGGCCCAGAGCGCCGCGACCAGGGCCACGCCGAAACTTCCGAGGAGTCCTCCGCTCATCGGCGCCGCGGATTCCGCGGAAAGGAAATTTCCGGTCGATCCCTTGGCGAAGATGAAAACGACCGCGCAGACTCCGATCAGGCCGACGAACTTGATCGCCGTCAGGAAATTCATGAGAAAAGCGCCCTTCCTGACGCCGAGGACGTTGATAAAGGCGAGAATCGCTATGAGGGAAACGGCGACGACCTTGGTCTGAAGGCCGGAAAGGTCGACGAAATAGGGAAGATATTTCGAGGAGAATCCGACGGCCAGGGTGGCGACCGTTCCGGCCTCGATGACCAGGAACAGGGTCCATCCGAAGAGGAAGGCGACCAGGGATCCGTAGGCCTCGCGCAAAAAAATATAGATGCCGCCCGCCTGGGAATAGGCCGCGGCCAGCTCGGCGATGGCCAGGGCGCCGAAGAAACTCAGCATTCCCCCCACGATCCAGACGGCCAGCATCATCGCCGGCGTCCCGACATCCTTGGCGACCTTGGCCGGATTGATGAAAATGCCGGAGCCGATCATCGTCCCGATGACGATTCCGATGACACTGACCAACCCGAGAACGCGCCGCAGTTCAGGAGACGTCTCGGGCGGATTTTGCGCATCATCCCGATTGTGTTCCATGGCCTTACTATATATATTCGGAATCCCGTTTGAAAACAATATTTCTTCGCCGCCGCCGGAGGCGAAATCCGTCTTCGCCGGGCGGCGATCGGGGGACGCTTCTTTTTCGCGCCCTCCGGTCATCCCGACGGCCGCCGTCCGGTCAGCCGTTCGAGCTCATCCAGGAGAGCGGAGGATTCCCGCTCCTGGAACTTCCTGGCGAAGAGCGCCGGGGACCGCGCCAATTTTCCGAGATCCTCCAGGTCGAGGACTTTCGGCAGGACGGTTCTTGACGGATCCCAATCGATGTAGTGGCAGCCGTGCTCGGGCGACTTGAGGAGCGCCCGGGGATCGCCGCGGCGCTCGAAGTCGTGCGAAATGTCCGGGCTGAAGGGCGAGGCCTTGACGATCGAGTGAAAAAAAGTTTCGTCCGCGACGGGAGTGAATCTCATGTAGCGGACATAATCCGCGTTGTCCCTCACGAAGCGGAGGACATGCGCCGCGCATTCGCCGGTCAAAGCCCACCATTGCGATCCCCGGTAAAGGGGCATTTTCTTGTAGGTCCGTCCCGGCAAGGCATGGAGAAGCCGGCGGAGCCGGCCGCGGAGGGCGCCCAGGGGGAATCGGGGAGAGCCGTACCCCAGATGGAATTTCTGGGGAATAGCCCTGGCGTCGATCCGGATGAATTGCGTTTTCGAATCCAGGGCGGACCGGATCTCCGCGTTGCTCTTGATGGGAAAGTCCGAGCCGCTGAGCAGGCAATAGCGGTCGAATCCGGCCCCGAATTCCGATGCGGCCTCGAGCGCCATCAGGGCGGCCTTCACCTGGCTGAAGTCGAAGCGGTGGACCCGGACCGGGTCCTTGACGATGATCACGTTATCCTGGAAGGGAAGGATATCCAGAAAATCGTCGAGATTCGACTTCCTGTCGATATGGATGAAAAAAAAGACATCCTCGCCGTCCAGGGCCCGGATCAGTCTCGCCGAATGACGGGGCTGGTGGTGGGCGAGGATCAGGTAGGCGGTCGTCATCGGTTCGGCTATTCTACAACAAATCCAGGAAAGGAAACAGGATGGGTCATGTCGTCAAACGCGATGGCGTCCCGCCGGCAAATCCATTACAATATCAAAACGGAGATTGAAATCCATTGACTATCCGTTAATTTGTCTTCTCCGAAAAAGGAGGTTCTATGACGGCATTCGGCTACTTGGTCGCTTTCATTTTGGGCGCTTTCGTCGTGGGCTCGCTTTTCATGCAAAAAGGGCGAACGGACGGCAGGGACGTCGCCGCCGTGATGAGGAGCCGCAGGAAAACGATCGCCGGCCTGGCGGTGGTCATTATCCTGATCGTGATTCTGGTTCAAGCGATCGTCATCGTCCAGGCGGGGACCGTGGGCGTCGTCAAGCGGCTCGGAGCGGTGCGGAGCGAACTCGCTCCGGGGCTGCATTTCATCATCCCCGGCTTTGACAAAGTCGTCCTCTATCCCACGATCAAGAAGAGCTACGAGGCGACGGAGACCCCCCACGAAAGCCGCGCCGACTTTCCGGACGTCATTATCACCGCCCTGACGTCGGACGGTCAGCAGATCAGGGTCGGTATCACGGCCCGGTTCATGATTCAGCCGGGCAAAGCGACCTGGATTTTGCAGAACCTGGGAACCGAAGAGGACTATGTGGAAAAGGTCGTCAAGACCGAGATCCGCGGATCCGGCCGCCGCGTGCCCACGAAATTCGCCGCCTATGACCTCTACACCAAGAAAAGCTACGAGGCCCAACAGGTGCTCTTTGACGAGATCTCCCCGAAGTTTGAAGAGAACGGACTCATCCTCGACGAACTGGTTCTGCGCAACATCACCTTCACTCCGGAGTACGCCAAAACCCTTGAGGAAAAACAGATCGCCCTGGAAAACATCACAACCGAGAAGAACAAGCTGGAGCAGGAAAAAATACGCAAAGAGCAAAAGATCGTCGCGGCCGAGGGAGACGGCAAGAGCATCGAGATCCGGCAGGCCGCTCTGACCAAGAACCCGACCATCATCCAGTGGGAGTTCGTCCAGAAGCTCGCGCCGAATATCCAGTGGGGAATCCTGCCCCAGGGCGCCGTGCCCATGCTCAATCTCAAGCCGCTCACCGGCGAACAGAAATAGGGGCCCGGATTCAGCGCCGGTAGAGGAACACCGCGTGCTCCCCGCCGGCGGCGTCTTGGAGCTCGGCCTTATCGAGGAGCTTGTCTTCCCATCCGGAGAAGGGATAATCGTGACTGACGACGCGGGCTCCCGGCTTGAGCCGTTCCTCCAAGACAGGCTTGAGCAGGGCGTTGGATTCGGGAAGCAGATAGACCGTCACCACGGTCGCTTCCGAGAAATCCGTTTTCATGGCGTCCTCGACCTTGAAGCGGACGAGTCCCCGGACTCCCGCTTCGCGGGCCATGGCTTCCGCTTCCTTGATCCTCCGCGGATCGATGTCGATCCCGACTCCCCGGGCGCCGTAGTTTTTCGCCGCCGAGATGACCACTCGTCCGTCCCCGCAGCCCAGGTCGTAGAGCATGTCCGCCGCGTTCAGGCGGGCCATTTCGAGCATCTTGTCCACGACCACGGCCGGGGTCGAGACATAAGGCGCCAGGTCCTCCGCGTCTTCCCGCATATGGGAACCGGGATAAAGGCGTGCCAGGTTGTTGCCGTCGGGTCGGAAACAGTAGGAATGCCCGGGAATGAGGACCTCCTTGATCTCCGCGCCAAGCCGCTCGTAGATCAGGAGGAGGCTGGTTTTCGTGGAACGCCGGTCGAAATCTCCGGGCATCAGGATTTTCTTTTCCGGCTTTTTCCGGAAGCCGACGGGTCCGATCGTGTATCGCATTCTCTGTTTGGTCAGATTGCGGACCATGATCCGGCCTTTGACAAAGGCCGGCGCCGGAGTCCCCGGAGATCCGCCCACCCGCGAAGCGGGCGGGGAGCCGCGGGTCGTCAGCAGTAGGCCGATTCCCGCGGCGAGGACGACAAGCGCCGGGGCCAAAACGAATGTCAGTTTCCTCGGCAATTCGGATCCTCCTCCGTGTCGACGTGACGGCAGCACCTAATCTTATCAATTCGGAGGTCTCCGATCAACGGCCGTCTCCCCGCGGCGCTCCATGGCTTTTTCGCGGGCGGTTCCCCGGCCTCCGGGGCGCGCGTTTTCAAGGGGTTCCCGCGGATATCGGTTTGCGTGTCGAGCTCCTCGGCCGAGCCGCGCAGGGGGGCCGGCCGATGCCGGATGGTTCAGCGCCGCCGGCCGGGCATGATTGCTTTTCCGGCCGGAAGGGGTATCATTATTCCCGGCCGGTCCCATGGCACGGAAAAGAAAAAAAACGTCGGGCTCCAGGATCAATAGGCTTTTTGTCAGGTCGACCCTGGCGATCGCGGCGGCTTTGGCGGCGGTTTTCGTCTGGATATGGCTGACACTGCCCGACGTCTCCGGCCTTCAGAGCAAGAATCCGGAAACGACCTCGCTCATCGAGCTGAGAAAAAGCCGGGCACGGCGCGCCGGGAAGGCGTTTGCGGTTTCCCAGGAATGGGTGGATTTCAAGGAAATCCCCGAACTCTTGAAGAGGGCCGTCCTGGTCAGCGAGGACGCCTCGTTTTATTGGCATAAGGGGATCGATTACGACGAGCTGAAGGCTTCGATCAAAAAGGACATCCGCGAGAGGCGGTTCGCCCGCGGCGGGAGCACCATCACGCAGCAGCTCGCGAAAAACCTGTATCTCACAACGGAAAAAACGCCCTGGCGCAAGCTCAGGGAAATCCTGGTCGCGCGAAGGCTGGAGACATCGCTCACCAAGGACCGGATATTCAGCCTGTATCTCAACCTCATCGAGCTCGGGCCCGGGATATTCGGAGTTCAGGCCGCTTCCCGCTTCTGGTTCGGGAAGAACGCGGCGGACCTGAACCTCGAGGAAATCGTCAGGCTGACGGCCATCATCCCCAGGCCCCTCAAGGACGATCCCCGGAAGAACACCGGCTGGATGAAATTCAAAGGCCGGTGGATCGCCCGGACGCTGAAAGCCGTCAAGGCGATCGGCGAGGAAGAAACCAGGAGCCTGACGCTCGCCTTTGATTGAGGGCGGATGCCGTTTTAAGGATTTTTCGGGACAGGGCGCCCCGGCTGTCCCCCCCCCGTCCTTACGTTCCGGGGAACGGCGTCATTCGATGCGGCGTATTCTGAGCCGTTTGGAGTACTTTTCATTGGATTTTTCCAGCCTGTCACGCAATCGGCGCCAGGACAAAGCGAATAAAACGGATAGGCCGAGGAAGGCCAACCCGAAAACGACATAGGCATCCCCGTCGGCGAAGAGGACGGCTTGGACGAGAAACCAGGCATAGAGCAGGAACGCCCACCACCAGCGCCTGAAGAGGAGGCATCCGGAAATGACCAGGACGAGCGAGACGAATCCGGTGAAAGCCGCGCGGAAATCCATCGTAGATGAGGCGATGAGAAAGGCATAGGCGGCGGGCGCCGCTAAAAACGGCCATTTCCGTTTCCGGAAAAAAATGACGACGATTCCCGCGAGTCCGATCAGGGCAAAACCCGTGGTCGCAAGGCGTTTCATCCAAACATCGGGTCCGGGCTTTCCTTCAACCAGGCGTTTGATGCCGAGCATCATCTCTCTCTCCATGATGAAATGGGGGGGATCGAACAGGACGGCCATCAAATCCTGGCTGAGACGGGACATGGGCGCGTTCCGTCCGCGGATGATGAAGCGCGTCTTGTCGCCCGGCTCCGGTTGAAGGATGAAGCTTCCCCAGCCCTGAAGAGCCAGAAGCCTCGGCGGCTGGAAGCTGATGATCAGGCAGCCGATGGCCGGCTTCTTCCGCCGCACGAGTCCCAGCGGCCAATTCTGCGACACCAACGGCACGAAATGGCCGAAATCAACCCCTTGCCACTTGGGCTCGATGCGAACGGCATTGTGAATATCGGCGAACGCCATGTTTTCCAGCCACGAATAGCTGTAGAAGCCTCCCCGGTCCTGGCCGATCTGGACGAGCCATGGCCAGACCTTCTCGATGGGCGCGTTGATGGTCAGAGCCCGGGTGGATTGATAGGAAGGATGCGAGACGAACTCGTCGCCGCCGAGCGCCATGACGGCCTCCTCTTTCGTGGCGCCCCAGTTGAGAATCCGGGGCCGGACCAACTGTTTGTAGCCGTAGAGGCCGGCGGAAAACATAATGAAAAGAAAAAGACTGACAACCTTGGCAAGATTTTTTTCCATGGGCCAACCTCTTCGATAGCGTTCTCCCCGCCGGCGGGCCGAATGCCGCCGGCCTCCCATACGGTTAGTCGGTTTGCTCGGTCAATTGCCAAATTCAATAGCGAAAGACACGACCCCCGGCCATGACTTCCTGGGTTTCCTCGTCGAACGTCGCGCGCTGGCCCGTATGAAGCGCCGCGGTGGTCATGATGACCGCTATGGCATGGCGGTAGCCGGCGAGGGCATCGGCATGGGGAGTCCTTCGGCTTCGAACGCATTCCATCCAGTTCCGCATATGGTTATAGGTCATCGGATCGGCGCCGGTGTTGGCCGTCGTGACCGCCTTGTCCTCGGGAAGGACGAAGGGCTCCAGAAGGTTCGATTCCATGCCCATCGCCGCCGCCGCGCTTTCTTCCAGTCCGCCCTCGGCCGTGACGACGTTCTTGTCCAGGTCGAGCTTGCCGCCGTTGGAAAAATACCATTCGCGCGTGCCGCCGGCGGATTGGTGCATCCGCGAGGAATAGACGACTTGAAATCCGGCCGTCGGGTCATCCGGCGGCCCGTAGTCGAAAACGGCCGCCATGGTATCCGCGTTTTCCCGGCCGTCTTTCCAGGCGTAAACGCCGCCGTCGGCCACGACGCTGCGCGGATGAGGAAGGCCGGTGAACCAATGGACGGTGTCGATCTGGTGGCACATCCACTGACCCGGAATCCCCGAAGAATACGGCCAGAAGAGACGGTACTCCAGGTACTTCCTCGGATCCCAGGGCTCGAAAGGCCGGTTCATCAGGAAGCGCCTCCAGTCCGTGTCCTTTTCTTTAATGGCCGCGACCAGATCCGGCCTCCTCCATCGGCCCGGCTGATTGACGTTGTAGCACATCTCGACCGCGGTTATCGGTCCGAACCTGCCGGATTGGATATATTCGCCGGCGGCGATGTAGTTGGCCCCGCTCCGGCGCTGGGAACCGACCTGGACGATCTTCCCGCTTTCGCGGATGGCTTTCAAGGCGGCCCGGTTGTCCGCCATCGTTTCCGCGAACGGCTTTTCCACGTAGACATCGCATCCGGCCTGGACGGCTTCGACGGCGTGCAGGGCATGCTGAAAATCGGCCGTGCTGATGATCACGGCGTCGAGCTTGAACTTCTCATAAAGCTCCTCGTTGTTTCGAGCCGCGGACGGGGCCCGGCCGGCCGCTTCTTTCAGGAAAGCGAGCCCTTCACTGCGCCGGCGGCTCCAGATATCCGATACGGCGACGATCTCGAAATTGAGATCGCGGCCGTGAGCCAGGAAAGAAGGGATGAGCGAATGCCTGGCCCTATCGGAGAAGCCGACGATCCCCACGCGCACCCGGTCGTTGGCGCCGGGTATCCTCGTCCGGCCGCCGGCGGAAAGCCCGGGGCCGGCGAAGCCGGAGGCCCATGCGGCTGCGCCCAAACCTGCGGACTTGATGAAATCCCTCCGTGTGATCCTCATCGAAACCTCCCGGCTATTCCGTCACCGTCTTTTTGAATGCGCCGGACGTATCCGGTCGTCCATTCGCCGGCCGCGCCGCACTCCGCCGGGCTTTTGCGACAACCTCTTGGGGAAATCGACTGGATTTTTTCCGGGGATAGGGTGTCGGATGTTCGGCTCTCCTGGGCCCACATTAGCTCACTTGCCGCCGGAAATCAATATCCGCGGATCTCCGGAATGAATTCCGAATATGTTCCCGCGCCCTACTTGATCGCCGCCAGCGCCTTGGCGGTCTCGGGGTCTCCGGGTTTCATCGCCAAGGCTTTTTTCAAAGCCTCCTTGGCTTGGTCCAGATCACCGTTTCCCTGATGGGCAAGGCCGAGCTGATAGTAGGCCTCGTGAGAAGGCTCTTTCTGGCAGACAAACGAGAAATCCTCGATGGCCCCCGCATAATCCCTACCGAATCCCTCGGGAGCCTTCATCCGGCCCATGCCCCGGCCGAAGCGCGCCCGGATATTCGCCGGGTCGAGCTTGACGGCGGTTTCGAATTCCTGCATCGCCCCCATGCCGTATTTCATCATTTCCAACGGGTTGTCTCCCTTGACGAGACTCCCCATGATGGCGCCTTTCCAGGCGTGGAGCTCGGCGCAGTCCGGATCTTTCTCCAGCAGGGAATCCACGGCCGCCAACGCCTCCTCCAATTTTCCTTCCTTATAGAGCTGCTCAAGCTGCGCGCCCGTCGTCACCGTCGCGGACTGGCGGGCTTTTTCCGCAGCCGGGCCTTGCGTTCCGGCCGCGGTCCCGGCCGCGGACGAATGTTTTCCTCCCATGATCTGGGGGAGCATTTTCAAGAGCGTGGGAAGCATTTCCTGGAAAAAGGAAGGCTTCTTTTCTTCGAGAGGCAGGAGTTCGATTTTCACCTGGTCGCCCTCGATGATCAGAAAACCGGCGGGGATGACTTTTCCTCCCAGGCCTCCGCCGAAGGCCATGGCCGAGCCGCCCGCGCCGACGCCAAACTTGATCCGGGAGAAGGGGATGATGATGGAATCCCCCGCGCGGATGGGCTCTCCGACGAGCGCGTTCACTTTCAACGCGGCCATCATTTTTTCGACGTTGAGCAAGGTGTCGGCCATGGGCGCCTGGGATTGAGCCGAGAGCCGGCCGGCCGCGGCCGCCAACAACGCCATGGAAACGATAACGACGAATTTCGCTTTCATCTTCCCGCTCCTCTCAGCTTCTCGGCGCCATGCCCGCGCTGACGAATTTGGCGCCCGATTTCGTGACGATGATGAATCCGAGGGGCCGGGCTTCTCCTCCCATATAGAATCCGCTTCCCATCTGCGGCTGTCCGGGCGCTCCGCCCCCGCCTCCACCGTATCCCACATCGATCATGATTACGGGGATGACGGTGATGTTACCCACCTTCACCGGATCTCCGACGACCCTTTTGACATGCATGTTTTTTGTCAGAAGGTCGAGCATGGACGCGGCGGCCAGATTGGCCGGATTCTCCTGCCGGGCGGCGGTCTTGCCTTTTTCCGCCTGGCCCTGGGGCGTCGTCGCCGGATAGGCCGACGCAACAAGCAGGAGGCACAGAACGACGCTGGCAATCGCTGCCTTTTTCATTTTTCCCTCCTTTGGATGTCCTTATTATACATCCATCCTCAAGCCGTTTGAAAACCAAAAACGCCGTCCGGGGCCGGGCCTCGCGGCATCCGGTCTTGAGACGGCGAAGGATGCCGGCTTTTGGACCTCTTCGGGCATTATCGGGGTTCCCACAGGATAATACGGAGATTCCCATCAGGCGGTTTACCGTGCCGGATATGCCTTGAACGAACAACGGTTTTGAGGCGGGGAGATCTCCTCCGTGGATTCAATCCCGGGCCGAGCGGGAAAAGTGCCCGCCTTTTCACGGCCGGCCGGCGATTTCGGGATTGACAGGAATTCGCCTCTTAAGATACAGTCCCCATCAGATGACGGAACTCGCCATTTCCGGGGAAAGGAAAATCCGATGCCGGATGATGCCCTTCTTGAACACGAAAAAAAGATGTCGGGCCGGTCATATGATGGCCGCGAGCTGGAGTACCTGGGCCAGGTTTTAGGCGCCGGACGCCTGTCGAGCCTGAACGGGGGAACGTTCGTGCCCCGTTTTGAAGAGGCTTTTGCGCGCCTGCTGGACGTCCGGCATGCCGTCGCCATGAACAGCTGCATGAGCGCCCTGCATGCCGCCGTTCTCTGCGCCGGCGCCGGGCCGGGAACCGAGGTCCTTTGCGACGCGGAGTTCGTCTTCGGCTCGATGGCCGTCCTTTACAACAATGCCATTCCCGTTTTCGTGGATATCGATCCCGTGACCCACAACATGAATCCCGCCGCCATGGAGGCCGCGGTCACGGCGCGGACAAAAGCCGTGATCGTCACCCACGCCTGGGGGTTGCCCGCCGAAATGGATGAAATCGCCGCCGTTGCCCGCCGCCACGGCCTGCTTGTCATCGAAGATTGCGCCGAGTCCCTTCTCGCCGATTTCAAGGGCCGCATGACGGGCGGCTGGGGCGACATCGGCTGCTTCAGTTTTCAGGCGAGCAAACAGCTTTCGACGGGAGACGGCGGCATGGCCACGACGAATGACGGCGGCCTCCGTGACAGGCTCGCCGCCCAGGCCGGCGCGCCGACCTTCCAGTCGGTCGCTTATGACCTGGATTATAATTACAGGATGAACGAGCCGACGGCGGCCGTCGGTCTGGCCCAGCTCGAGATCATGCCGGCTTTCATTGAAAAACTCAGAGGGAACGCCCGGCATTATGACCGGGCGGTCGAAGGCTGTTCCTGGATCCGTCTCCAGCGGGGTCCCGAGGGAGCCCGTCATTCGTTCTATCATTGGGCGGCGACGTTCGCGGGCGATGAGAGAGGATTGAGCCTGGAGGAATTCAAACGTGCGGCCGGCGACGCGGATTTCCGCTCGGTTTCCGTGGGCTACACCGGGATCCCCGCCTACCGGCATCCCGTCATCCGGGAGCGGCGTGCCCACGCGTTTGCCTGCCCGGAGAATGCCGGCCATTCCGCGAACTATGAGGACGGCGCCTGCCCGGCCGCGGAGCGCGTCATTCCCAGGCTCATCCTGGGCTATGTCGTCGAGCCGGAGGAAACAGCCAAGCGGGAAGCCGATAAGCTCCACCGGCTGATCCGGCGATTGCAGGGAGCATAATCATTGAAAATCCTCGATGCCCATTGCCACGTCGGGGGAGGCATGACCTACTCCCGAGCGGCCGGGGAACTGCTGCGCGAGATGGATGCCCAGTCCGTATCCGGGGCCGTCATCACGGCCGCCGACAGGTTTATCGCGGTCCGGAACAGGGAAGGAAACGACCTGGTCCTCACGGCGGCCGCCGAACATCCGGACCGCCTGTTCGCCTTTGCCGCGGCGAACCCCTGGTACGGAGGCGAGGCCGTCGAGGAGCTGGAAAGGGCCTTCGGCTTGGGAGCCCTTGGGCTGAAACTTCACCCCGTCTTGCAGGGGTTCACGCTGTCCGACGACATCGTTCTTCCGCTCCTGGAGCTGGCCGTCGAACAAGGCAAGCCCGTCTATGTCCATACCGGGACGCCGATCTCCTGCACGCCGTTTCAGCTGACGGAACTGGCCATGCGTTATCCGCGGGGGACCTTCATCATGGGGCATGCGGCTTACGCCGATTTCTGGAATGACGTCGTCCACTCGGTGTCATGCGTTCCCAATATCTTCGTCGAAACCTCCCAGCATCTCGCATCGGTGATCCGGACTCTGGTCGAGCAGATAGGGGCGGACCGGGTTGTCTATGGAAGCGATTCGCCGCTGGCCTCGATGGCGGTCGAGATCGAGAAGATCACGCGGTACGTCCGCCGCGCCGGGGATCTCGAGCTTATCCTCGGCGCCAATCTCCGCCGGATTCTGTGGAAGGAGTAGGCCGTGGTCATCGACATGCACAGCCATTTTGCCGCCTGGGGCGGCGCGCGGATTCCGGAAGATACGCCGCAGCGCACGCTCGACATGCTCAAAGCCAACGGCGTCGACGGGCTTCTCATCCTGCCCCTGATGAACCTTTTTTCGTCGTGCCCGGATCATGCGCCGGAAAACGACGGCATTTTCGAGTATTGCCGCCAGGCGCCGGGCCGGCTGTTCGCGGGTTTTTCGGTCAACCCCCTGGCGGGCGGGGCGGCGCTCGAGGAGATCCGGCGGTGCGCGTCCGGGCATTCCGCCCGGGTGCTCAAACTCCATCCTTGGCTCCAGGGATTCTCGGTCAGCTCGCCCGAAATGGACGCCGTAGCCGCCCTCTGCAGGGAGCTGGGTATCGCCATCCTCTTTCATGACGGAACGCCGCCCTACACCCATCCGCTCCAATTGGCCCGGCTGTGCCGCGACTTCCCGGGCTTGACCGTCATTTCGGGGCACGCGGGCTTGGGAGATCTCTGGCGCGAGGCCATGGCCGCCGCCCTGCGATACCCGGATTATATCCTCTGCCTGTCGGGGCCCCGGGAACTCGCCATGCGCGAGATCATCGGCCGCGTGCCGGCGCGGCAAATCTGCGTCGGAGCGGATTTCTCCACCTCGGAAAAGGATGACGCCGTCCTCTGGTTCCGCTGGCGCTCGTTCCGTGACGCCTGCCCTCCCGGCGGGACCCGGAGGATCATCGAGGAAGAGACGCCCGCGCGGATTCTTGGGCTTGCGTAATATCGTGCCGGCCGCAAAGAGGAGGAATCAGCCTTGGAACAGATCGATTTCGGAGTGATCGGCTATGGCATCCGGAGCAAGGTGCTCCTCGGCGCCTGTTCCGCCTTCAAGGACATGCGTTTCACGGCGGTCGCGGAAACGGACCCGGCTGCGCGGGAGAGCGCCGGGAGCGACCGGCCGGGGATCGCGGTTTTCGAGGATTTCCGTGAGATGCTGGACTCGGGGCTCGTCAGCGCCGTCCTTGTCGAAACCCCGCCCTCCACCCACGCCGCCTGCTCCATCGCCGCGCTCGAACGGGGAATCCATGTGTTCTCGGACGTTCCCGCCGTTCATGAAACCGGGGAGGCCGGGCCGCTCTGGGCGGCGGCGAAAAAAAGCCGGGCCGTGTATTCCTTCGGCGCGACGACGAATTTCTGGGCCCACGTCGACGCCTGCCTGGACCTCAAGAGGAAAGGGCTCATCGGCGAGCCCTACTACTGCGAGGCGGATTACGTCGCGGACCTGGGCGGCCTGGCCCGGATGACCCCCTGGCGCAGGCATTTTGAACCGATCCGCTACTGCACGCATTCCCTCGGGCCGATCCTCAAGTGGATCGAGGAGGACCTCACCGAGGTGAGCTGCTTCGGCACGGGCAGCCATATCCACGGGGATCCCGAAGAACATGACGCCATGGTCGCGGTTTTCAAGACAAAGACGAACAAAGTCGTCAAGCTCTTGATAAGCTTCGTCAGCAGCCACCCCGCGCCCTTTCACCGCTATGCCTGTCATGGGACGAAAGGGTTTTTCGAGAAAACCCAGCCGCTGGCCGGAGGCGAAAGCCAGGCGCTTTTCTCGAGTTCGGCCGTTTACGGCCTCCATGGACTGAACCGTCTGGCCGTCGCCGAGGGCCGGCCCGAGCTGGCCGGCGCGGCGGGAGTCGGAGAGCACGGCGGCGCGGACTTTCTGATGATCAAGGATTTCCTGGAATCCGTTTCGCTCGGCAAGCAGCCGGAGGTCGGCATCCAGAAAGCGCTGGCCATGACCCTTCCCGGACTCTATGCGCTCGCTTCGGCCAAGGCGGGCGGGGCGCTGACGGCGATCAAGTATCCGTGGGGATGAGAGGGGCGGCGGCCTTAAGCGAGCTAGAAAAAAGCCTTTTCATGGGTGGCGCGAGGATTGTACGGGCGGCCGCCCCGGCGTATAATTGAAAATAGATGCGGGACCGATGACGAAATTGATCAATGACCGACGGGGATTTCGAGGAAACCTTTAAATCCGAGGGCGGGGTGATGGCTCTTTTTTTTGCGGACCGGCGTCCCTTCTCGAGGGGTTTCCTCTCCGTTTGCGAAAAGTCCGCCGCGACGGGCGGCCCGGCGTGCGCGCGGCTTCTGTTTGACGGGGATGATGAGCTTTCTGATCAATACCCGGTCGACGTTTATCCCGGCGTGATATTTTTTGTATCCGGCAGGATATCGAAGCGGCTCGATGGAACGCCCTTTGCAGGCCTCAACGAAAAGCCATCGACGGCCTTGATGAAATGGTGCGTTTTTCAATAGCCTGACTTTTTGGGGGGAGGCGAGAGGAGAATTCCGATGGATGATCATGCGGCAAAGCCCCGGATCAAGGTGACGAAAAACGGCCCGTACGTTGTCACCGGCGGGGTGCCCTTGGCCCAGGAGATCGTGGTTCTTGGAAGCGACGGAGAGCCGGCCGGATGGGAAAAAGGCGTGAAATATCCGCAGAGGGAAACCTACGCCCTCTGCCGTTGCGGCGGATCGAAGACGATGCCCTACTGTGACGGCTCGCACGCGCCCATCGGATTCAGCGGCGGAGAAACCGCCACTCATAAATCCTATCTGGAAAGGGCGGAAACAACGCCGGGGCCGGCGATGAACCTGACCCACGTGCCGGAACTCTGCTCGGCCGCGCGCTTCTGCCATAAGGCCGGTGATGCCTGGAGTCTGGCCGAGCGTTCCGACGACCCGCGGGCCAAGAGCCTGGCCATGCAGGAAGCCTGCGATTGTCCCTCGGGAAGCCTCGTGGCCTGGAACAAGGACACGGGCGAACCGGTCGAGCCGGACTTCGAGCCATCGATCAGCCTTGTCGAGAATCCCCAGGCGGGGGTGAGCGGCCCCATCTGGGTCAAGGGGCGGATTCCGGTCGAGTCGGCCGAGGGCAAAGAGTACGAAGTCAGGAACAGAGCGGCCCTCTGCCGCTGCGGCAAGTCGGGCAACAAGCCGTTCTGCGACGGCAGCCACATATCCCTCAAGTTCCGGTCGGGCCCATAAAGCGAAGAGGGGGGCGTTCACTCCCCCCGCGATCCCTCCCGGCCGGCCTTGGATCAGAGGAAAACGAAAAACGTCATCTCTCGACGCGGGCCCATTTCCCGCTCCGGTTCGACCGGACGGCCGCCTCGACGACGCACATTTCCTCGTGCCCGGCTTCGAAATCCGGAAAAGTCACGGCATGCGGCCGTCCCTCCCGTCTGGCCGAGAGCGCGTCGTAGTAATCCCGGAAAAGGTTATAAACCGCGTCGTGATAGCCCATGGGGTGGCCCGTGGGCAGCGTCGCGTACTTCCGGGTTTCCTCGGACTGAAGCTGCGACGATTCATAGAAGATTTCGTTGCTTTTGTCACGGTGCCCGATCCAGAGCGCGTTGGGCTGGACGTGGCTCCAGGCCAAGCTCTCCTTGGAGCCGAAAACCTGGAGCTCGATATCGACCTTGCGGCCCGCGGCCACCTGGCACGTCGTGAAGTTCCCCCTGGCTCCGTTGTCCAGGCGGATGAACATCGAGGCGTAGTCGTCGAGCTTGATGTCGGCGTCCTCGTATTCGGCGTCCGCTTGAGCGCCGAAAGACAGGGCGCCCGATTTGGGCTTCTTGCGTTTCGGCAGGCAGGTGTGGAGTTCCGTCATGACCTCGGCGATTTTTCTCCCCGTGATGAACTGGACCAGATCGCACCAGTGGCTTCCCAGGTCGGCGATGACGTTCGCCGCCCCCGAAATTCCCGGGTCCAGCCGCCAGGTATAATCGGTCTCGTAAAAAAGCCAGTCCTGGAGGAAATGTCCCATGAAAGCGCGGACCTCGCCCAGTTCCCCGTTACGGACGCGGGCGGCGGCTTCCTGGACGACCGGATAATACCGGTAGCAAAAATCGACAGCGGTCAGCGTCCCGTGTTTTTTCGCGAGTTCGACGAGCTCGGCGGATTCCCGGGAGTTGAGCGACAGGGGTTTTTCCGAGACGACCTGCTTGCCGCTGAGGATGGCCTTTTTATTGATCTCGAAATGCACGTTGTTGGGCGTGCAGTTGTGAACGACGTCGATCCCGTCGTCATCGATCAGGTCCCCGGCGGTCGCGTGGACTTTCGGAATATCGAATTTTCGCGCGGCGGCGAGCGCGAGTTCCCGGTTGCTGTCGGCGACGGCGACGGCGTCCGCCCCGGCGATGCGGCGCAAAATCTCCAGATGCACAAGTCCGATATAGCCCGTGCCGATCAGGCCGATCTTGAATCGCTGCATTGTTTTCCTCCTTCGCGGCGAAGATGTCCGTGCGGCTGGCGCAGCGGTATTCTATCACCGGGCCGCCGGCGCGGGCAACCGGCCGGATTTATCCGCTCGCGGATTTGGCCCGCCGGCTCCGGGTGTGTTATATACTTCCATGAACGAATCGCATGAGGGAGATGACATCATGAAAGCCAGGATTTTCGCGGGAATGTTCTTCCTGATTCTCTTCGTCGCCCTCGCCGCCGGCGGCCAGGATGTTCAGGACCTGCTTCAGCGGGGAGACGCGCTTTTCGAGCTTCGAGGCGATTTATCCAAGGCCAGGGAAGCGCTCCAGGCATATCAGTCGGCTTTGGCCAAAGGGGAGGAAGCCTACGGAGCCTGCTGGCGGATGGCGCGGGTGGAATACTGGATCGGCGATCATACCGCCGGCAAGGGCGAAAAAAAGCGGATTTTCGAGATGGGGATTTATCATGCGAAAAGGGCCGTCCAGGCGGACCCCGGCGGGCCCGAAGGACATTACTGGCTCGGCGTGCTCTATGGAGTTTACGGCGAGGCCAAGGGAGTCCTCAAAAGCCTTTCGCTCGTCAAGCCGATCAAGGCGGAAATGAACGCGGTTTTGGCCGTCGACCCGGCGTTCGACGCGGGAGGGCCGGACCGCGTCCTGGGACGCGTCTTTCATGAACTTCCGGGGTTTGCCGGCGGAAGCAAGGAGAAGGCCCTTGAGCATCTCCTGAAATCCAAGGAATTCGGCCCCCAGGTGGGCCTGACCCGGATTTATCTGGCGGACACCTATCTGGCCCTGGGCCAGGTTCTAAAAGCGCGCGAAGAGCTGGAGTTCGTTCTGGCCATGGAGCCCGACCCGAAGCTTATCCCGGAAACCGCCGAGGAAAAAGAAATGGCCCGGGCGCGGTTGGCGAAAAAGGAATTCTCGAAAAAGAGGTGACGGCGCGGGCATCATGCGCATTGAGAGGATGTGAACCATGAAATTCGAAATCGCAGGCGTTCTCATTTTAGCCGCGGCGACGGCGATGATGCCGGCCGGGACACCGGGTTCCGCCGGTGACGCCGGAAAACCGAGACCGCCCGTCTACAGGTGGGCCGAAGTGACGCATGAAGCCGCGTTCGCGGCGCGCGACGGAGCCGGGGCCCTGGTCTTTAAGGACAGGATGTGGCTTTTGGGAGGCTGGAATCCGGATGACCCGGAACATTTCCCCACGCACTGCAACGGCGAAGTCTGGTCTTCCGCCGACGGCGTCCTGTGGAAACTGGAAAATCCGAAGGCGCCGTGGGAAGAGCGGCATACCGCGGGCTATGCCGTGTTTCGGGGCCGCATGTGGATCGTCGGCGGAGATCCCATCCAGGGCCACTATCAGAGCGACGTCTGGTCGAGCGCCGACGGCGTGCACTGGGAGCGGATTTGCGAAAAAGCTCCTTGGGGACCTCGCGTCCTGCATTACACGGTGGCCTTTGACGGCAAGATCTGGGTCATGGGCGGCCAGACCCTCCCTCAGTTCGCTCCGGCGGATGAGGCGTTTTACAGCGATGTCTGGAACTCACCGGACGGCGTGACGTGGACGCGCGTCGCCGGCAAGGCGCCCTGGGGACCCCGGGGGATGATCGGCGGCGCCGCCGTTTTCCGAAACCGGATCTGGATCCTAGGCGGAGGAACCTACGACACCCCGTTGCGGCCCCGCCGCGAATTCCGGAACGACGTCTGGAGTTCGGCCGACGGCGTGCATTGGGACGAGCACACGGCGGCCGCGCCTTGGCACCCTCGCCAGTACCATGATGTGGCGGCCTTCGACGGACGGCTGTGGGTCATGGAGGGTTTCGACGGAAAGGCGGGAAACCGCCGGGATGTTTGGCACTCGGCCGACGGCAAGGAATGGATCGAGGTGCCCGGGACACCCTGGGCGCCGCGGCACGCGGCCAGCGTGTTCGTCTATAAAGACGCCCTGTGGATGGTGGCGGGGAACAATATGGAGCCCGACGTCTGGAAGCTGACGCGCGTCGACTAAAGACCGTTCTTGCCCTTTTCCCCCCGCGGGGATGAACTCAGGCCGTCATTTCACCTCGAGCCCCGCACTCTCCGAGTGGCAGTTGAACTCCGGCGCGTACATGCACTCGATGTGCGCCGTGCCGTTCTGGTAGCTTCCGCGGTGGACGACGCGGAGCGGATATTCGAAGACATAGGTGCCCTTGGGCAGGTTGTCGATGAAGAAATGCGTCGCCGTATCCTTGGTGGATTCGTAATAAACGAGCCCGCCCTGGTACTTGTACCGCGAAAGAACGTTCACCGGCTCCAGACCGCTGCCGCGATGATCCCTCATGTGGACGTATTCCATGTCCCTGTCCGTCCGGAGTTCGATGCGGACGATCAGCGTATCGCCCACGGCGAGCGGCTTTCCGACGGGCTCGATGACCGTGCCCTTCTTGGTCAGCCGCTGGACGAAGACGCCTTTTTTGAGCCGGAGGGGATTCTGGGAGCTCGGCGTGATCTTGGAAATGTCCTCCATGTACTGCCAGTGCAGGCCTCCCCAGGCAATTCCCGCGTCGGCTTTTTTGACGGCGATTCTGCCCATTTCGGGATGGACGGCCGACGGCTCGAAGCGCTTCTCATAAAATCCCGTGCCGGCTTCGGCTTTCTCCTGCTCGACCTTCCGGCCGCCGAGAGTGACTTCGACGGGCACGTCCGACGCCAGGAGGTCGTCGCCCCTCCGCAATAGGCCGTAGACCGCGTCCGCCGTGGCCTTCGTGGTCTTCCAGTCCTGCGTCTGCTTCTGCTTGAGGAGCCAGATCTTGCATTCCTCGACGGCTTTCGCGTCGCCCATGACTTCGTCAAAAGCCTCGATCATGACCGCCTGGGTTTCGATAGGCGCCCGGAACCACCACCAGGAAAGCTCGAGCTCGCTCCAATAGCGGCCCATCTCCTCGTCCACCAGGCTGCGCTCTTTCAAGGAGCGCATGATTCTCGCCGCCGTCGTCTTGTCGCCGAATCTCTGAAGGGCCAGAGCCAGCTGCGCCTGGCTCTGGCGGCAGTCGAGATCCAGCCAGAAACGGGCTGCCTGATTGAGGAAATAATCAATCGCCGTCCGGGTCTCAGCCGGCAATGGCTTTTCCTGGAGGAAAAAGCTCCGGCCGTAGAGGTGGAGCGCGATCGCCGGGCTCAGATGATTCCGGTCGGGATTTCCACGCTTGATGATTTCGGCGTGGGTGTCCTCGATCCAGTTGTCCAGGTAGCCCAGGGCCTTGAGGGCCGGGTCCTGGGGGACGCCCGTGACGCCGAGATGCTTCAGCCGGCCGAATCCGGACGTGATGT
>Ga0228535_1000942_pt1 | contig 59992 bp, 55 predicted proteins | sample SJ1metagenome_FD_168457 | JGI IMG/M metagenome (GOLD analysis project Ga0228535, IMG submission 168457) | Enriched culture of PCE-dechlorinating microbial communities from Ithaca, New York, USA - SJ1 | ecosystem: Engineered > Modeled > Simulated communities (microbial... > Unclassified | place...
GTCCTGATCATCGCCATCCTGGTCCTGATCATCGCCATCCTGGTCCTGATCGTCGCCATCCTGGTCCTGATCATCGCCATCCTGGTCCTGATCATCGCCGCCGGTCTGAACTATATCTCCCTTTAGATCCTCCCCGGGGCCGCCAATGTTAATTTCTTCCGCCCAAAGCCCCGGGGCTGCCGTCACGAGCAGTATCGAAACCAGAGTGATGACGGCAATTAGTTTGGCGTACTTCGTTTTCATGCAACCACCTCCGTTTTTTGTATGTGCTCGCAGTCCCGCGCCGGATTGACGGCAGGCGCCGCGTTCCTTCCCGGCGGTCGGCTTGGAGTCCGGAGCAGTGGTCGGTTTCCGCCGGGAAAGGAAAACCGGTCCCAAACATTGCTGTCTGATGACCGGTTGCACTAACGGCTCCCCGCGGCCCAAGTGCCCAATTACGGCCCGCGCTTCTTCGCCTTCATCACTACCCCGTATGCACTTAGGAAACAAACAACCGGCCCGCGACAACAGACAGACTGTTGCCGGATGGCCGGTTGCACTACTGGCTCCCTGCAGCCCAAGTGCCCAGATACGGGCTGCAGATCAACGCCGCCAATGGACCTTTATGCGGTTCGGCAGGCAACTGATGGGTATTCGGCCAAAACTTGCCTGCCTTGTGCAAAACTACAGTGTAACACCTTTTTTAGCATTGTCAAGGACTTTGTCGATAATTTCTTGCACTTTTTTTGCATGCATTTATCGAAAGCAGGCACGTGTTACAATTCTAGAGCTATCAGAACAAAAAAGACTAATGGAGGAAGGCTTGTCCGGAATGGAACAGCGGCTAAACCTAAGCATAGCGGCACTGTCCGGATTGAATAAGCAGTCTGACCGAAAATAAAGCCCCAAACCGCTTTCCCGGCTTGGGCCGAACGTAACACCCATACCTGCGCCCGCGACATCAGCCGACGGGCGTGCCTCTTCCCTTTTTAGCAATATCCGTTTATCGCTGCATGACCCGGCAAAATTGTCTAGAATTTCCGGTAATAACAGTATAGCCCATCCCGGCTATGATAATTGTCGAAATTTGTCGATTATATTTCTTTATTTGCAGTTAATTTTAGATATTTTTGCCGACTATACGCATGCGGCCTTTCGCCGCCGGCGAAATTGCAGTCCGACGTTGCAACGCAAGCCTCGGCAGGACGTCCCCACCGCAGCCGTAATTCCGGGTATACTTACATGTGCTAAGTCGTTTATTCATAGGAAAGGGATAACGGTTAGGGATTTGCCGGTTAAATATCTTTCAAACAATCGAAACCGGCAGCTACAACGAGGGCTATGCCGCAGTACCGGCAAAAGTAACAGGTTTGATGTTAAAATGCAAGCGGAATCGAAAAAAAAGAAACGGAGTAATGCCGATGCATTACTCCGTTTCCTGACTGCGCTTATCTTCTGTTATTCCGCCTATACCCGGCGCTTCAGGAATAAACCTGCGCCAGCCAAAGTCAAACCGGCAAAGAAGAAGCCAGCCGGATTCCCACCGGTTTTGGGCAAAGACGGCATTGCTCCTTTTGGCTCAGGCGGGGCAGCGGTACTGGGACCAGGCCCTGAATCGGGGATCTCACTCATCGGCTCATCGGGTATGGTCATCGGCGGTTCCTCAACAATCATTTCGGGTTCTTCTACGGGTGCCTCTTCAGGTTCCTCTTTAGGTTCCTTTTCTTGTTCCCTTTCGGGCTCATCTTCGGGTTCATCTTCAGAATCGTCCTCGTCATCCGAATCATCGGTTTGCCCACCGGATGTATTTGGGATGCCGACGGTCAGACGAGCCTCATCCGTAATGCTTTCTCCCGTATCGCCTTCCGTCAGAGTCACGATATTATCGATGTAGACATAACGGCCGGCGTAGGCGGAAACATTAGTTACTTCTATTGTGTACTTGATATCACAATCAATATGCATATCCTGCCCATGGTCTTCACCGCCAATTGACACCCCGAATTGCTCGAAATAACCTAGGTGCCAGGGACCGTTTTCTGCCGGATTGCAGATCAGGCCGGACGGGCAGGTGCGGCAGTCGGTAATCGAAGCCCACAACCCGGTGTAAGTGTGGTCTATCATCGGGGTGAATTCTTCCGAATAAACGCGCTCATAACCATAGTCACACGATTCGTTACTGCCATCCGGTTCGGTCATGATTGCCAAGGGCAGCAAGCAGCACCCATCGTATGTTCCGCTTATCCTGGCTTCAAGCAGGTATTCATCGACTCCGGCTACCGACGGAAATGACACGGAGAACGGAAACTCCCGCTCGTTGTCAAGGCCGTTCGGGATAAGCTGATCGACTGCGATAACAATCGGGCTGCCGATCAGGTGGATCGAACCCGTGTCATACTGAGGCTGGATGCTGACGGTTACATCTGTCAGTGCTACGTTGCCCCAGTTGAACGCATGGACTACACCCGCTGCCTGGACCATATCCTCCACAACATCAGGTTCTTCGTTCCGGGTAACGTGCAGTGTATAAGTCACGGTTTCGGACCGCTTCTTTGGCAGCCGGGGGATTTTATTCGGGGCGACAGTTTTCTCGATCGTCCAGTCGTAGTCTTCGGTAATCATACGCTCGGATTCAATACAGATACCTGGCTCGATCTCCATAAACGGATCGCCTGTATTGATCATCACCGTTGCCGAAGTTCCAGTCTCATCCCAGTTGGCATAGTTTGTCAGAGGCAATGACTGGCAGGGGGCGGCCCCCTCGTTGGTTACCGTGACGGTAATATTCCGCGTCAGTTCCTCACCCACGGCAAAAAGCCATGGCCCGGTATAGTCGGTGACATAGCTGAAACCGTCCGGGCAGTCAACTACATCCGCAGCCAGCAGAGTATCATTAAGAGGAACTACGGTTGGATTCGCCAGATTGAACTCGGAGGTATCTCTTGAAGCGTAATCAGTCATCCATCCCGGAAAGCCGTTGGTAATTGTGGCATATACTCTAACCTTGTATCGAGTGCTGTATTGATGCGGCGGCATACTGAAGGCAATACTGTACGTGACTGAAGCATCTGGACCTATAGACGAACTGGGGCCAAGGTTGACAGCGACTGGCTCACCATAGTCTTCCCAACTGTTTCCATAGCCCTTTTTCCGACGTAATTGCGCCCAGACGGATAAGCCTTGTGTACTGCGATTTCCTTCGTTCCTGATTGTTACCGAGCCAGCAACGTCGATTTCATGCGTAGTCTCTGCCACGCTCGGAGCCGCAGTTACAGTGAACGGGATTGGCTGTGTTGCCCATGGGCCGAGATTGACTCCGTTTTCTGCCATTCCTTCGTCGGCAACTACCTTCGACACATCCCACTCGTAAGTAATTTCTTCGTTCCGTTCGCATGAAACATTAAGAACATCAATTTCAATGTCAGCATAATGCCATTGGAAGGACGTGATCTCCATATCCCCGGCACTGGTATCACCTTCGCCGCCTTCCGGTCCGTCACCGTCAAGTTTCAATCCGTCTTCAACATCGGTCTTGAGTTCATCATCCCCAGGGCCGTTTTCTCCGGTTTCATCTCCAACATCATTGCCGCTTTCGGGAGTTGGTCCGGTCGGCAGAATTTCAACGGACTCATCAACCGGACTCTCTCCGCCCTCGTCAGCATACACTCCCGGTGCGACCAGCATGACCAGCAGAAGGAGAACGGTGACTGCGGTAATCTGCTTTGCAAACCTTTCCCTCATTTTCACACCTCCGTTTTTATTTTATATCTCAACACAGCCGTCGGCCCGAAAGTCTAACCGGGCTGCGAGTCGCCCCTGGCATAATAATTCTAGTGAATCAAGGCTGGTCTCTACCGGTAAGAGAAAACAGCCTCGAACGGATTTTGATGACCGGTTACACTACTTGCTCCCGGCTGCCAAGTATCCAGACAAGGACGCAGTCCGTCGTGTTCAACCCAAGTAAGTTGTTCAAAGGTGATAAGTGCAAGCGTGCATAGTATCAGGGAACCGCTTTATAGTAATAATCATTTATGCCTTCTGTTGCTTTATCAGGTATTTTATTCTTATCTGCCCGGTAGTATACAAGAATCAACAAGCATGGGCAAAACTGACCACAAGCCACGGTATATCATTTGGAGACTGGTGTAGATAAATCAGCTCGTTACAATAGCCGCTTTACTCATAATATATTATGCTTTTATTGCAAATTGTGTAATATTATGGTGATAATTTGCAAATATTTTCTCTGTTTTTCAATAATTTTCATAAAATCGGCAGTCAAGACCACCCCAAAATGGGGTGGCTTGAACAAGCCCTATAAGGGCTTATTACGAAGCCAGCGCCTAAATGACGCTGGCTTTCACTTCGTTCAGCCGTGGGCAGTGATTACTTGGCGGGCGAACCCTTAAAAGGGTCGGTGTATTCCTTGGTGCTGAGCTTATCCATTATTTGATCGGCTTTATCCTGTTCACGGATGTATTTTGCGATAGTCGCTTCATTAAGCCCTACTGTACTTACATAATATCCGGTCGCCCAGAAATTTCGATTGCCGAATTTATACTTCAAGTTGCTGTGCCGGTCGAAAATCATCATCGCGCTTTTCCCTTTGAGATATCCCATGAAACTCGATACACTCATCTTGGGTGGGATAGACAGTAACAGGTGGACATGGTCGGGCATCATGTGCCCCTCGATGATTTCTATCCCCTTCCATTTGCATAGGTCTCGGATTATCTGTTGGATATCCACCCGTATTTGATTATAGATTACTTTCCTGCGGTACTTTGGCGCAAAGACAATGTGATACTTGCATAACCACTTTGTATGTGCTAAACTTTCTGCCATGGAGCAACACCTTTCTTTTGGTTTTTTGATGGCTTGAACACTCATCATTCTACCAGAAAGGTGTTGCTCTTGCTTAAGCCTTCAACCTCACCCGCACAGCGGGTGGTTCTTTGTTTCGCACTTAAAGCGTGCTCAACAGGCTAAAGCCCATAAGAGAAAACCTCCGGCGCCACCGGAGGTTTAGACTACGCAATTTTGCAATAAAATTGACTTACGCTATTTCGCTCCCGCGGTCAGGCGGAAATACTTGTACATTTCCTCGGCCAGGCCGATTCCCTGGCCCTTGGCCGCTTCGCCGGCAATGGCCTCGTCGAGCATGTCGCTGAAGATATCTTCCTGCATGCCACCGTCCAGCAATTCCGATTTCAGGACGGTCGCCCGCATGCTGGAAAAGAGCTGTTTGAGAAAGACGGCCTCGAATTCCTGGCAGGCGGCCTTGAGCTTGGCGTCGTCCCCGGCGGCGAGCGCGTTGTCCAGGACGGACCGGAAGCTCCCCGCCTGCGCCGCTTCCCGGTTGTTCTGCGCCGCGAGCGGCGCCGTGGTGGCGTAATCACCCGTTATCTTCATGCTTTACCTCCCTAGCGGCGCAAATTGTTCGCGAGCGACAGGAGCTCGTCCGAGGTCTGGATCGACTTGGAGTTGATCTCGTACGCCCGCTGGGCGACGATCAGCTTGACCATTTCCTCGACGATCTGAACGTTGGACATCTCGATGCATCCCTGCTGGATTGTCCCGCAGCCGCCGGAGCCGGGAGCGGTCGCCTCGCCGGCCGGACCGGAGGCCTGAGTAACTTTGTAAATACCCCGGCCGATGGCTTCGAGGCCGGCCGGATTGACGAACCGGACGAGCATGATCTGCCCCATTTCCTGGGCCTCTTCTTCCCCGTCCACCGTCACCATGATCCGCCCGTCCTCACCGATGTCGATGTCGGTCGCGTTTTCCGGCAGACCCTCACCGTCATATTGCAGATAATACCCTTCCGAGGTTACGATTCGCCCGTCGCCGCTCAGCTTGAACGCCCCGTCGCGGGTGTAGCCGACGGTGCCGTCCCGCAGAGTGATCTGGAAGAAGCCGTCCCCCTCGATAGCGAGGTCAAGCGGATTGTCGGTCGGCTCGAGCGGGCCCTGGAAGAAGAGCTTCTGGGTCGCCGTGGTCCGTACGCCGTAACCGACGTAGATGTTGCCGGCCGCCGCCTGGTCTTCGGCCGTGTTGTTGGCGGTGGCCCGTAGCGTTTCGTAAAACAGTTCCTGAAAATCAACCCGGTTTTTCTTGAAGCCGCTGGTGCTCACGTTGGCTAGGTTGTTGGCGATGGTGTCGACGTTCAACTGCTGGGCATACATGCCCGAACTCGCCGTCCACAATGCGCGAATCATTGCACAGCCTCCTTTTTGGTGGCGGACACCTCAGTCGGTCGGCGTCCGCGGGGGGCCCCTGCTCAGCAGTCCAGCCCCATTACGAGTCGAAAGTCTAAAGTCAAAGGTCTAAAGTCATAAGTTGAAAGTTCAAAGTCGGGAAACGAGATTTTACATCCTGGCGATTTCGTTCACCGCCTTGTCGAGCATCTGATCGTGCGCCTGCAGCATTTTCTGATTGGCCTCGTAGGTGCGCATGATCGAAATCAGGTTCGTCATCTCCAGCACCGGTTCCACGTTGGACATTTCGGTATAGCCCTGGCAGATGTCGGTCCGGGTCACCGGAGCGGGATCCCCCGCCTCGGGAGTAGCGGCGTACAGCTTAGTGCCTTCCCGCAGCAATTCGCTGTTGTCGGCGAATGCGACCAGGCGGAGTTGGGCGACCGCGCTGCCATCAACTGAGATATTCCCGGCCTCGTCGATGGAGATATCGTAGCCTTCGATAACGATCGGATTGCCCGTGGTATCGAGGACCGGGAAACCTTCCGCCGTTACCAGGGTGTTCGTGGCGTCCAGGGCAAATATGCCGCAGCGGGTGTACCGCTCACCGGCCGGCGTCCGGACGGCGAAGAAGCCTTCGCCCAGGATGGCGAGATCAAGCGGACCGTCCGATTTGGACAGCAAACCCTGAGTATGGACAGTGAAGATCTCGTCGACCGCGACCCCGGTGCCGAGCGTGCCGATCTGCGGTCGCAGGTCGATGCTGCCGGCTGGCGTAGTGATGACATTATCGTTGATACGGCGCAGCAGCATTTCGGGAAAGGCCCGCGAGACCACGATATCTTTTTTGTAGCCGGACGAATTGATGAAGGCGAGATTGTTGGCGGCCGTGTCATTGCGGGCCAGCTCGTTCAGCAAACCGGTCGCCGCCGTGTATAAGCCTCGGATCACTGCTTGTCCCTCCTTTCTTCATAAGTTAAAAGACAAAAGTAAGAGCTTGTACACCTGCTCCCCACCTTGCCTCCCCTCACTTCAAGGGGAGGAATTTGTATATTCTGCGGGCAGTAGATGGAAATCTTTAATGGCTTGAAGCATTGCCTGGACCAAATGCTTGCACTTCGTAGCTGCGCTGATACTTCCCCTTGAAGTGAGGGGAAGCTAGAAAGGGAGGCATCCATATCCCCCTCGCCCGATGCTCCAGGAGAGGGGCCGGGGATGAGGGTTAACCATGCCGGGGACTGGGGCAAAACCGATAACCCTAGCGAGCGCCGGCCCTTTTCAACGGCACCCAGTTGCTCGCGACCGTCTCGAATTCCTCGAGCGCCCGCCCGGCCCCCTTGGCCACGCACGAAATCGGGTCGTCGGCAACGATCACGGGCACTCCGGTCTCCCGGGTAATACGGACATCAAAGTCGTGCAGAAGTGAGCCGCCCCCGGTCATGACTACCCCGTGTTCGGCGATATCGCCGGCGAGTTCGGGCGGAGTCCGCTCAAGCACGTATTTCAGGGTGGCGATGATATCTTCGATCGGCTCCGCGAGCGCTTCGCTGATCTCCTGGGAAGTAACCTCTACCGTCTTGGGGAGCCCGCTCATCAGATCCCGGCCCCGGATGCCGAACGTCCCCTTATTGATGCCGGGAATCGCTGTCCCGATGCTTATTTTCACTTCTTCGGCCGTTCGCTCGCCGATGAGAAGATTGTAGACGCGTTTGATGTAACGGATGATGGCTTCGTCAAACTTGTCCCCGCCGGTCCGAATCGACTCGCTGAGGACGATCCCGCCGAGACTCAGCACGGCGATATCCGTCGTGCCGCCGCCGATATCCACGACGGCATGACCGCGCGGCTGGAGGATGTCCAGCCCGGCGCCGAGGGCCGCGGCCAGCGGTTCTTCGATGACGTCGGTCTTGCGCGACCCGGCCTGTACCGCCGCATCGGTCACCGCCCGCTTCTCAACGGCCGTGCACCCAGACGGCACGCAGACGACGACCCGCGGCTTGACCATCGTCCGGCTGCCGCAAATACTGCGGATGAAGTATTTCAGCATCGCCTCGGTGATGTCGTAATCGGCGATGACGCCGTCGCGCAGGGGCCGAATCGCGACGATATTGCCCGGAGTCTTGCCGACCATCCGCCGGGCTTCTTCCCCGATGGCGATCACTTTGCGGCTGTCTTTTTCTACTGCCACGACTGATGGTTCATTCAGAACAATGCCTTTGCCTTTGACGAAAACTAGTACGCTGGCCGTACCGAGATCGATTCCCATTTCCATCGCGAAGCCCAACGCGCAGCACGCCCCTTTCTTTCCCGCTGCCTGGCAATAGCCGGTTGAAAGTTGCAAGTTGAAAGCTAAAGTAAAGAATCAGATCTAATATCCAACTTTCCGATTTTGCCTTCCGCCCGTTCTCCACTTTTAACTTTGAACTTTAAACTCATTACCATCGGCAAATTTCGCCACTTAGCCCAGATACTGTAACATCATTCGCCAATTCCCCCGGGTTTTCCTGTCGGCGGGAAGGAAAAGTTTACATTTGCGCATCCAGGGCCCGATACTTCTCCCGCGTCGCCTCCCCGCCGCGGATATGTCGTTCGGCTTTGTTTTGTTCGAGCACGGCCTTGACCTTACCGGCCAGTACCGGGTTAATTTTAGGCAGTCTTTCCGTTACATCTTTGTGAATGGTGCTCTTGCTGACGCCGAATGCTTTGGCCGCCTGGCGTACCGTACACTGGTTGCGAAAAATGTATTGACTGCTTTCCAGAACCCGCTGCCAGATATAGTCGTCCATCTCCCGACCCCCTCCTGCTCGGATATGGTATACGCTACATTTATATGCCTGGCCGCGGCAATAATTCCATAATTTAACTCGTTCACAGACGGTCTTTGCCCGCCCGCGTACGAGTCAAAAAACAAAAGACAAAAACGGGGAACGGATTTTGACCGTTCCCCGCCTGCCGCTGTGATCCATGTGATATTTCCGCCGTGTCTACTGCCAGAGTTGTTGGACCGCCGTCCCGGGATAATAGAACTGCAGGATATCGGCGGCGGTCTTCCCCTGTTCAGCCTGGCTGTTCGCCCCCCACTGGGACATGCCGACGCCGTGCCCCCAACCCCGGCCGGTGAAGACTACCTGACTCCCCTCCACCTTGACGGAAGTGATCAGGGTCGAAAACAGCCGGGTCGGTCCGAGCCGCCGGCGCAAGTCGGGGCCGGATACGGTCGCGCCGTCGATTTTGACTTGCGTCGCCCGGCCGGACGGCCCTTTGGCAGCGATCGTCACGCTCTTGGCCGGACCGCCGCTCCCCACTTCCGCGGCGGGTATCTTGACCGTCCATTCCTTATACTTGGCCGGAACGGTCGAATCCCAGGGATCGGGAAAGTTGCGCAGGTACGGCGTCGCCCGTTCGACCTCCGTCAGCTTCTCAAAGCCTTCTTCCACCGTCGCGGTCTGCCCGCCGGACCAGGCGTGGAAGACCGCGTGGATGAAATCGCCCTGATAAGTCAGTACTTTCCCCCGCGTGTTTTGCACGGCCTGCCGAACGGCCGCGTTGACCTTGGCGGCATCGTAAGCCTGCATATGTTCCGGGGACGTGCAAACATCGGCATTATGATACTTCTTCGCGCCGGTGCCGTCCTCGAGCGAACGAAGCGTGAAGGTCCGGGCGACAATCGCCTGGGCGGCCAGCGCCTCGGCCGGCCAGTCCGGCTCCATTTCGGCAGCCACCACCCCCTGCAAATACTCCTCTAATTTCATCTGCTTCGTCTGACCCGTAGTGTCGTCAAAAACGGAGAGCGTCGGCTCGGCCGTGTATTTTTCGGCCAATTCCGGCTTGACCGGCTCCGGCGCGCCGTCCTCGGGGGAAGGCCCCGGCTTGCGCAGCGGCGGCTTGAGCACGGCAACGAACAGGAAGACGAGGGCGATCGCCGCAATACCGGCGTAATAATAGAAACGCTTTTGTGGGTTATCTGCCATCTTATCACCTCAGAATCTATTATTTCACTCATCCGGTCCGGGAATGCACGAAAAAACGTTCGGCCGCCTTTCCTGGCTGGCCGAACGTTGACACCGTGAAGATTTGGCGGAGAAAAAGCTGCCGAACGGCAGCGAAACAGTACAGTCTTCCTCGCTTGAAATAATCGGACCGGTTGAACGCGACACTTCAACTGCCGGCTTGCTGCAGAACATCCGGGGCATCGTCGTAGACATCGACAATTTTGATACCGGGGCGGCTGGATAAGTGCAACTCGACGGCCTCGGCGAGCGGCACCCCCTCCCCGTCGGTCAGAACGCGCACCACGGGACGTGAGTTCATCCACTTGTCTTGCTGAGCGATAATCCCGTACTCACCCGTGTTCAACCGGACGAACGTCCCGTTCGGATAAAGCAGCACGCGCTCAAAAAAACGCTGGAGAAGATCACCGTCGAATTGGCTCCCTTCCGCCTCCAGCATCAGCCGCCGGGCTTCCATCGGCTGCACCTTCCGTTTATAGACGCGATCTTGGGTTACGGCGTCATACACATCGGCAATCGCCACAATCCGCGCTGTTTCCAAAATCTCGTCCCCGCTCAGGCCGCGCGGATAACCTTTACCGTCGAACCGTTCGTGGTGCTGATAGGCGACGTGAGCCGAAAGCAGATTAACCGAAAAAAGTTTCTTCAGGATGTTAAAGCCGTCCTCCGGATGGCGCTGGATTATCGCGTACTCTTCCGCGGTGAGGCTGCCCGGTTTGGACAGAATCGCCGCCGGCGTCTGAATCTTACCGATATCGTGCAGCATCGCTCCCACGCCGAGTTCGTGCAGTTTGTCGCGGCTGTAATAACGCGTCAAACCGAGAATGAGTGAGAAGAAGCAGACATTGACGGAATGGGCGAACGTATACTCGTCGCAACTCCAGATACTTGACAGTCCAGCCGTCACGTTCTCGCTCGTCTGGATTTCCGCTATCAACTGTTCCACCGAGGCCTGTACCGGTCTGATATCGACCATGCTTCCCTCCCGGTACTGCCGCATGGTCTCTTTTACCGTATTCACTGCCGACGTATATGTCTTTTGCGCAACAGCCTCCTCAACGACGATGTCCTGGGAAAGCACGTCGTGGATGTATACGCTGTCGTAATTTCTCTGCCGGAGGCGGTTGATATAATCGCGCGACAGAATTATACCCGCCCGGAGTAGCACAGTCCCATCGACTGTCTGAACCGGTCGGGCTAATTGTTTGCCGATCAGGGATTCGTTTAAGCGTGCCAGACGCAATCAGCTCACCCCTCCCGCGCGAAGCAAATCTTTATCTGCCGATAAATGCAATTTTCCCGTAATATTCGACAAGTTTTCCGACATTCCTTCTCCTTAAGCATAAAGCGCCGTTTTCCCACATCGGCGAGTTTCTGACGGGCAAGGGGTTGAACAAAGCAGAGACCGCCGGACTGCTCCGGCGGTCTCTGCTTTGCTTTCACTCACTTCAGGTATTGACTAGGGTCGACCGGCTCACCGTCAAGCAGGACGGCAAAATGCAGATGGCTCCCGCTCGTGATTTCAGCCAGGCCGCTGGCACCAACCGTTCCCACCGGGTCATTGCGGCCAACGGCTTGGCCCGGCTGGACAAGAGCGGAGCTGCAGTTGGCGTAAACCGTTTTCAGGCCGTTGCCGTGGTCCAGGACGACCGTATAGTCAAATTCCGCCGTTCGCTCCACGCTCTCCACCCGGCCGGCGGACACGGCAAACACTTTAGTCCCGCTGGGGGCCCGGTAATCAATGCCCGCGTGGAACCGCCAGTCGAGATGGGTTTCCGAATACACCATTCCGTAAGCAGTGCAGCTTTCTCCCGCGACCGGCTCCACCGGTGCGGCGAAACTCACCGCCGGCTCACCGGCATCCTCTTCTTCCGCCTCAGACGCATCGTCCGCGGGACCGACCGTAAGCACCCCATCCGCCTGCGGTTGGGCGGGAGACACCGACGGCAGCGCCGGTTCTTCCCCGTCCGGGTTTACCGTTGCGTCCGGTTCGACGATGTGCTGAGAGAACAAGTCTGTTTCTTTCGGCTGGATGATGCCGTCCCGGATATTTAGCAGCCGTCCCGGCCAACCGAGCGGATTAACCCCAGCCAGCCGTCCGTAGGCGGCCGTCATCCCGAAAGCCAGAACCAGTAGGGGCAGGGAGTAGTAGCGCCAGTCGCGGGGAAGCCGGCGCATCGACCGGTTCACTCCCAGCAGCAGATTGTGCAGGCCGGCCGATATTTCTCGTCCGCGCCGCCCGAAATCTATTCTTTCCCAAAAGTTCTTCTTCGCTCGTCGCATCAGCTTCACCACCTTTTGATGCTATTGTTCCCATGTTTTGCTAATTAATACAAGGTCCCGCTGAAAGATGAAAATAAGGAACGGCCGGCGGCCGTTCCTTATTTTCATCTTTCGACTCTCTTTATTCCGCAAACATACGGGAGATTTCCACCCCGGTGAAATAATGGGTAAGGATATCTTCAGCCGTTTTGCCGGCCTTTGCCATCCCGTCCGCGCCGTACTGGCACATCCCTACCCCGTGGCCGTAACCCCGGACGGAAAACTCGACACTGTCGTCGGTAATCTGCCAGGTGAGGTACGAGGAAGGCAACCCCAGCAGGATTCGGAATTCGAGTCCGCGATAAATTTTGTCCCCCACCTGAACCTGCTTAATCCTTCCGGTGGACGACCTTTCCTTCACTGCCAGGAGTTTTTCAATTTCGGTCGCTGCCGTGGCGGCGGGAAGGCTGCTCAAGCCGGCTTTTTCGGCCACCGCCGCGAACGACATATCGACCGCAGTGCGGTAATAAGGTGAGTGGTTGTCGTAACCGCACTGGACGCTGCGCAGATAAGGAACCTCATATGTCCAGACGTCTTCGGAGTTCTCCGTCACACCACCGCACGTCGAATGGTAAGCCGGGGTAATCGGCTCGCCCTGATACGTCAGGATGAGACCGGCCGTTGCCTGCACGGCCGCAGTAATCTTGCTCCGATACCGATAGTAGCCGAGGATGCCCCACCGCTCTTTCATCGCCGCTTCGGAAAGCCATGCCTGGTCGCGGGTCGGGTCATTGCTGATATCGGCCGTGAGGCTCCGGTCGTCGCCCGGCCCTCCGAACTGACGCATCTTGCGGACAGCGTATGTCCGTGCCGCGATCGCCTGCGCTTTGAGCGCCTCCGAGTGGAACAGCACCGGCATCTCCCCGGCCACAACTCCTTCAATATACTTTTCCAGATCCATTTCCATCACTTCACCCGTGTTTACATCATAAACTTTGATGTTTACCACCCCGGCTGACGGCTCGGTCGGGCCGTACTCGCGGGTGCGGAAGTCACAGCCGCGCACCAGAACGGAAGGCACGACGATTATTATCAGCAATAAGGATAATGCTAAACATCCGATGCTTCTTCCCATGATTTACCTCCCCATCCGGTTTGTCCCAGATTAGCCAGCAATAAAATTTATGAGTGGCCAGATGGGGATATGCTTGTGAACAAAAAAAAATGGGCTGTCTTTTTCGACAGCTCATTATTTTTTTGCTATGAAATGTTATTAGTCCTTGATCCGTCTGATGTCAGCACCCAGGTTGTTTAACTTTCCGACGACATCGGCATAACCCCGGTCCAGATGCTGCACGCCGGTAATTTCCGTCTCCCCGTCTGCGATTAGCCCGGCGATGACGAGGGCAGCTCCGGCTCGCAGGTCGGTTGCCTTTACCGGCGCGCCCGTAAGAGAATTCACGCCGCGGACTACGGCGCTCCGTCCTTCGATCTTGATGTCCGCGCCCATACGTTTCAGTTCATCAACGTGCATAAACCGGTTTTCGAAGACAGTCTCCGTAATCACACTCGTCCCCCGGGCGATAGTCAGCAGCGCCATGATCTGTGCCTGCATGTCGGTGGGAAAACCCGGATACGGTAATGTCTTCACATCCACCGCGTTTAAACTGCCCTGTCCTTCCACCAGCACCCCGCCGTTATCCTCCACCACCCGGACGCCAATTTCACGCAGTTTGGCAATGACCGGCTTGATGTGATCAGGCACCACGTTTTCCAGGCGGATCTTCCCATCGGTCGCCGCGGCGGCGACCATGTAGGTTCCGGCCTCAATCCGGTCCGGTACTACGGCGTACGTCGTACCGCGCAGACTCGGTACGCCCTCGACTTTGATAACATTGGTACCGGCGCCTTTCACGCGCGCGCCCATTGCGTTCAGGTAGTTTGCCAAGTCGACGATCTCCGGTTCTTCCGCCGCATTTTCGAGTACTGTCGCTCCGTCGGCCAGCGTTGCCGCCATCATGATATTTTCGGTAGCGCCAACGCTCGGAAAATCAAGGTAAATTTTCGCTCCTTGCAGGGACCGCTCGGTCCAGGCCTCAATATAGCCGTGCCCGATAATGATCTTGGCGCCCATGGCCGTAAACCCTTTCAGGTGCAGATCGATTGGCCGCGTTCCGATCGCGCAGCCGCCCGGCAAGGATATCCTGGCTCGCCCCAGCCGCGCCAGCAGCGGTCCCATCACCAGAAAAGAAGCCCGCATCTTCCGGACCAAATCATAAGGCGCTTCCGACTCGGCGATACCGCCGGCCCTGACTTTGATGCGATCGGTGCCGAGCCGGTCGACCTGAGCCCCGAGTCCACGCAAAACGGCGCAGATGGTACTGACGTCCTCAAGCAAGGTGATTTCTTCCAGGGTGCTTTCTCCTTCCGCCAATAGGGAAGCGGCGATTATCGGCAGGATGGCGTTCTTTGCGGCACCGATTCGGACGGTGCCCGCCAGGTGCTGTCCGCCGTTGACAATAATTCTTTCCAAATTTTGCTTCCCCCTTTCCGGCCGTTTTTGTTTCGCCGCAATGCGACAAAACACAGCCGGCCGTTTATATTTTTCCCCGCGCGGCGGCGGTTCATAAGTCGGCGCACCAGGTTCGGCAAGGTAATATTTGCTTGGCCAACGTTAAAATCGCCTTGCGGGTCAAAAGCATTGCATTATGATGTGGAGGAAGCTTCCAATATTTATTATTTTCCAAAATCAACCCGACTGACCTTTCCGTCGCCCCAATGCATTTAAAATAACGGCCGCCAGCAGGCTCACGCCTAACCCGCCGGCGACTGCGAACAAGTTAATCCAGGGCACCGCGCAGCCGAGCAGAAGAACGGCGGCAGCGCAAAGAAAACGGAGCAGAAAACCCGCAACGGTTTTGACCGCCGTCCGGCTGCCGCGCTTCGTCGCAGTCAAGGCACCGACGGATTGGAGCAGTAAGTGAAAATTAAATAAGCCGGCTGCCGCTCCCAGCAGCAGGCCGGCCGCCGCATCTCTCCGCCCGGCGACAAACATGAGCAGGGCTAATACCCCGCTGCCGGTGAGAATACCCGCTCCGACTTGTTTGACCAGCTTTCGCGCATACAGCTCCACGCGGCTCACGCATCCCTCATTCTTTTCTTTGCAGCTCATCGTTGGCTTCATTGACCGCCCGGCGCAGGCTTTTGGCTCCGGCCAGAATACCGAAAACAAAAAAGAGTTTCAGATAAAATCCGTTCCCGCCCCGCCACCGGTCCAGACAGTACCCGATAAATAGGCTGACTATCATGGCAGAAGCAAAAGAAAACGTAATATGGCTCAGGTAATTGAAAATCCGGATAATTGCGCGGCGGGAACTGCCCATCGCTCTTACCCCCTGCCGTCAGACGCTGAATTCGGTCGGTCTTTCCCGGGTGTAACCGGCGGCATAAGCCAGCGCCTGCGCGATCCGCGGCGCCGCCCGGCCGTCACCGTACGGATTCGCTGTCTGCGCCATCCGGTTATAGGCGGCGGTATCGCCGAGGAGCTCTTGCAGGGAGTTGGCGATACTATCCTGCCCAACTCCGACGAGCCGCACCGTGCCGGCCTCAATCGCTTCCGGGCGCTCGGTTGTTTCCCGCAGCAGCAGGACCGGCTTGCCGAGCGACGGAGCTTCTTCCTGCAGGCCGCCCGAATCGGTGACGATAATATAAGCCCGGTTCATCAGATTGGCCCATTCAACATAATCCAGCGGCTCCAGCAGGTGCACCCGCTCCATCCCGCCCAGAGTACTCCGGACGACTTCGGATACGGCCGGATTCTTGTGGACGGAAAAGACGAGTTCAACCTCAGGCTGCGCCTGCACCGTTTCCCGCAGGGCAGCGCAGATATTCGCAAGCGGTCGGCCGTGATTCTCCCGGCGGTGCGCATCGGCAACGATTACCCGGCGGCCCGAGTAATCGAGCCGGTTCAACAGTTCGCTGCTAAACCGGAAGTCGGGCCGGACGGTCTGAAAGAGAGCGTCGATCGCCGTATTGCCGGTGACGAAAATCTTATCTGTGTCTACGCCTTCCCGCAGCAGGTTTTCTTTGGCCCAGCGGGTCGGAGCGAAATGCCAATCCGCGATCGCACCCGTCAGTTTGCGGTTCATTTCTTCCGGATAAGGCAAATACTTTTCTCCGGTCCGCAGCCCCGCTTCCACATGGCCGACGGCGACCTGCCGGTAGAAAGCCGCCAGACTCGCCGCAAACGTCGTCGTTGTGTCGCCGTGCACCAAAACCATGTCCGGCTGTTCGGCGGCAAAGATATCCTGCAGCCCCGCCAGAGTCCGCACCGTGATATCGGTAAGGCTCTGCCGCGAACGCATAATATTCAGGTCGTAATCGGGCACGATCCGAAAAAAACTCAGAACCTGGTCCAGCATCTCGCGGTGCTGGGCCGTAACAACCACCTTAGAAACGAACTGGCCGGACAAGCCGGCCAGCGTTTTTACCAAGGGTGCCATTTTTATCGCTTCGGGCCTCGTCCCGAATACAGTAATAACCTTATACATTACAGCGTCCTCCATCTTCCGGGCATTGTCTAGCCTTCGTAATGCTTGCCCGGTTTCACCTCCAGGATACCCATCAGCTTCGCTCCGAACCAGACGGTGCAACCGACAACTACCAGTACCAAGGTAGCCGCGGCGCCGTTCAGCTCCGACAGAATATAAGCGGCGAAGCCCAAATATACGCTGATCACATACATAAGCAAGACGGCCTGTCTTTGATTTAAACCCATCTGCAGCAGACGGTGGTGCAAATGATCACTGTCCGCTTCGTAAATCGGCCGGCCGTTGATATAACGCCGGATAATCGCAAACGACGTATCGAAAACCGGCACTCCCAACGCCAGGATCGGCACGGCCAAAGCAATCGTTGCCGCACTCTTCATAGCGCCCTGCACAGCCACCGCCGCCAGGATGAAGCCCAGGAACATACTGCCGGAATCGCCCATGAAGATTTTCGCCGGATTAAAATTGTAACGCAGAAAGCCCAAGGAGCCGCCGGCCAAAGCCGCAGTCAGGACCAGTACCTGCAATTGTCCGGCCTTCCAGGCGATCAGAAACAGGGTGGCGGCGGCAATCGAAGAAATGCCGGCGGCCAGACCGTCCAATCCGTCGCTTAAGTTTACGGTGTTAATCACGGCGACGAACCAAAGAATCGTCAGCGGGATACCGAGCCGGCCAAGGTAAACCATGCCGCTGAAAGGGTTCGTAAGCCATTCTATTCGGACCCGGAAGAAAATAACAACCAGCGCGGCGATACAAACCTGTCCCAAAAATTTGAGTTTGGCCGGTAACGGCCGAAAATCGTCCAGCACGCCGAGCAGGACGATCAGGGTCGCCCCCACCAGGATGCCGCGCAATTGAAGATTCCGGGCACCCAGTGTGAGCAAAACAGCCAGACAGAAGCCGGCGTAAATCGCGACTCCGCCCAGGAGAGGAAGCGTTTGCTTGTGAATTTTACGCTGGCCGGGCTTGTCCAGCGCACCGCTGCGTCTGGCAAGCATCCGCACCGCCGGGGTCAGCAAGTATGCCGTCACCAAGGCGATGAGAAAAGCCCAGTAATATGCATGCACAAGTCTCACTCCTTGTTGTCGAAAGCGGCGGAACAATGTTTATTTACATAAAATGATTATGCTCGCACCAATAATTTTAGCCTAGATACGGCAATCTGTCAATACAAGCGGCCTATTCAAAATGCAGGTAACCCTTGCGCAGCAGCTTGTCGATATGGTCGTTCAGAGCCTTGTCCAAATCCACGCTGTGCTGCTCCTCAAGCACGAACATCATCGTAATGGCTGTCTGCGCCACGTCCAAAAGCTCGCGGGTCACCAGTTCGATAACCTCCGCCCGCCCCAGGTCGATCCGCTCCCCGTTCATGCCGCGGAACTTGCCGATCGCCTCGCTCAGTTCTCCGGCCTCCTCCATCAGCTTCAGGGCCGTAGACTCCAGGGATGGCTGCAGGCGGTTAAGCTTAGGCAGGGCAATCGTTTTCGTCTCCATCAATTCTCTCCCCTTTGAAGTGCTCGACGGTAATTCCCGCTTCGGCCAGGACTTCCCGGGACAGCTCGTCCGGATAATCAAAAGCATAAACAACCCGTCGGATTCCGGCGTTGATAATCATTTTGGCACAAGTGACACAAGGGCGACAAGTAGTATAGATTACCGCATCACGGATGCTTACTCCGTAGGAGGCCGCCTGAATAATGGCGTTTTGTTCCGCATGCAGCCCGCGGCAGAATTCAAATCGTTCCCCAGAAGGGATACCTTTCTCCTGCCGTAGGCAACCAATATCAATACAGTGTGCGAGTCCGCTCGGCGGCCCGTTGTACCCGGTGGCCAGAATCCGCTTGTCCTTAACAATTACGGCGCCAAGCTGGCGACGCAGGCAGGTCGCACGGGTCGCCACCACCCGGGTAACCTCCATAAAATATTCGTCCCATGTCGGCCGGCCCATTTCTTTTTCCCCCGTCCCTATATCGTTCCGAACAAGCGGTCACCGGCATCTCCGAGGCCCGGAATGATATAACCGTGCTCGTTGAGATGGCTGTCGACGGCCGCCGTGTATACCGGCACATCCGGACAACGTTCCTGCAGCACCCTGACCCCCTCGGGCGCGGCGATCAGGCACATAAACTTGATATGCTTCGCTCCCTGCCGCCGCAGGAAGGCAATGGCAGCCGCCGCCGAGCCCCCGGTGGCCAGCATCGGGTCGACGAGGAGGACGTCCCGCTCCGCCACGTCGGCCGGCAGCTTCCAGAAATACTCTACCGGCTGCAGCGTGGTATGGTCTCGGTACATCCCCAGATGTCCGATTTTGGCGGCCGGGATGAGCCGCAAGATGCCGTCGGCCATGCCTAAGCCTGCCCGCAGGATGGGAACAACACAGATTTTTTTGCCGTCGAGGACTTTTGCCGCCGCCGGCCCCATCGGGGTCTCCACCGTAACGTCGGCAAGCGGCAAATCCCGCGTCACTTCGTAGGCAAGCAGCATGGCCACTTCCGCGACCAGTTCACGGAATTCCTTCGGTCCGGTATTCTTGTCCCGGATAACGGTGAGTTTGTGCTGGATGAGGGGATGTTCGCATACGCAGATATCAGACATTTTGGTACAGCGGGAACCGGTCGCACAGTTCCTTCACCCGGACGGCAACCTTTTCCCGGCCTCCTTCGTTGTCAATGTTGGACAGGGTAGCGGCAATCATCTCGGCAACCGCCGCCATTTCCGGCTCCCGCATGCCGCGGGAAGTCAAAGCCGGCGTTCCGAGGCGGATGCCGCTCGTGACGGTGGGTTTCTCCGGATCAAAGGGAACCGCGTTTTTGTTGACGGTTATGCCTACCGCGTCCAGCACCGTCTCCGCCGCTTTGCCGGTCACTCCCTGCTTGCGCAGGTCGACCAACATCAGATGGTTATCGGTTCCGCCGGAGACGAGATCGTATCCCCGCTCCAGCAGTCCGGCAGCGAGAGTTTTCGCGTTGTTGATGATTTGCTCCTGGTACAGTTTGAACTCCGGCTGCATGGCTTCCTTGAAAGCAACGGCCTTGGCGGCGATAATGTGCATCAGCGGGCCGCCCTGCGTACCCGGGAAAATCGCCTTATCGATTGCCTTGGCGAATTCCGCCTTGCAGAGAATCATACCGCCGCGCGGTCCCCGCAACGTCTTGTGCGTGGTCGTGGTCACCACATCGGCGTAAGGCACCGGGCTCGGATGCAGTCCTGCCGCCACCAGCCCGGCGATATGCGCCATGTCGACCATAAAATAAGCCCCCGCTTCGGCCGCAACCTTCCCGATCGCCGCAAAGTCGATGACGCGGGGATAAGCGCTTGCCCCGGCCACGATCAGCTTGGGCCGGTGTTCTTTTGCCAGACGCTCCAGTTCCGCATAGTCGATCGTTCCGGTTTCTTTTGCCACGCCATAGGAGATAAAGTTGAAGTATTTTCCCGAGATATTCACCGGACTGCCATGGGTCAGATGGCCGCCGTGGGCCAGATTCATCCCGAGCACCGTATCACCCGGCTCCAGCAAGGCAAAATAAACGGCCATATTGGCCTGGGCACCGGCGTGCGGCTGGACGTTGGCATGGTCGGCCCCAAAGATGGCCTTGGCCCGGTCAATCGCCAGGCGCTCGGCAATATCAACGTACTCGCAGCCGCCGTAATAACGCTTTCCGGGATAGCCTTCCGCGTACTTGTTGGTGAGAACCGAACCCTGCGCCTCGAGCACCGCAAGGCTGACGTAATTTTCCGAAGCAATCAGCTCGAGCTTGTCGTGCTGGCGTCGTTTCTCGAGCGCAATGGCCTCGGCCAGTTCAGGGTCGACCAGTTGCAGCATGCTCATTCTCCCACCTCCGCATCTTTTACTGACGGTACTTCTTCTCAATCTCGGCGATCTTGCTGATCCGGCGATTATGCCGGCCGCCGACGAATTCGGTCAGGAGCCAGGTGTGCACAATCTCCAACGCAATACCGTACCCCAGCACCCGCGCCCCCAGAACGAGCGTATTGGCGTCATTGTGCTCCCGGCTGAGGCGGGCGGAGAACAGATCGTGACAAAGTGCCGCCCGGATCCCCGGAACTTTATTCGCGGTAATCGACATTCCGATTCCGGTCCCGCAAACCAGAATGCCGCGGTCGTATTCGTTATTGGCAACCGCTTCGGCGACTTTGCAGCCAATATCCGGGTAGTCGACCGAATCGAGCGAGTTGGTTCCGAAATCTGTGAAGTCGAGGTCCAGGTCGGTCAGCAATTCTTTAATCCGCTCTTTCAATTCATAGCCGGCATGGTCGCTTCCGATAGCAATCCGCATACTGTCACCCCCCGTTATGTGTCCGAAACTAACCTATAAGTCCTCAGATGTTAAGATATTCTCCTTCTGGCTTTGATTTCCTCCCGCCCCGGCGGTGAATTATGCCCCGTTTTCGTGCTGTAACCACTGAATCAGGCGTTCGAGCGTTTCTTGCAGTTCCCCGGCACAGGAACGGTAAACCGCTGTCTCCGCGCCATACGGGTCGGCGATATCCTCGCCGCCGGCAGAGCCGTCCCTTCCCTCGCCGTCAGGCCCCAACCGGATCCGGACGTATTCCTTCAGCGTGAAGGTTTTCGTCCGGGCGGTCGGAGCCAGTTGCAGCACGGCTTGCTTGTGCCCGGCAGTCATGGTCAAAACCAGATCGGCCGCCGCCGCCAAATCCGGGGTCAGCCGGGTCGCCTGGTGGCCGGACAAATCTATCCCCGCCTCCGCCATGACTTCCACTGCCGGGGCGGACGCTTTGTCACCCGGACTCGCCGCCACCCCGGCCGAGCGTACTTCGTATTGTTCCGCCACCGGGCCGAAAGCCTCCGTCAGCATCTTTTTCAACAAGCCTTCCGCCATGCTGCTCCGGCAGGTGTTGCCGGTACAGACCAAAAGAATCCTTTTCCGCAAGTCCTGCTTCCCCCTCGTACCGGCCGGCTGGCAGTATTATGCCCCCCGCCGGCCAAAATATATCAGTCCGCCCGGACGATGCGACCGGCGGCCGCTTTGCGCAGGCGGTTCATTATCGCCAGGCCCAGCCCGGCCTCGCCGACCCCTTCCGCAATAATCAAATCCACCCCGACCGCATCCATCTGCCGCAGATAGCTGAAGAGATTATGCGATACCGTCAGAAGATTATCCCGACTCCCACAGACCAGAACATGGGCACCGTCGTAAGCGGCCGCCGTTTCTGCCGTGGCGATAATCCCCACCTTTTTCCCCGCCGCGGCTGCCGCCGCGGCGAGAGAACGCACCCGTTCCGGGATTTTGGCCGGATCGCCTTCTACTACCACCACTTCCGCCTGCGGAGCGTAATGCTTGTACTTGACCCCGGGCGAACGGGCGACGGTCGGTTCCTCCCCGGTGTCCGGGAGCAGGGCCGGGTCGATCGTCACATCCGGAAGCACGGCTTGCAATTTTTCCCGCGGCAGGCCTCCCGGCCGGAGAATCATCGGAGTAGCACCGGTCAGGTCGAGAACGGTGGATTCCACACCGATGCCGGTCTCTCCCCCATCGATGACCGCTCCAATCCGCCCCGCCATATCTTCCATGACATGCCGGGCGTTCGTCGGGCTCGGCCGGCCGGAAAGATTGGCGCTCGGCGCTGCGAGCGGTCGGCCCGCGGCCCGAATCAGGGCGAGGGCCACCGGATGGTCCGGAACCCGGACCGCTACCGTATCAAGTCCCGCCGTAACCACATCCGGCACCACTTCTGTCCGCGGCAGAACAAGCGTCAGCGGACCGGGCCAAAAAGCTTGCGCCAGTGCATAAGCTGCGTCCGGTATACCGGCAGCCACCGCCGCAAGCTCCGAGGCAGCCGCCAGATGGACAATGAGTGGATTGTCAGCCGGACGACCTTTGGCGGTGAATATCTTCCGTACCGCCGCCGCGTTTAAGGCATCCGCACCAAGGCCGTACACTGTCTCCGTGGGAAAGGCGACCACGCCGCCGGCGCGCAGGATCGCCGCCGCCGTCGCGATTGCGTCCGCCGCCGGTCGGATGGGATCAACGTTCAAAAGAATTGTTTCTATGCTTTCTGCATTCATTTTTTCACCCCGGCCCCGAATATTTATTTTATATTATATCACATTTTTCACCCATCCTATCCATTATTTACCTGCGCCGCCGCGCCTGTCAACAATCTACCAACATGCTTTTGCGGTCGGCGGGGAAAAATAATGTCAGCGTCGTTCTTTTGGATTTTTTTCAGGCAAACGGCGCCAAGGAGGGGTGCCCCATGTTGCAACACCATCAGTTTATGCGGCAGCACTTGCCGAAAATGCTGCGGATGCAACAAAACCGCCTGCGGCAGACCCGGGCGGGGGGATGGCTGTGGTTAGCGGCCGTCGCCGCCGGAGCTTTCCTTTTGGGTCGCAAGACCGCCTGATGCGACCAGCTAAAAACCACCCAGCACTGGGTGGTTTTTGGTCGACCGGACAAATTAATAACAATTGACGTCGATCTATCTCGCCTGTTTCGTGCGACTACGCCGCCCGTATCCTTCGGTTACGCTGCTGAAATCTTCGCTGTCCGGAGACAGGCCGCATTCGGTCCAGAAACCCAGCATTGAGGCCGGCAAACTCTGGATTTCTTCCCGGTGGTGACTCACAGGTTTGGCGGTATCGGCAGCGGCCTTAGTTGGTGCTTTTTTTTCGGCTGCTTTCCCCGCGTGGAGATTAGTGTGCATATGCAGGGCAAACCAGTACGTCAGCACTTTACTGATACCGATTAAGCCAATCAAAAGCAGGATAATGAGTGATAGGTCGTAATAAAACCGCAAGACACACTACCTCCTCTCCGGGGCCGCCGCAACTCCTGCCGTAACGGGGTGGTGTGTCTTGAATGTGTTCATTTCACTGCTCGTATGACAGAAATATGCAACCCCTTGGAAATTTATTCGCCCAATACACCGGTACACTTCACCCGACGTTAAACCTTAGGCTCAATCCTATTATAGCATACCGGTATACAGTGCGCAAGGCGTCCGACCGATTATTTCCTGGCAATAATTACCCTTTCCCAACCGGCATAGTCACAGCAGCGTCGGACGGATGCAAAGCGGCCGCTCGTCTTGACCAGTTCCGCTACCGCATCCGCCTGCCCGGCGCCGACTTCCACAGCGAGGAAACCGTCGGAGGCCAGATAAGCACCCGCCTGGCCGATCAGCCGCCGGTAAAGAGCCAAACCGTCACTGCCGCCGTCCAAGGCTAGCCGCGGCTCACAATCGCGCACTTCCGGCGCCAGGGTGGCAATAACGGCCGAAGGAATGTACGGCGGGTTGGCGACAATCGCATCAATTTTATTCTCCAAACCGCAGCCGGCCAGCGGCGTGAGCAAGTCACCCGCCAGAAACGTCACCCGGGCACCGACCCCGATTTTTTCCGCATTGCGGGCGGCCACCGCGAGGGCGGCCCGGGAAATATCGAGCGCGTAGACGGCGGCACCGGGCAGAAGAACAGCCAGGCTTACGGCGATTGCCCCGCTTCCGGTGCCAACATCGACCAGAATGGGAGCGGCTTTCGGTCTAAGTTCATCCCGTACGGTCTCCACCAGGATTTCCGTCTCAGGACGGGGAATAAGGACGCGGCGGTTGACGGTAAACTCCAATCCCATAAACTCCTGCCGGCCGGTCAGATACTGGAGCGGCCGGCGCGCCGCCCGCGCTGCGACGAGTCGCCGGTAACGACGAAAAGCGGCCGCGGGGACCGGGGCCAAAGGATACAGATAAAGCCGGGTCCGGTCGGTCTTAAGGACATGGCTCAACAGTACCTCGGCATCCAAACGGGCGTCGGTGAGTTGTCCGGCTTTCAGACACGAAGTCGCCCAGGCGAGCGCCTCGGCGACCGTTGTTGCGGCAGCGGCCAATCAGACCACCTTCTTCAAGCGCTCGGCCTGGTCTTCCGCCGTCAGCGCCTCGATTACCTCCGTCAAATCACCGTCCAAAACAGTATCGAGGCGGTGCAGGGTGAGTCCGATCCGGTGGTCCGTGACCCGCCCCTGGGGGAAATTGTACGTCCGAATTCGTTCGCTCCGGTCACCGGTACCGACCTGTGACTTTCGGGTTGACGACATCTCAGCCTGATGCTCGGCCTCCGCCAAGTCCAGCAGCCGCGCCCGGAGGACGCGCAGCGCTTTGTCTTTGTTTTTGTGCTGCGACTTCTCATCCTGGCAGGAAACGACGAGACCGGTCGGAATGTGGGTGATGCGAACGGCCGAATAGGTGGTATTGACACTCTGCCCGCCTGGACCGCTGGCACAGAAGATATCAATCCGCAGTTCATTCGGGTCAATCTGGACATCGACTTCTTCCGCTTCCGGCAGCACGGCCACCGTAGCCGTGGACGTATGGATGCGCCCGCCCGATTCGGTAGCCGGTATCCGCTGTACCCGGTGTACGCCGCTTTCGTATTTCAGCTTGCTGTAAGCGCCCCGCCCCTCCAAAACGAAAATTATTTCCTTGAAACCGCCGATGTCGGTCGGGCTTGCGCTCAACAGCTCCATCTTCCACCCCTGCCGCTCCGCGTAACGGTTGTACATGCGGAACAAATCGCCGGCGAATAGTGCGGCCTCATCCCCGCCGGCACCGCCGCGGATCTCCATGACGACGTTTTTCTCATCGTTCGGGTCCCGCGGCAACAGCAGGACGCGCAGCTCTTCGCTCAGCTTCTCATTTCGCTCCCGCAGGGCGGCAATTTCCGCCTGCAGAAATTCCTCCATCTCTGTATCCGGCTCTTCCGCCAGCATCGCTTCCGCGCTATTCAGCTCATCCACCGAGCTTTTGTAAGCACGATACTTCTCAACTGTTTCCGTCAGGCTCGCCTGTTCTTTGGCGTACTGCTGCCACTCGCTCTGGCGGGCGATGACACCCGGGTCGCTCAGCAGCCGGGTAAGCTCTTCATATCTTGCATCGATCGCATCCAAACGGTCAAACACTTCGCTCAGCTCCTAATCCAAATAATCGCTTCGGCTCGCTTCCCACTCCGGACCCGCCTTAGGCTTCCTTCTCCAGGACGCCCTGCAGAGCGGCAATGGCCACCGCCAGTTGTTCTTCGTCTGGCTCGCGGGTCGTCAGCTTCTGCAGCAGCAGACCCGGATACACCAGGGCGCTCAGCAACCGCGATTTGTTCCGGCCGGCCACCCGGATAATCTCGTACGATACACCGGCGATCAGCGGCATCAGGGCAATCCGCGACAGTACCCGGAAAAGGATATTCGACCAGCCCAGGAAAGCGAAAAAGAACATGCTGACAATGAAGACAATTAGCAAAAAGCTCGTGCCGCACCGCGGATGCAGAGTCGATTGCTCCAGCGCATTTTGCACCGTCAACGGCAGGCCGGCTTCGTAAGTATGCACCGTCTTATGCTCCGCTCCGTGGTACTCGAACAGGCGCTGCACTTCCTTCATCCGGGAAATCGCCAGAATGTAACCGACGAAAAAGGTAATCCGGATGGCAAATTCAATGACATTCAGGATAATATTATACGGAATCATCGGTTTCAGAAAACGGGTAATAACTGCCGGCGCCGCAATAAAAATGAGGATACCGGCCACGAGCGACACGGTGATCGTAAGCCCCATTTCGGCACTGCTCAGCTTTTCTTCTTCCTCACCGGCCATGTTCGCCGAGTACACGAGACTCTGCAGCCCGAGTACCATCGACTCGACCATGGCCGCGAGCCCACGCAGCAAAGGCAGCTTGAACACCGACCACCGATCGCCCCACGTTGCCAGCGCCTGCTTCTGAACGACAACTCCGGCTTCCGGGGTCTGCACCGCTATGGCAATTTGCGACCGGCCGCGCATCATCACTCCCTCGATGACAGCCTGCCCGCCGATCGGAAACTTCTTTTCCAATCCCAACATCCCCTTCAGAAAAAAAGCAGAGCGGCTCGCTCTGCGGTTATTCGTTGTTCTTGATGCCGTATTTTTTGTTGAACTTTTCGACGCGCCCGCCGCTGTCTACTATTCTCTGTTTTCCGGTGAAGAAGGGGTGGCATTTTGAGCATATCTCAACGCGCAAGTTCTTCTTCGTCGAACCGGTGGTAAATTTCTCTCCACACGCACAGGTTACGGTGGTTTCTTCGTAATCGGGATGAATATTTTCTTTCACGAACCGACACCTCTTTCTTTCCTTCTTGTCTACGTTAGCCGAACCATTTTATTATAGCACAAAAGAAAATTCGGCGCAATCGTTGACGTAAAAATGGAGCGATCTAGGCCTCAACGGATTTCCTTCGTCATCTGCTGCACAAACTCAAAGTTCGATTTAGTTTTCCTGAGCTTGTGCAGCAGCATTTCCGCCGCTTCGATATTCCCCAAAGGATAAGTGAGCCGCCGCAGCGCCCACATTATTTCCAGTTCTTCGGCCGACACCAGGAGTTCTTCTTTGCGGGTGCCGGAGCGCTTGATATCGATTGCGGGGAAGAGGCGCTTCTCCGCGAGCTTCCGGTCCAGATGCAGCTCCATGTTGCCGGTACCTTTAAATTCCTCGTAAATCACGTCGTCCATCCGGCTGCCGGTTTCAATCAGGGTTGTCGCCAAAATCGTCAGGCTGCCACCTTCTTCGATGTTGCGGGCGGCCCCGAAGAACCGTTTCGGCTTGTGCAAGGAACTGGGGTCGAGGCCGCCGGAAAGCGTCCGCCCGCTCGGCGGAACGACCAGGTTGTGGGCCCGCGCGAGCCGCGTGATGCTGTCAAGCAGGATGACCACATCCTTCTTCTGCTCGACCAGTCGTTTCGCCCTTTCCATCACCATCTCAGCCACTTTGACGTGGTTATCCGGCAGCTCATCGAAGGTCGAACTGACCACTTCCCCCCGAACGGAGCGTTCCATATCGGTCACTTCCTCCGGCCGCTCGTCAATCAGCAGGACGATCAGATAAGCTTCGGGATTATTTTCGGTCACCCCGTTGGCGATGTGTTTGAGCAGAATGGTCTTACCGGCTTTCGGCGGCGCTACGATCAGGCCGCGTTGCCCCTTGCCGACCGGCGCCACCAGGTCAATTACCCGATTGGCGATTTCACCGTTTTTCGTCTCCAGTCTGAGTTTGTCCTGCGGATAAATCGGGGTCAGGGCGTTGAAGTGAATCCGGGAGCCGGCCAGTTCCGGGTTGCCGCCGTTGATCGCTTCCACTCGCAACAAGGCGAAGTAGCGCTCGTTGTCCTTGGGCGGGCGGACCTGGCCGGAAACCATATCGCCCGTCAGCAGGTTAAAGCGCCGGATTTGCGAGGGTGAGACGTAAATGTCTTCCTGGCTGGGCAAATAGTTGAACGGCCGCAAAAAACCGAAACCTTCCGTCATAATTTCCAGGATGCCTTGCGCAAACATCAGGCCGTCCTTTTCCGTCTGGGCCTTGATGATTTCGAAGATGAGCTGTTTTTTCCGCATCGTGTAGTACCCGGGGAGATCCATTTCCCGGGCAATCTTGTAGAGTTCCAGCATCGTTTTTTCTTCCAGCTCCGGATAATTCAAACCGACACCTACTTTGCCGTGAAATTTTTACTTAGCAAAAGAGTGATACGGACAGAACGCATTTTATGCATTCCTTACCCTTCAACATGGCGCTTTCGATCGCCGGATGGGGTAATACTGTTCCGGCCGGCAAGGATGAGATTATTCACTATGCTCATAATCTCTATGCGTAAACGTACCGCGATGAATGAAAAGAGGTTAAAAGGAACGGACGAAAGCGAATCCCTCCGTCAGCTGCCGCCAACCTCATTAGTGGATAGCCAACCGTCTGCAGCAAGCCATTAGCAATGGAATTTGGCGGCTGCTGCCACCTCCCTTTGGCAAGGGAGGCTTCGATTCTGTTGTCCCCCTTGCTAAAGGGGGATGTCACCGCAGGCGACAGGGGGATTTGTGAGCAGCATCAGGTCTGTGCCTTTTCATGCCAATGGCAGGCTAAAAAACAGAATATCTAGTCTAAGTAGGAATGACAACAAGCTACTTTATAGCGGGAAGCTTTCATACACATAAACAATGATTGATTTGGATGTTGTATGTTCACCCTTGAAAAGTATCATTTAGAAGGCCAAAAGCGGAGTATAATTCGGGAAAAGGAGGTAAAAAGCACTGCTAATAGCATACCCTGCGGCGCCTGGTTTTAAACGAAAAATAAGCGGAGCCTCCATCCTACCTATTTCTCCTCAGATGAAGGTTCCGCTTTAAACAAATGCGCAGGAGGATCTGTGCAATAATTTCCTTATATAGCTCATTATACCACGGCTGCCCAGCAGCGTCAAATATTTTTGCCGCCCGCCCGTTGCCAATCGCTCAGAAATCTTTCGATTCCCTGCGCGGTCAGCGGGTGGCGGATCATTTGCTCAATCACTTTGTACGGCACGGTGGCGATATGAGCGCCGGCCTTGGCCGCCTCGATCACATGCCGCGGGTGGCGGATGCTGGCCGCGATAATTTCCGTGGCAATACCGTGCTGAACAAAGATCCCGGCCAGGTCCCGCACGACCTCCATACCGTCATGGCCGATGTCATCCAGCCGCCCGATAAACGGGCTGACATACGTGCCACCGGCCCGGGCGGCCAGCAAAGCCTGCCCGACGGAGAAAATGAGGGTGACATTCGTTTTTATCCCCCGGCCGGCGAGCGTCCTGACCGCTGTCAAACCTGCCGCCGTCATCGGGATTTTGATTACTACATTCGGCGCTACGGCGGCAAGCGCCAGCGCCTCCTCCACCATCGCGGCGGCGGTTGTGCCAATAACTTCGGCGCTGACCGGCCCGTCAACCAGGCCGGCAATCTCCGGCAGCAAGGCGGCAAAATCTCCGCCCGCCTGCGCCACCAGAGAGGGATTCGTCGTCACGCCGGCGATCACCCCAAGCTCTACCGCCTGCCTGATCTCTTCCAGATCAGCGGAATCGAGAAAGAATTTCAGAGGAAACACTCCCTTTCCGTTTTTTCCTCTAGTATTCTTTATCCCATGTCTCCTTAAACTTTGCCAGAACCGGTTTGCGATTCAACTGATGGACCGCCTCGATGAAGCGGACCGTCCCCGTTTTGGCCCGCGTCACAACGGAATGGGTCCTCACTCCGTTGCCGGAGAAACGCACCCCACGCAGCCAGTCGCCTTCGGTTATTCCCGTAGCGGCAAAGATCACATCATCGCCGCGCACGATGTCGTCCATGGTCAGCACTCTTCGCACATCGGCAAGCCCCATCGCCTTGACCCGCTCCGCCTCCGCCTCGTTCTGCGGAACCAAACGCCCCTGCATCTCACCGCCCAGACAGCGCAACGCCGCCGCCGCCAGCACGCCTTCCGGCGCGCCGCCGGTCCCCATCATGATGTCGACACCGGTATCCTCGATAGCCGTAGCTATCGCCGCTGCGACATCCCCGTCAGTAATCAGCTTGACTCTGGCGCCGGCTTTTCTGACCTCGTCAATAATTTGCGCGTGCCGAGGCCGGTCAAGGAGAGTCACCGTCAGATCCCGGATAGCACAATCTTTCGCTTTCGCCACCCGGCTCAGATTATCATAAACCGGCGCGTCGATATCAATGCACCCGGCCGCCTGCGGCCCAACCGCGATTTTTTCCATATACATATCCGGCGCATGCAAGAGACAGCCTCGCTCTGCCACCGCGAGCGTCGCGATGGAGCCGGGCAGCCCCTTGGCCACCAGGTTGGTCCCCTCCAGCGGGTCGACAGCGATATCCACCAGCGGCGGCTTGCCGGAACCGACCCGCTCTCCGATATACAGCATCGGCGCCTCATCGATTTCGCCTTCTCCAATAACAACAATGCCGTCAATCTGGACCGAATCAAAAACCGCCCGCATGGCGTCAACGGCAGCGCCGTCGGCGGCCTCTTTGTCGCCTCGCCCCATCCACCGCGCCGCGGCGATTGCCGCCGCTTCGGTGACCCGCACAAACTCCAGGGCCAATTCTCTTTCCAATGCCGTCACTCCTTCCATCGGCAGGGCCGACAGGATTTCCCGGCCTAGTCCGATAAAGAAGAGCAGAGTTGCTCTGCTCTAGGCTTTGCCGTTACAACCGAAAACCCGGATTTTCTCCCTGATAACCACTTTCATCGCTTCTTTTGCCGGACCCAACACTTTGCGCGGATCGAACACTGCCGTATCGGCAATGAGGATTTCCCGCATTTTGTCGGTGAATGCCTGCATATTATCGGTATTGATATTGACCTTGCGAACCCCGAGACTGATCGCCCGGCGAACGCTGTCATCCGGAATTCCGGAGCCGCCGTGCAGAACGACGGGAATCTTGACCCGCCGACGGATTTCCTCCAGTCGGTCAAAATCAAGCTTGGGTTCCAATTTGTAGTGACCATGGGCCGAACCGATCGCCACGGCAATCGAATCCACCCCGGTCTCCCGGACGAACCGCTCCGCCTCATCCGGGTCGGTGAACAGCGACTCCCGCTCGCTGACGAACACATTGTCTTCCGTGCCGGTAATCTTCCCCAATTCACCTTCCACCGATACGCCGACAGCGTGCCCGGCCTCGACCACTTTTTTGGTCAGGGCAATATTCTCGTCCAGAGGATACTTGGAACCGTCGACCATGACCGAGCTGAACCCGGCCCGGATGCATTGCATGGCCTGGGCAAAACTGTGCCCGTGGTCCAGATGGATGGCTACCGGAACCGAAACCATCTCCGCCGCCACCCGGGCAATGGCCACCGAGTATTCTAGCCCGACGTACTTGATGGCACCTTCGCTCGCCTGCAGGATGACCGGGGAGCGCTCCGCCTCGGCCGCTTCCACCACTCCCTGCACAAACTCCAGATTGTTGATATTAAAAGCTCCGACGGCGTAGCCGCCCGCTTCCGCTTTCTCGAGCATTTGCGCAACTGTCACTAATGGCATTTCGTTATCCCTTCCTCTTTGTTTTGTCAGGGCTTCCGCCGGTGCACCGGCCGGAAATTGCTCGCGTCCAGGTAAGCAAAACCGTGTTCGACCATCTCGATATTCTCAAACCTTTGGACTACCCGCAAATCCTCATCCGTTTCCGCGTAAATGATGCTGCAGCTTTTGCACTGCGGACAGCGCAGTTCCAAGCGCTCCGGATACAGTTCGACTTCAATTTTCCGGTTCCCGCACTGACAGTATAATCCCTTCTTTTCGGCAATATCATGCAAGTGATTGAGGATCTCAAACATAATTCCGGGATTGACAAAATAATCGTCGAAACCCGAAGCAGCGGCGTCATCCCACAACTCGGCGGCGGCCCGTACCTCCGCCTCCCGGCCCAGATAGCCCAACTCGTGACCGGAACCCGGACAAAGCAATTCCTCGAGTTCGCTCGTCCACAGATCTTCGGCGGTAAAGTGAAAGATATGATCCGTCTCACAAATAACGCAAGGAATCTGCAGCCAAAAATTTTTGCGGTCTTTAGTACCGACGATTGCTTTCCGAAAACCGCATTGGCAGTGAATGTGATGCGTTTTTTTTCCCGAGAAGGAGAACAGCGAGAGAACGTGATAATCAAGTTTGCCGCATAAAGAACAACGTAAAGCCAGATGTTTTCCTGCCAGCAGCTTCAACCGTCATCCCCCCTTACGAGGTAGTACTTCGGCATGGGGCAGAATAATCCTCTCAGATCACTCCATTTCCTTCTTTCGCTCTTTGTTCCGCCACCAGTTTGCCGACTAATTCCTTCAATTCGTTCACATCGAAAGGTTTGGTGATATGCATACGCGCACCGAGGGATATCGCTTCTTTCACTATCTCCAATTCACCGTAAGCGGTCATCAGGGTGACACAAACCTGCAACCCTAGGCGGCGAAGTTCCCGCAGAGTAGCCAGCCCGTCCAGACCAGGCATTTTCATGTCCAGCAGCATGACATCGGGCTTGACTTTCTGCACTAAGTCAATCGCTTCGCGGCCGTTGGCGGCCAGAATGACCTGATAATCATCGCGCCTGAAAACTTCACATAACAGTCTCCTTACGCCTTTCTGATCGTCGGCCACAAGGATAGTGATTTGACTGTTGTCCATGTTCGTTTCCCCCTTCGTATCCATGTGCTGCCATATATCTGCTCGATCTCTTTACAGCAGCAAAGTGGCGAGATCTCTTGCCATTTCCGCTCCGCTCAAATACTGGCCGCCGGTGAACGGGTCACCGGAACAATACGAATCCCTCCCCAACAAATATTATTGAAGGTTTCGACAATGAGAAAAATTTTCCTTCTGGCGCAAAAAGTGGATGTCACCTTACCACTCCCGCGACCAGGACAAAAAAGCAATAGTTTCCATTGAACCGGCCGACCCGATGCATTAGAATTTGGAAGGAAGATGATTTTCGACAAATTTCGAAATATAATGACTTTTTTCGTCTTTACAGCGAAAGGATTTGCTTTTATTATATCGAATTGATATAATCTATGTCATCGTTATCATTATCATTAATTCAAGGAGGCGTTTTTTTATGTCCCGAACTGTGGAAAAGGCAGCGGGAAACAACTTGGCGCAAAAGATGCTGTCTTACCGGTGGATAATTTTCGGCGTCCTGGCCGCCGGTTATTTGCTGGCCATCTTCCACCGCTTGTCCCCGTCCATCATGGCAACGGATCTGATTGATACCTTCTCAGTCAATGCTACCGCCATGGGCGTCCTTGGCTCCATGTACTTCTATCCATATGCCTTGATGCAGCTGCCGGCGGGAGTACTCTCCGACACGGTAGGACCGCGGAAAATGGCAACCCTTTCTCTGGCGCTCGCAGGCGGCGGGGCCATCTTGTTCGCCGTCGCACCCAACTTCCAAATTCTTCTGATCGCCCGCCTGCTGATTGGTCTCGGCCTCTCCTGCATTTATGTGCCGACACTGAAAATCCTCGCCATCTGGTTCCGGCGGAATGAATTCGCAACGGCTGCCGGAATGCTCGTTTCGGCCGGGAATATCGGCGGCCTCGTTGCCGCCACTCCGCTCGCTTTCATGTTGGTAGCCTTCGGCTGGCGCTGGTCCGTGGGCGTCATCGGCATCATCTCCGTCGTCCTTGCTGTCGTAATTTTCGCCGTCGTACGCAATTCCCCGAAAGAAATGGGCTATCCGACTCTCGACGAAATCGACAATGTGCCGGAGAGCCAGCGTGCCACTGAACAGACCGTTCCGGTCCTGGAAGGCATCAAGACCGTCCTCGGCAACCGGTATTTCTGGCCGATGGCGATTCGCAGCTTCACCTCTTACGGCGTACTGATGTCGATCCAGAGTTTGTGGGGCGCGCCTTACCTGAAGCAAATTCACGGACTGGATACCGTTTCGGCCGGTAATATTCTGATGATGCTTGCATTGGGCGGCATTGTCACGCCAACCATCGGCGGGTACCTGTCTGACAAGGTATTCAAATCCCGCAAAGGGATTACGGTTGTCGCCGCGGCGCTAAGCACTCTCGGCTATATCCCCATCGCCTTCATGACCGGCACCGTCACGCCAGCCTTCCTCTATGTCTGGTTTTTCCTCCTCGGAGCGGTCGGCGGCCTGGGAATGGCCGGTCTCGCGATGGTGAAAGAGCTTTTCCCGCCGACTCTCACCGGAACGGTGAATGGGATGAACAATTTCTTTGTCATGTTCGGCGGGGCGGTTTATCAGGTCATCACCGGCATGATTATCAACAGTTTCGGCGAAGTATCCCCCGGCGTTTACCCCGTGGAAGCGTACGCCGCCGCTTTCAAGTTCCTGTTCTGCAGTATGGTGGTCGGAACTGTCGCACTCTGCTTTGCGAAGGAAACCATGGGAAAAAAAGCAAAAACAGCTGCCTGAACAGTTCGGCGATAAAAAACATCCGGGATACCACCCGGATGTTTTTTATCGCATAAACAGTAAGGGGAGCGTCGCACACGAAGCACTCCCCTTACTGCATTACATAACATCGGATGCCCGATATTAAGTAAAAGTTATATTCGTCACAATTCGCGCCTTTCCTGCTTGAACCGCAAAAAACCGGCGCTAATCCGAAAAAAACAGCCTGACACGGTCAAAGCCGACTGCGTCAGCAGGTATTTAGCGCCGGCTGGCGAATTATTCAACCAGATAATTTATGGAAAATTTGTCGTAAACAGGCTGGGGGTCGAAAAAAATGGCTCGCACTGCTTCGCCGCACGGCGCGCAAAAAGCCGCCATACTAATGATTTCGCTCGGCCCGGAAGTCTCGGCCCGTATCTTTAAACATCTGCGGGACGATGAAATCGAGCGGATCACGCTGGAAATTGCCAGTCAGCGGCGGATAGCCCCGGAAACTAAGGAAAAGGTCATGGAAGAATTCCATAGCATGTGCCTGGCGCAGAACTATATCGCCCAGGGCGGCATCGAGTATGCCAAAGAGGTACTGGAAAAGGCCTTGGGGGAAAACAAGGCGGTGGACATCATCAACCGCCTCACCACTTCGCTCCAGGTGCGGCCCTTCGATTTCGCCCGGCGAACCGACCCGGGTCAATTGCTGAATTTCATCCAGAACGAGCATCCGCAGACAATCGCCCTAGTCATGGCCCATCTGCATCCGGAGCAGGCGGCGACCATTCTTTCTTCGCTGGCACCGGAGATTCAGATCGATGTCACCAAGCGTATCGCCACGATGGATCGAACCTCACCGGAAATAATTCACGAAGTTGAAAGAGTGCTAGAGGACAAAGTGGCATCACTCGCTCCGCAGGATTTCACTTCCACCGGCGGCGTGGGTTCGGTCGTCGACATTCTGAACCGGGTCGACCGGGGCACGGAACGGACCATCATGAACGTGCTGGAAGTAAGGGACCCGGGCCTTGCCGAGGAAATCAAACGCCGGATGTTCGTCTTTGAGGATATCGTCTCTCTGGACGACCGCTCCATCCAGCGCGTCCTGCGGGAAATCGACCTTTCCAAAGATTTGCCGCTGGCGCTGAAGACGGCGAGCGAAGAAGTCAAAGAAAGAATCACCAAGAATTTGTCCAAGCGGGCGGTCGAAACACTGGAGGAAAACATCGGCTTTCTCGGACCCGTCCGGCTGCGTGATATTGAAGACGCCCAGCAGAAAATCGTCAATATTATCCGCAAATTGGAAGAACAGAATGAGATCGTCATCGCCCGCGGCGGCGGCGACGAACTGGTCGTATAAAACCGGAGAGGGCACGCCCTCTCCGGTTTTATTCTGCCGTCAACTCCGCAAGCACCGCAATCCCCTCCGCCAACTGCCGGTCCCCGGAAAACTCAGACGCGGCAGCACTGCCGGACGGGCCGGCGGCAACTACCCGGTCAGGGACAATTCCTTCCCCTTCAATTCTTCGCCCGTTCGGCGTCAGATAGTCGGCGACAGTCACTTTCAACCCACCCGGCCCGAGCCCGTACAGGGACTGAATGGTCCCCTTGCCGTATGTCCGGGTGCCGACCAGGATACCCGCCCGACTGTCCTGCACCGCGCCGGCTACAATCTCGGCGGTGCTGGCGGTCATCCCGTCGACTAGAACGACCAGCGGCAACGTGAGGCCTTCGCCCTCCACCCGCAACGTTTCCCGGCGTCCGTTCCGGTTCAAGATGTGGACGACCGGTCCGGCCGGCAGCAATTGCCCGGCGACGGCGATACCCTGCTCCAGCAGTCCGCCGGGATTGCCCCGCAGGTCGAGAATGATCCCCTTCACCCCGCTGGCTTTAAATTCCGACAACTCCCGGGCCAGGTTGGCCTGGGTATGTTCGTTGAACGAGGCTATGGATACATAGCCGATGTCCCCGGCGATCAGACTCGCCTGCACCGGGTTGATGCGGATGATCTCCCGGGTAAGGACCAGGGGAACGATCTCCGCCCCGTCCCGCACGAGCCCCAGGGTAACCTCGGTTCCGGTTTCGCCCTGCAGCAGTTCGGCGGCAGCAGCGAAGGAGCCGACCACGTTTTGCCCGTCGATCCGCGTTATCAGATCGCCGGGCCGGATGCCGGCCCGGGCGGCCGGGCCGTCCGCGTATGTCTCCACTACCCGGGTGTAAGCCCCGTACTCTTCAATCACCACGCCGATCCCGCCGTAGGTGCCGAGCGTTTCGGCCAAAAAGTCGGCATATTCTTCACTGTTCATATATACCGTATAAGGATCATCCAGCGCCTGCACCGATCGCCGCAAGACATACTCGGCCAGGCGGCCGGCCGCTATGCGTGCGTCGGTCCGCGCCAGGACCTGCCAAAATTCCGCCGCTTCCGGCAGCGCGGCTAGCGCCGCGAGTTCACCGGCGGCACTGGCGATAACCATGGTCAGGATCAGCAGGACAACCGCGGTTTTCTTCGCCCGTCGCACCATTTTACCCACCTTCGTTAATAATCGCGGGGCAGCCGGTCACTCCCCACAATATCTGTATTCCACGCGCGGCGGCGCTATCCTTTTCGGCTTGGTCGGCCCGGCGGCAGCAAAAAAAGGCAGGAGACATAATCATGACTCCCGCCTCTGCCGGACGGACCGTATCAGACGGTTTTGAGATCGCTTGGTCTGGCCCGGACCGCTGTTTTCCACGGCCCGTTATCCATCAGATATTCTCTGGCGGAAACCGCGGACGAATCAGGCCGCACCTCGCTCAGAAGATAATGGTTTTTCACCAGGTACAATTTCCCCAGTTTCTTCAGCTCTTGCGTATGTTTGTAAACCATTTGTCCCACTTCTGCACCCTCCTTCTCCGCTTTTTCACCCCTGCATCAGTATATTCTATGATTGCCGCCACAAGATGCTGAAGGACTTTTGTCCTGAATCGGCCGGGCCGGTGTCTCAATTTCCCGTTAATAAAACAGAAGCCGCCGGGCGGCTTCTGTTTGGCAACTGCTATTTGTATTCTTCCGCGTAGGCAAGAATCCGGCTCAGTATCTTCTCCCGCAGCGCGTTGATTGCGGCAAAATCCATATGGGGGACATAATATGTCTCCATGAGGTCATGGAGCTTTTTGGCCTGCGCCACGGCAGCCACCGCCCGGTCGAGCAGTTCGAAGCAAAGCCGCCGATCCTCAGCCGCCAGGGTACTGTACGGCGCGACTTTTTCCGCATCTACGCATTCATTCATGTCGATTACCCGCCGGACGCTAGTCACCTTAGCGATATGCGGCTCGGCCGCCACCGTCAGACCCACCCCGAGCTCGCCGATGACGACGTGGTCCAGGCGCTGCGGGTCAAGCGAGCAGTGAAAGACTTCCGCATCGTATCCTCGGGTAACCGTCGCCGCGACGACTTTGGCCAGCAGAGTGGATTTGCCCGTTCCCGGCTCGCCTTTGATCACGTATTTCACGGCCATCGGCTCGATTACCGTCTCCAGGTAATTGAGCGGTCCGTCCGGAGTGATGGCGCTCCCGAACAGATGCCGTTGCTTTCCGGCCACTCCCGCTTTCCTGGCCGCCGGGAAAATTTCGGCGATGAGCGCCTCGGCTTTCGCGTTCGCGGCCGCCAAATCCAGACTATCGGTGTAAATGGTCTCCCAGTCGTCGTGCACCGCCTTGGCCGCCTTCAGATACCGGTACGCCCGGGCGAAGGAACGCCCGACTTCCCGGTTGATCCGGAGAATTTGGGCTTTGCCGGCCCGCATCTTCGCTTCGTCCCAGTAATCTCCGAGGTGGATGATTTCATCGACGCACCCCGGGTTTTTCGGGTCGACGACATGCGGGGCGGTCCCGTCGATCAGCGCTACCCGGATGGCCGGGATGACGACGCCGTCGAGCGAACCGTTATCCGAAGAGCAGTGGTGCAGTTCGACATCGTAGCCCTTCTCTACCATCACCTCGGCAATCCGGCGCATAAAGGTCGACTTTCCGACGCCGGGACCTCCCTTGATAACCATGATGCGCGTCGCATCCGTCTCAATGATATAGTCGTAAAACGAGAAAAAACCTTCCGCCGTGTTCCCCCCCGGAAACAGCTTGCGGATTGAACCTGTCGCCGCCACGACACCTCGACCTCCTCTTTCTCTTCTCGGCCGGGCTGGTATCTGTCCCGGCCTAATCATATAGTATTAGGGACAGGACAAATGTGTGACGGCGGGTGGGACGAAAAAATACCGCCCGATGAGGACGGCAACGGTGTATCATTTGCTTCTTTTATTGAATTCCCGCCTACATTAACCGCAGCACCAAATCATAGGCATAGCCGGCGATGATCCCACCCACCAGGATAATGGCCACATACAGGGCGATAGCCTTCTGCTTCATAATGGTTGAGATGCCGGCGATGACACCGACGCTGGTGGCCGGACCGGTAATCAGGAAGGCCAAAACAGCGCCGGAGCTGGCTCCGGCATTCAGCAGCACCTGCAGAAGCGGCAAAGCGGAAGCGCCGGTGACATAGAGGGGTAGACCGATCAGTGCGGCAAGCGGTACTGCGTACCAATGGCTGCCGTTGAACAGGGCCATGATGAGTTCGGCCGGAACCAGCCGATTGACGAAGAAACCGATGGCGGCGAAGAGGGAGAAGTACACCAATATCTTCTTCACTCCAATGTCGTAAATCACTTGCAGCATTTCCTTTATTTTCTCCATCCGGGTATTCAGTACCACCGGGGCTGCCGCCGCGCCACAGCCACGGGAAGGAGCGGCAACTACAAAATCACAACCGCAAGCCGGTGCGGAAGTTGCCGAAGGCTGACCGGCACCGATACAACTGACTGTATCCGTTGCTGCATTTTCATGGCAGCCGCAGGCGGAGATCTCGGGCTTCGATGTCACGTCACCGCAGCAAGCTGTTTCCGATACGTGAAGAGTGTTGCAGTCGCAAGGTTCCGGTACCACCGGGCCAGGAGCGTCCGCGCTGCCGCAAGCGGATTGCGCGGTTATCGGCGCGGCGGTCTCCGCACAGCTACAGGTCGCGCCGGTCCCGGCCGGCGCCGAGAAACGAATCTGACCGTCCAGGAAGCCCGTCTTCTTTTCCAGGACATAGGCAAAATACCCGCCGGCTAAGCCGATGCCGACCGAGGCGGCAGTAAGGGCGGCGGCGAAATTGATACCGAGGATACCGGCATAGAAAACAAAGACTTCCGGGCTCATCAGCGGTGAGGAAACCAGAAAAGCCATGATTGGTCCCCAGGGCAAGGCGGTGGCGAGGAGTGAGATGACAACTGCCATCGTGCCGCAGGCTCAGAAGGGCGTGAAGGCTCCAAAGGCAACACTCCCAGGAATGGATAGGCGGGACCGCTCCAGCAGCCACCGGCGCATGCGCTCCGGGTCGACATAAACCTTGATAACGGCGGCGACCAGAACGCCGAGGGTAAGATAGGGGGCGTTATGAGCCAGAGTACCCAAGACATAGAGGACCGTATCTTTCAGTAATTCAAGCATTGGCTTACCTCCTACGAACATGGGATGATAATCAAAAACAGCTTGGGGAGTACGGCCGGCAACCATAACGGTTGCCGGCCGTACTTAGGACTGTTCAGCAGCAGGACTTGTCGGTTTCTTTTTTGGGGGTGCCGCAGCAGCCGCTTTTTTCTTCTTTTGGCGCCTCCGGCTTGGCGGGCCCGCCGCAACAGGTGGACTTGCTCTCGGGTTTGTCGGCCATAATCGCAACCTCCTTTCCCGGTTATCTGAGGGCTAAATAAGGCCTTCATTCCACATTCATCGTATATTTACGATGCATATGGTGAAAAAAATCAAAAAGTTTTAATAACTTCCGCGAGGAAATTCCTGACTGTTTTCTCGTTGATAAAAAAGCAGGTCCAATGACCCCGTTTCTCCCGCCGAATCAACTCCGCATCCTCCAGTACTTTCAGATGCTGGGAGATGGTTGACTGGGCCAAACCGGTCATACTGACGACATCACCGACACTGGCGCCGTTCTCGTAGAATTCAATCCGGTCGCAGCAGGTCCCGATGGCACGTTGTTTCAGACCGGTCATAATCTCATACCGGGTCTCATTGCCGAGAGCGGCGAAGATTTTTACGAGGTCCATCATTTCTCCTCCCAACATCGCTACATTACGATATTATCGTATAATGACGATATATATTTGTCAAGAGGAAAATACAAAAAAGCAGCGGAGAAGCATCGGCATTTTTGCTTCCCCGCTTGCCGTAATTGACCGTTCAGTTACCTGCCGTCTTAAGCACCCGCATCGCGTTCAGAACCGCGAGCAACGCCACCCCCACATCAGCGAAGACCGCCTCCCACAAGGTCGCGATGCCGCCGGCCCCCAAGGCGAGTACTACCGCCTTGACGGCCAGAGTCAGGGCGATATTCTGCCATACGATGCTTTTGGTCCGCCCGGCGATTTGCATCGCCTCGACCAGTTTGGCCGGTTCGTCCGTCATCAGCACAACATCGGCCGCTTCGATGGCGGCATCGGAGCCGAGTCCGCCCATAGCCACCCCGACATCGGCTCTGGCCAGCACGGGAGCGTCGTTGATACCGTCGCCGACAAAAACGAGATGGCCTTTACCTTTAGTCCGATAGATCTCCTCCAGCCGCGCAACCTTTTCGGACGGCAATAGCTCGGCGTGAAACTCATCCAGACCAAGCTCTCCGGCGACCCGGGCGGCAACTTCCCGTCTGTCACCCGTGAGCAGCAGCAGTCTTCTTACGCCCAGAGCCCTTAACTCCCGGATGGCATCGGCACTGTCTTCCTTTATCTCGTCGGTGATCACAAGATAGCCGGCGTATTGGCCGTCTACCGCCACATGCACCACCGTCCCGGGCGGCTCTGCTGCCGGGACGATGCCGGCCGGCTCCAGCAGTTTCCGGTTGCCGGCCAGTACGGTGCTGCCGTCAGCTACCGTTTTGGTTCCGTAGCCGGCAATCTCCTCGTATGAGGCAATCCGCTCCCCGGAGATTTTCCGGCCGTAGGCGGCCAGGATCGATTTGGCGATTGGATGATTGGAGTACGCTTCCGCCAGAGCGGCGCTCTCCAGAAGCCGTTCGCGGGTTACCCCCGGGGCCGGAACGACGGACGTCACTTCGAATACCCCTTTGGTCAGGGTACCCGTTTTGTCGAAAACGACCGTATCCACCTTATACAATGCTTCCAGGTAGTTGCCGCCTTTGATCAGAATACCGCGGCGGGAGGCCCCGCCGATACCGCCGAAAAAACCGAGCGGGATGGAAAGTACCAGAGCGCAGGGGCAGGAAACGACCAGGAAGACCAGAGCACGGTACAGCCAGTCGGAGAAAAGCGCCCCCGGCACCAACAAGGGAGGAAGGACGGCCAGGGCCGCGGCAATACCGACGACCGCCGGAGTATAATAGCGGGCGAACTTGGTAATGAAGTTTTCCGTCGGGGCTTTCTTGCTCCCGGCATTCTGCACCAGATCGAGAATCTTGGCCACCGCGGATTCGCCGTACTCCCGGATGACTTCGGCGGTAATAACTCCGCTCGTATTGATGAAACCGCTCAGGACCTCGTCGCCGGGCCGCACGGTTCTGGGAACCGATTCCCCGGTCAGCGCGGAAGTATCGACCAGGGATTTGCCTTCGATGATCTTCCCGTCCAGCGGCACCTTCTCGCCCGGCCGAATGACCATTACCTCGCCGATGGCAACCGTCTCGGGACTGCTCCGGACGATGGCGTCGCCCCGTTTCAGGTTCGCGTAATCGGGTCTGATATCCAGAAGCGCCCGGATGGAACGGCGGGAACGGTTAACCGCCATGTCCTGGAACAGTTCGCCGATCTGATAGAAGAGCATGACGGCCACGGCTTCCGGGTATTCCCGGATGGCCAGGGCGCCGACGGTGGCGATGGCCATCAGGAAGTTTTCGTCGAAAACCTGGCCGCGGGCCAGATTACGGGCGGCCCGGTACAGGACCTCGCCCCCGATCAGAAGGTAACTGGCACCGTATAAACCCAGTTCCAGAGCAGGAGATAGCTTGGTCAACAGCACCGTGAAGTACACAAGAGCACCGATCCCTAAACGGATTAGTTCCGCTCTGTCGCCTGCCCCTTCGGCGGCATGGGCGTCGGTATGCTCCCGGATTGCCGGGACAACGGTTACGCCGGGTTCATACTTGCCGACCAGCCGCTTGATCGCTTCGTCCAAACCAGCCAGGTTTTGTGGCGAAGTTGCCGAAACGCTTAAGGTCCGGGTGATGAAATCGAGTGAGGCGGTTTCCACCCCGGGCAGTTCTTTCGCCGCAGCCTCGATTTTGGCGGCGCAGTTGGCACAATGCAGTCCTTCCAGGATATATTCCCTTCTGCCCGTCATGCTGTCATCTCCTTCATATCTTTTTGCTTATGTGCGGCATCTTTTGGCTGCAAGCGGCGCAAGCGCAGTTCCCCCGTCCGGCGAGCAGGTTAAGCATGCTGCAAATGTTCGAGCCCCTGAGCGTACAGACCGCGGATATGGTCGTCGTCCAGGGAATAATAGACGCTCTTCCCTTCCTTGCGGTACTTCACCAGCCGGAAGTTGCGCAGCAAGCGCAGTTGATGCGAGATTGCCGACTGGCTCATGTCGAGGGCGGCGGCGATATTGCAGACGCACATCTCCTGCAGGGAAAGGATATGGATGATTCTGACCCGGGTCGGGTCACCCAGTACTTTGAACAACTCCGCCAGACCCAGCACCGTGCCGTTTGGCAGCAGGTGCCTTCGGATCGCCTCAATCGCTGCCTGGTCTACCGCGACAACCTCGCACCTGTCTTCTCGGTTCATTCTTTCCCCTCCTTATTCGCTCAAAACATATGAACGTTTGTTCATATGTTTCATTAACATTATATGTTTTTTCGCTCAAATTGTCTACAAAAAATAAGTTTTTCTGAACCACGCGTCTAACGCGGGGTTTTCTAAATACAAAAAGGACCTGCCGCGCTGCGGCAGGTCATCTCAAATTGCTAACCTTAAGTTAAAGCTGTTTTTCGATAACATCCGAATCAGCAAGCCTTTCTTCGTCTTTCCGCTCAACTCAGTCCGGACAGAACGGTATCCACCAAGGCTGCGTAATCGGCGGCCGTATCACCGTCGATGAGGACTTTCTTGGCGCTGTGCAGACCAATCGTCCCGACGATAACGAGAATGGCCGCTTCCGCATCCAGGTCGGCGCGGAGCTCTCCGCTGCCGACCCCCTGTCGCACGAGTTCCGCCAACTGCCGGAAGATAATACCCTGCTGCTCCATAAGAAACCGCCGGGTTGCTTCCGAAAAGAAATTGAACTGAGCGAACAGAACCATCGTATCGATCTGCTCACTTAAGAACTGGTGGTGGAAACGGGCGTAGGCAAGCAGCTTCTCCCGAATGGTGACGCCGGAGGTAAGGGCGTTTTCCATTCCCTCCCCCAACCGGGCGATACTGAACCGAAGCGCCTCGGTAAACAACTCTTCCTTACTCGCAAAATACTCGTAGACAGTCCCTTTCCCGATCCCGGCCGTCCGCGCGATATCTCTGACTTTGGCCCGTTCAAAACCCTGCTCGGCACAGACTTTGATAGCGGCTTCGATTATCTCGTGTTTTTTTATTTCGCTCACCGCCATCTTCTCACCCTCCCCGCGCATTATACCTGCCGTGCGGCCGGCCGCAGGCGCGTCAACTTGGCCTTAAGATAACCGCCGAGATCTTCCATGATTGTGTAGACGACGGGGATATAGACGAGGGTCAATAGTGTCGAGAGCAGCAACCCACCGATAACGACTACGGCCATCGGCGCCCGCATTTCCGCGCCTTCCCCGTGTCCGAGCGCCAGCGGGAACAGCCCCAACACTGTGGTCAGGGTAGTCATCAGAATCGGCCGCAGCCGCGTCGGGCCGGCCTGCATGATGGCTTCCGTCCGGTTTTCGCCGGAACTTCGGCGGTTATTGATATAGTCGATCAGAACGATGGCGTTGTTGACGACGATACCGGCCAGAACGATAAGACCGATGAACGACGGGACACTCAGGTTCTTGCCGGTCAGGAACAGGCCCAGAATACCGCCGGAAAAACCGAGCGGGAGCGAAAACATGATGACGAACGGATGTAGCAGATTCTCGAACTGAGATGCCATGATCATGTAAACCAAGACAACAGCAAGCACCAAAGCCAGCAGCAGATCCCGGAAGGCATCGGCCAATTCTTTCTGCTCTCCCCCGAAAGAATACACATAACCCTGAGGGAGTTCATAATCCGCCAAGCGGGCGGCAATATCACGCGAAACGCTCTGCAGGTCGCGGCCAAAAATCTGACTGGTCACCGTCACGACCCGCGCCTGGTCCTCACGGTTAATGGTAACCGGACCGTGCGCCACCGTAATCTCGGCCACCTGACCCAGAGGCACGCTTACTCCCAGCGCCGTAGGAAGCGGAAGCTGGCCGAGATTGGCGATGCTGGCCTGATAACTTTCGTCTCCGCTGACGACGATATTGATGTCATCCCCCTGGAACTTGAATGTACTGGCCGTGGTCCCGCTCATCATACTCCTGACCGCTCCGGCAATCTGTCCGGCCGTCAGGCCGTACTGCGAAGCCGCCTTACGGTCAATCGTAATCTGGACTTCCGGTACCCCCTCGGAAAGGCTCGTTTCCACTTCCCGGGTACCGTCCACGTTTTCCACCATCGCTTTGATATCGTCACTGATTTTTTGCAGGACAGCGACATCATCACCGCGGATGCTGATACTGACCGGGGCGCCACCGGTACTGCCGAAGGCGAAGAAGGACATCGGCTGCACTTTGATCTCCGCTCCGGGAATATCCCGGACGATACCTCTGATCTGGTCGGCAAGCTCGGCACTGCTCCGGCTGCGTTCCGCCAGAGGCTTCAGTTTGAAATAGATCATGCCGGCATTTGACGCGCTACCGCCATACATGGCCGCATCGCCACCTGAACCGATCGAGGAGAAAATGTTGTCCAGTTCGGCGATGCCTTGCGTCTTTGCCTCGATCGTCCGGATTAACGCGTCCGTTTCAGACAGCTCCGAACCATCCGGCAGTATGACATCAGCCGTCACCCAGCCCTGGTCCATACTCGGGAAGAATTCGGCCCCGACAAAGGCGATGGAAGCCATGCTCACGATGAATGTCACTACGGCGATAGCTACGGTCGCTTTGCGGTGCGAGAGAGCCCACGTCAAAATTCGGAGATAACGGACCTGCAGGCCGGCAAACAACCGGTCAAATCCGTCAAACAACCAAGCGAAGGGACGCGATTTGTTTTCACCGCCGTTCTGACCGTTGGTCTTCAGAAGTTTGGAGGAAAGCATCGGCACGAGCGTCAGGGCGACCAAAAGCGAGGTCAGGAGCGACATGGTGACAGTAAGCGCCAGTTCTTTGAAAATAGTCGCCGTGATGCCCTGAACAAAAACAATCGGCAGGAACACCGCAACCGTCGTCAGCGTGGAGGCGGTTACCGCCATGGCTACCTCGGAGGCCCCCTTGACGGCCGCATCGGGCCGGGAATAACCTTCCTGGCGGAAGCGGAAGATGTTCTCCAAAACGACGATCGAGTTGTCGACCAACATTCCGACGCCCAAAGCGAGACCGCCGAGAGTCATCATATTGAGCGTGATCCCGCTGAAATACAGCAAACTGAAGGTCGCGATAATCGAAATCGGAATTGAAGTCCCGATGATCAGCGTAGTCCGGACGTTCCGCAGGAACAGGTAAAGAATCAGCACGGCCAGAATACCGCCGATAACAGCGTTGCTGAAAACGTTGCCGATCGCCTGCTTGATAAATTGCGACTGGTCAAAGACGCTGTCGATTCTGATGCCCGGCACTTCCCGCTGCAGTTGGGCGATTTCCTTGTTCACCAGATTAGCCACCTGAACCGAGTTGTCGCCCGACTGTTTCATTATGTCAATGAAGATACTGCTGTTGCCGTCGGTTCTAGCCAGAGTTTCCTGCTTCTTTCCCCGCAGGCTCACATCGGCCAAATCGCTTAAGGTGACGGTACCGCCGGCCGGTAGCGGAATCATCAGGTATTTGATATCGTCGAGAGTCGCAAACTCACCTACGGTTCGGATAGTCAGAGTTTGGCGGCCTTTCTGAACTTCGCCGCCCGGCAGGCTCAGGTTTTCCGCCCCGATGATCTGGGCGATATATTGAACCGACAAGCCGTACCCCTGCATCTTCTCCTGATTGATATCGACGGCGATCTCATCCTCGTAGCCGCCGTAAATATTGACGGAAGCAACCCCTTCCAGCCGCTCCAGGCGAGGTTTGATAGTGTCTTCCGCGATTGTCTGGAGCTTTGCCAGGTCACCGCTGTTCGAAAGCGTAACTTCGACCACCGGCATGGCGGTCATATCCATTTTCAAAACTTTTGGTGCCTCCGCGTCCGACGGCAGATATCCCTTGACGAGGTCGATTTTCTCCCGCAGATCGAGGGCGGCGAAATCCATATTTGTTCCGAAGTCAAACTGGGCGACAACAATCGAGCTGCCCTCGGAAGACATGGAGGTGACCTGCTCAATTCCTTCGGCCCGGGCCACCGCCTCCTCAAGCGGCTTGGTAATCATTTTCTCTACTTCCTGCGGTCCCATGCCGGAACAAGTGGTCTGGACGATGGCGATCGGAAACTCGATCGCCGGCAGCATATCAAGCGGCAGCCGGCTGAGCGAAACACCGCCCAGGAGGAGGATGACCAGCATCAGCATCAGGACCGTAACCGGTCTTTTGACCGAAAATCCCGCTAGATTCATCTTATTTACCTCCGACTACCTTTACTTTTTCCCCGTCGCTCACATAATCCTGGCCTTTCACGATGACCGCTTCCTGCGGCTCGATACCCTCGACGATTTCAACATACGTTCCTTCGTCCAGGCCGGTAATGACTTCTTTTTCCACCGCCACACCGTCTTGCACGACGTAAACGATATTTTTTCCGTTCTTCAGGATGACCGCATCGCTCTGAACGGCAACGACGCCTTCTCTTACCTGGGTGCTGAACTGCAGTTTGGCAAACATCCCGGGTTTAAGCAAGTGATCCGGATTGGCGACGATGATCCGGACCGGGTACAGCTGGGTCCGCGCATCGGCGGCCGGGCCGATACTGTCGATACCCCCGGTAAACGGCTCGGCCGACGCCGAGGGGACGGTCACAGCCGCATCCTGGCCCGGCTTGATCAGATTTACAATGTTCTCGGACACTGCAACATCGGCATAAACGGTTTCGATGGCAACCACTTCGGCTATCGGCTGCGCGTTCGAAACCATGGCGCCGACTTCCGCGTTCAGCAAAGAAACATAACCGCCAACCGGTGCGGTGATATTCATATCGGCGCTTAACTCACTTGCCTGCTCATAAGCTACCCTCGCCTGATTGAGCTGCGCTTCCGCCGTTGCCAGATTCGCCGGTGCCGCCATCAACTCGGCCTGCTCCAGCTCGACCTGCGAGATAGCGCCTTCCGCGAACAGAGCCTGCATCCGCTCCAAATTGGCCTGAGCATTCGCCATATTCTGCTCGGTCAGGGAATAACCGGCTTCGGCCATCTGGAGGGCGGCCGCCGCCTGCTCGACCTGACGGTTGACATCAACCGGGTCCAAGGCGACCAACAGGTCGCCCGCCCGGACATAGTCACCGACCTTCACCGCCACCTGCAGCACTTTGCCCGGCATTTTTGGCATAACCATGACATCTTTGTCCGCCGCAAGTTTACCGCTCAAGGTGACATTAACCGCAACCGTCCGCTTGGCCGCCGACTCGATTTCCACCGGTACGGCGACAGCAACCTCTTCCTCCGTCCCGGCCGCCGGGGTTGTCGGCCGTTTTCCGAGGCTCCAAACTGCAATCAGGGCGACCAGCAGTACGAGAACAATTATACCGATTCGCTTCTTCATTCTCTTACCTCCAAACCAATCGTTTCACTTTTCATCTATAAACCGCATCCCGCTGACGGAAATGAAATCGAAACCGTCAGCCGGCCGCAATACCAGTTCTCATAAATTTGCCGGGGCAACTAGAATGCCGCGCTGCCAGAGGCGGAAAATGACAATCCCTGCACCATCCATTCGTATTGCCGCCGGGCCAGCAGCAGCTCCCACCCGGCCGCCTCTACTTTGCGCTCCTGTGCCGCGTAGCCTGCCTCCACTCCCTCCAGCGCCAGCGTGGAGATCAGCCCTAACTCATACCGCAAACTCATCTGCGCCAGCGTCGTCTTCTCATTTGCCAGCTTCAACTCTGCCAATTCCAACGCCGCCGCTTTGTCCGCTATCTCCTGTCTTGCCTGCGCCAGCTCCGTCCGGAAGCTCCGGACGAGGTCGTTCACTTTCGCTTCCCCGCTCTTGATCTCTTCTACTAACTGCTGCGCCTGGTTGTACCAGCGCTCATCGTCCTGCCTTTCGTCTTCCACATCGCTGTCGCTGATCCCGTTATCCTGCTTCAGCCGCCGGTACGCGACTTTCTTGTCCCCCAGGCTGTATTTCGCCAGTTTGATGGCGTAGCAGTTCGCTTCGGCTGCCACCAGGTCCGCCTCGATGTCCGGCAGTTCACCCACCGCTCGTACTGCCGGCGGCGCCGCCATTACGAGCGGTTCGTCGTAGGCGCGGCCGAGCAGGAGGTTGAAGTTCTGGACGAGGTTATCCGTCTGTCCGCTCAGGGTGTTCAGGCCGGTTTCGAGTTCTTTTACCTGCGCCGCCATGACCAGGACATCGTATTCCGAGGCGAGCCCGAGCGCCTGCCGCAGCTGGGTCACTGCCTGCTGCCGCCGCAGCAGGACAAGGTTATCGGTCAGTTCCGCCCGCTGCTGGACGAGGTTGTGGTAGGTGAAGTAGAGGCTCTCGGCGGTCCAGATCAGTTGTTTGTTACCGGCTTCCATCTGCAGTTTGGTGTTTTCGATCAGCCGCGCCATGTCTTCTTTGGAGTCGATTATCCCGACCGCGGAGTTGACCATGGCGTCTTCCTGGCCGGCCAGGTACTGCTTCAGTATACTGGAGTTCGCATCTCCGACGACGATGCCGTCGGCCAGGTCACCGAAACCCCGGGCGGCCATACTGGCCATAGCCAGGGCGTCGTCGAGGTTCTCGTACCCGTACTCCATGGCTTTGAGAGCACTCGCGTTGCTCTTGATGACTGGGTTGTGCTCGGTCATCAGGTCGGCGATGGCCGTGTACTCCACCACCAGTTCGTCCGTTGCCTCCGATACCGTTTCTGCCGCCATGACCTGTCCCGGCAGCAGCAGGAGCAAGAGCAGGCATACCGTCGCTATCTTCTTCATGTCGTTTCCCCTTCCCATCGGTTGTGCTTCGAATACCCCGGAACCGGCAACCGGGTTTTACCGACTGATAACGCCGTACTTGATGACATCGTTGAAGAAATCCAACTCCTCGATGAACAGGGCGAATTCCTGCATGAGGGCTTCGAACCCCTCCCGGATAAAGCGTTCCTTATACTTTTCGAAAAAACTTGTGGAGGCTTGTTCCAGGATGAAAGAGCTTACCTTGATAACTTTCTCGGGGGCGATCCGCAGCGGAACGTTTTCCAGCAGCTTGCGGTTGTATACCAAGTCTTGCGTCGCTTTTTCCTCGTACCGGGCCCAGTATTTGGCGTACAGGGCTGCAATCTCACCGGCAGCCTCGGCCGGGGGATTGAATATCGCCTTTAGCGTAAATTCGGTTTCAACCGGATACTTCAGGGTGACTTCGCACTTCACGCGCATAATCCCCTTGATCCGTTGGAAGAAGTCATCCTCGGTCAGTTTTTCGATTTCGTGCACTACCATGTCATACAGCCAATCGTAGATGTGCTCGACCAAATACAGATATAGACCTTTTTTGCTTTTGAAATAGTGAAAAAGAATGCCCTTGGATATACCGGCGTTCCGGGTGATCGCGTCGGTGGATGCTTCATAATAACCTTTGGCAGTAAACTCTTCCAGGCTGCTGCGCAGAATCAACTCGCGCTTTTCAACCGGCAATTTTTCAAAACTGCTGTACATACCGGGTTGCTCCTTTGCGACTTATCTGTCTTGCTCCGAACGGCGACCGGCGGTGCCTCTCCCGTCTGAGGCCGGAGGGATAACCGTTGCCACCTGCTTTGAATATATCACGCATTGACTGGTGAGTCAACGCTTCTTGCATCATTTCCAGATGGAAAATTGACGCCGGGGATGGCTGACGCGTCCTCCGTCTTCCTTCTCAGTGAAGCCTTTGTCTGGAAAGAAACACCCGCTGCCGTCGGATAAAACTACTGCAGCCCCCGAAACTTTATCTGCTTCGAAGGCTGCCCCTCTTTTCTCGTTGCCAAGTACTGTCGCTGCCGGACAAATTCCCGGACCACCGCGACGACACCGGCAGCCCCCTTCCGTCCGTAAGCCGCATTGATTTTTCGCTGATCGCCGTTCTCGTAACCCGCCCGGCAATAATACGTATCCCGGGGAATGGAAAGCAAGCTGATCTGCCTGCTCTCCCGGTCCAGAATGATCAAACAAATGGTGTCCCCTCTTGGTTCTTCCTCGATTCCCATCAGGACGATATTCGTCAGCCTGCCCCCCTCCCCGGTCCGGTAATCGGTCCCATCCGCGCCGGCCGAAAGGAGGTCCAGACCGGCGGCACTGCCATTCGCTGCGTTTGCCGGTACCGCTGCCCAGATCGCCGCGCTGGACACTTGTTCCATTCTGGCCCCGGTGACGCAGTAAAAAAACAGCACCACAAGCATCAAAAAAACTTGCTCACCTTTGCCCTGCATATCTATCTCCAGCGATGTCTGCTTTCTCTGCTGTTGCCCTCTTCTTGCTAGTCTAATCTATCGTCCTCATTTGCCTTCTATGCCTACCACTTCCTTTCTTCCTGTTACGTCTGGCGGATACACCCTGCTACCGCCCGCCCGGCAGGCACGCCCGCGGGCTCTGGTCAGCAAACAGATCGGATAGAAAAGGGCCGGCGGCTGCCGGCCCTTTTTTATCCGATCGACTCGATAATCTTCTCGATTTTCTCAATCGCCGCGAGTCGCGAGGAAGTTCCCTCCTTCGCCTGTTCGGCCGCGAAGCGGTCGAAGCGTTCCCGAAACCGGCGAATCCGGGAAAGAACCGTCGGGGCGTGCCAGGTAAAATTCGTCTGGCGGTAGCCGGCGCCTTTCTTGGGAGCCAGCGATTCGGCGTAGAACCAGTCGCCGACGATAATCAGGTTGCCCGGCTCGGCCATCGGCTTGATCATGACCCGCACGGCGGCGTCATCCGTCCGGCGCAGAAAATCAGCCAGTACCCCGAGGCGGACACGACGGGCCGGAATGTCATTCCCTTTCAGCCCGATCGCCGGGTCGATCAGCAGGTCGCAGCCCCAGTCGCGCGTGTACTGCTCGAGCGCCTTTCTCTCCTCCCAGAGGAGTTCGTAATAGTACGCGCTGCCGGGGACCAGCCCGCCGTGCTCGTACCAGATCGGGTCGTCCGGCGGCTCATCCGGCAGGCTGAACGAAGAGAACGCCCCGCTGTGGCGCAGCCGCAGATGATCCTCCACGCTGCCCCGGCAGTCGGGGAGATGCCGGATCAGTTCCTGCACTTCATGAGTATATTCGATGATCAGTTCCGTGCGGCGTTCCGGGTGGTCGATCGTGAAAAAGGAAGGGCTGCTCACCCGGCTGTTCAGGACGCGCATTTCGATGAGGTCGCCGGTCAGCTTCGCCGCCAGGTCGGCCGCCAGGCGTCCGGCTGTCTCCTCCGTCAATGCGTCGATGTGCTCCGCGCTCAATTCGCGCAAGTCCGCGCCGATGGACAGCGCCTGGAGTTGCTCGATCATCTGCCCCGGCAGTTCCCCGACCGCCGCCGGCAGTAGCGGCACGCCCATACCCATGGCGTAACCCGTCTCCTGATGGACCCACGGCTTGCGGATGGAGGTCGGGGTAATCAGCGGCACGAAGAGGTGCGAGCGGGAAATCGATTTCTTGATTTCCTCGGTGAACGGCTGCCCCGGCACGATCGCCTGATCCCACATGTTGATCAGCCCGAGGCCGGAGAAGTGCTTCGCCACTTCCCGGGCGATGGCGATGTCCTCGTGGGCGTAACTGACGAAGACACGATACGGATACATACGGGTGACTCCTTTCCTGTCAAATCATGGTCCGGAACGATGCCTTACTCCGCCGGGTCCACCCACACCCCGGCGGTGTACCCCAGGAAATTGCAGTGGTGGAAAGCCCCGTGCCGATCGCCGGCGTCGGTGCGCTTCGCCGGGTCTGCCTTGTAATTCCCCGCCCAGATGTGGCAAAGCGGTTTACCCAGCCGCAGCGCCGTCTCAACCACCGCCCCGGTGCCGCCCCGACCCTGGGGCGACGCACCGTCCCAGACAGCGATGAGCACGTCGCAGTGCGCGGCGACGTAGCCGCCGGCCTGCTCGTATGCTTCGTCCCGGGTGGCCGCCGGCGGTAACTCGATTATCTCTTCCGACTTTGCCGCCAGCCAGTAACGGAACTCCTGCCGCAGTTCGGCTCCGGCGTAATCGATCCGGTGGTCGTCGGACGGACCGAAGTCACCGAGATAATCGTCGGCCGCAAGCGGCAGGACCGCAGTCAGCGACGCCCCTCCCCGGCCCAGCAGATGCCGGGCGACCATCCGGTCGGCCCCGACCGCCAGCGGGGAAAACACGGTCAGGTTCCGGTCCGGATAGCTCGCTTCGATAAAAGCCACGGCGGCTGCAATGCCGTGGTCTAGTTCGGCCATCCGCGCCGGATCAAGCCCGATATGCCCGGTAATGCCAACCCGGAGTCCCTCGCGGTGCCCGAGGCGGGTGAGCGCAATAAACCTGTCCCGGTCCGTGTGCATGTCGATGATGTGGTCGGGCGGCAGGCTCGAAAGCTCGAACTTACGCTTACCCGCAAGACTGCTCATCCGGACGATGGTCTCCAGCGACCGCGCTCCGTGCCGATACTTCCCGGCGTGCAGGAAAGCGTCGAGCACTCCGGGCTCAATCGCATACCGGACGCCCGCTTTTGTCTGCGGGGCGTAGGCGCCGAGAAAATGATTCAGGAGAAAAGCGCGCCGGATGAGATAATACTTATCCTCCACCGTATTCGGACCGGCATTCGGCCCGCGAACGTCGATGTAGGCACGCAGGCGGCTGATAAAATCAGGTTTTTTCGCCGCCAGGTCTTCCGGACTGGCGCCATCGACGAACTCCCGGAAAGAATGACGCGTCGCGCCGGCGAAGACGAAGACGCCGCCGCCGAGCGGATGCACGCGGCCGGCTTCCATGAACTCGCCGTCCTGCATCGGGGCGAGAAAATAGCGCAGCCAGCCGAGTCGCTGCCCTGCGCAGAGCGTATCGAACTCGTCCCAGAAGACGAGCGGCATTTTACCTTTCAGGTGCAGGTCCCGGATCTGGTGGAACGCGCCGGTCAGCTCCGCCGGCGTTTCAAACTGGGAAAGATTGAAGGTCAGGATAGCCTCTTTACTGATGCCGAGCCCCTTGGCAATCTCCTTGATCGCAAACGATTTGCCGGCGCCGGGTGGTCCGAACACGGCCACCGAGAGCGGTGTCGTCGGATGCTTCAGGCGCAGGTATTCCCGCATGGCGTTATTGACACTGCGCACTCCTTCGATTTCCTGCCGGTCGGCGCTGCGCCAGCCGCCGACCGCTTCGACCGGCACATCCGGCAAAGCGGCCGCCGGTCCCTCGGTCGCAATCCGCCGGGCGAGTTCCCCGACGGCGTTCCGTTCGGCCGCCGCGTTACCGCCGGCCTGAGCGGTCGACGCGACGAGGATCGACCATTTTCCCTGCCGTTCCGGATCGGCGGCCGCTCCGGCCGCATCGTGGAAGACACCGAGATTCCAGATACCGTCCGGGTCTTTGGGGAGAGCGGCCACGGTGCTGCTTTCCGCGTACGCCCGGGCGATCCGGGCGCAGGGGAAGCGGAGTCCCGGTCCGCCGGCCACGGCGTCGTTCTCGTAGCCGTAGACATGCAGGAGCCTGGCCAGACCGAGGCCGCGTCGCAAGGCCGCCGCCCAATCGGGCCGGTCGTCGGCCGCCGCGGCGGCAGCGAACGCCGCGGTGACACACGTGTTATATCCCATCATCTCGCCCCGCTGGCGGCGGGCGAAATCACCTTCCTGCCCGGAGCGGTCGAAAATCAGAGTATCCTCGCCCCGGCCGGCCAGAACCGCCCCGCTGGCCCCGATAGTAACGACGATCCGGCCGAACGCCGGCACAACGCCGTTCCGGCCGGCAAACGGGCCGGCCGGGCTGCGGATTGCCTGCACTACTTCTTCGAAAATTTTCTCCCAAGAAAGCGACCCGCCTAACCGGACGGCGCAGGCCCGCAGGTCGGAAATGGAAGCCACTACGGTGGTCCGTTCGGCGAGACCGAGTTCGGCCAAGCGGTTTAGGAGAAGATTATCACATCCGCCGGATAACCGGGAAAGTTTCAACACGATCTGTTCCGGCAGCGAGCTGCCTCCCCCGGCGCGAAGCAGTTCCGGCCAGGCGGCCTCCGTATCCCGGAAACCCAGACCGCTGTCATCGATGACCAGCAAATTCGGTGCTTCCGTCCGAGGTAACGGGATGCAACCGGCCTCCCCCGGGTCGCTCTTCCACCATTCGGCAATGCGGTAGGCCGGCGGCTGCCCGCCGTCGCGCCGGTGCGGCTCCCAGACCGTCCAGGTGGCAGGCGCGGTGCATGCGTTCGGTTCCCGCAGCATTTGCTCCGGCAAGGCCGGCCGGTCGACGGCAATGTCCGCCGGAACCATTGCCACCAACAGTTCACCCAGCAGCAGCGCCCCACCCGGCTGCGCACTCAAAGTTGCCTCCGGAACCTGATCCGTCTGCCAGAAATATGTCCCGCCTTCGGCGGCGGGCTCCCCGCTCCGGACGAGCAGCCAGTCCACTGTCGGGTCGCCGCAAACCAGAATCCGCTTTGTCATTGACGTCGCTCCTTTGAAAAGCAGTCTAAAGTTCAAAGTCTAAAGTTCAAAGTCCAAGACCCAAAATCAAATACCCACATCTAAAGTTAAATCGGGATTTAAAGTGAGAGTCAAGGGCAAACCCGCGGTTAGTCGCTCTTACCTTTCGCCATTCGGTTTTTGCCTTTTGGCTATTCTCCCAGTACTTTCCCTCCAGAACAACGATTTTCCTGCCGGGACTTCGGCGGTTCCCTACTTAGTCTCCCCATACAGAATAAATCGAAAATCGTAAGCCAACGCCTTTGGGCTTTGGACTTGGGACTTTCGACTTGACAGAGTAGGGGCAAGTTTCCAGGCCTGCCCGCTGCATTTCCTGGCCGGTGATGCTCCGCCGTCACGTAAGGAACGCATTGAATGCGTTCCGCCCGGTTTTTGTCCCGGCAGGCACCACCGCCAACCATAGAGAATAACCTTCTGCCTAAAGTCACCTGGCTTCAACAGCAGTCAACGTACCGCGCCCCGGAACGACGAGGGCGTCGTTTCCTATGCAGACACGGTTCAGGCCAAATCCCTAGTGCCGGAACGCATATAATGCGTTCCCTACTGAAATATACGCGCGGCGGCGCAGAGACCGTCACCGACACTATACATGCTGCAAACAACGGAATTTGGGCTTTTCCTTAACCGGTTGACCCTGCCGTCAGACCAGGAAAGCAAAAGCCGCCGGGTCGTCGAGAAAGGCCCGGTACAAAGGCACCTCCCGCGGTATGCCGCGGCGGGGAAGCTCGGCCGCCGCAACCCGGCGCAGCGGCGGTACCGCACGATAACGATCGTTCGGAAGGAGCATCCCGTCCGCCAGTTCGTAATACGCGCCGCCGTGCAGACGTTGATATGGCGCGTAGTCGGACGCGAATGCCAGCGCGACCCAGTTCGCCATCACCAGAAAGTCGTCTCCCGGATTGATAGTTACATGTCCGTAATTGGGGGGGATGACCACCTTATCACCCGGCTCCGCCGCTACCAGGACAGCATCGTCGATTGTATCCCACTCCCGTCCCGGCTTCTGGAGGAGGTAATGCGCCCGGCCGTGAATAACTTCGTATACTTCCGGGTAGGTCGTATCCGTACCGGGCTTGACCGGATGGTAATGTCCATACGTCTTGGCGGCTTCACCGCCGAGGGCACCCGGCCGCAGCACCGTCAGGTCATAGCGCAGCCCGACTGCAGCCGCACATGCCCCATCGCCGACCCGTCGGATGTCACGGTACATCCGGTACAGTACTTCCGCCGCGGTTACCGCTTTCGGCTCCCGCAGCACGTCGGTCATATCGGCCGCATGGCGGGCGGCCGGTGGTGCATGGGTTACCTCGGCGGGGAAATGGAGCTGCCCGTCTTCATCCAGACTGACAGTCAGATAGGCTGTCGCAGATAAATCCTTCACCAGCATCTCTCCCTTCGCGTTCGGTGGAAATTCTAAATCGGGAGCTTCTAAGATTCAATCCCGGCACATCTTGCGCTTATTTTTATCATTATTTAGACATCACTTCGTCTTCCTCCTGCCGGCGATACCGCCCCTCCGAGCAGGGAGAGGTACGGCCGGCAGCTTATCCGCTACGCTTAGCGACACATGCCATTGATAAATTTTATCAGTCAGCGTACAGAGGAAGGATTTGTCAAAAAAACGCCGAATATGGTGGATGATGTAATTATTTCCGTGGGTAATCAGCCGGGAGGGATGAAATTGGGGGAGAGCCGGGAAGGCACCAATGCCGGGGGAATGAAGAACAAGGCCGGCAGGATAGCTCGCAGTAACGGTGAATTGCTGCGAGCGGTCTTCGACAACACGGGTGATCTTATCCTGGCGTACCGGCCGGGTCCGGAGGATTCCGGCGGTAAGATTTTGGCCGCCAATAGTACGGCCTGTCAAATTCTCGGTTATACCAGGGAAGCCCTTCTGCAAGCCGGACCGCAGGCAATAGGCCTGCCGGAATATCCGATCCATCGGCCGGAAGTCCCGCAAACCCTGTACCGTCAGGGTCTGACCCTCCGTGAAGCCGAACTGCTGACCCGAGACCGGACGCGGCTTCCGGTCGAAATCAATGCTCGACGGCTTGCCCTAAGCGGCGAAGACGTTATCATCCTGGTCGCCCGCGATATCAGATCCAGAAAGCAAATGGAAAAGGACCTGCGCGTGCGCCGGGAATGGTTTAAAGCCGCTCTGTCCAGTATCGGCGATGCGGTAATCGCGACCGACGCTGCCGGCCGGATCGTCTTCTGCAACCAAATCGCCGAAACTCTGACCGGCTTCACCCGGGCGGAAGCCGACGGCAAACCACTGGCCGCCGTTTTCCGATTGCTCGACCCGGAGACCGGCCAGGCGGCCGCTTTTCCGCTGTCCGGGACGAACGGCGCCGTTTCCCCCGGCAAGGCCTGCGACCGGCTGCTCAAGGCGAAGAACGGGAAAAAATTCGCGATAGCCGTGACAGCCACTCCGATTGCGGGTGACGACGGCGAAACGCTGGGTACGGTAATCGCCTTTCAGGATATCACCGAACGGGAAGACATTGAAAAGAAACTGCTATACCGCCTACGGGTGGAAGAGGCGATGGCCGCAGTCGGTAAAATTCTTAATTCGCAGGAAGCGGCCGATTTCCCGCGCATCCTTTCCATTCTCGGAAAAGCGGTAGGGGTGAGCCGCGCCTACATTTATCAATTCCGCGAGCAGTACCAACTCACGGATAAGACAGCCGAGTGGTGCGCCGCTGGCGTCGCGAGCAAATTGCGGGAAACTCAGGGCATCCGGTCAAACGATTTCCCCTGGTTTACCCAAAAAATCCTGGCTAGGGAAGTTGTGGTCATCAATGATACCGCCGATGTCCCGCCGGAGGCGGCGGCAGAACGGCGCTTCTATTCCCGTCTGCAGGCAAAAGCACTGTTGTGCGTCCCCGTCTGCGCTCCGGCAGGCGAAGTTATCGGTTACCTCGGGTTCGCCAATACCGCCGCTGCCCGCGTCTGGCTCAAGGAAGACATCAATCTGCTCCAGACGGTGGCTGTGATGGTCGGGGCATACTACGGCCGCAAACAAAGTGACGAGCGCATCCGCTACATGAGCTACCATGACAAGCTGACGGGACTGTTCAACAAGGCCTTCTTCGAAGAGGAAACCTCCCGTCTGGGCGCATCCAGGCAGTTGCCGGTCAGTATCATCATCGGAGACGTGAACGGACTCAAATTTGTGAACGACGCGTTCGGACACCAGGAAGGCGATGTCATGCTGATGAAGGTAGCCGACGTGATGCGGGCGTCGTGCCGAAGCGAGGATATCCTGGCCCGCTGGGGCGGCGACGAGTTTGCCGTTCTCCTGCCGAATACCAGCGAAGAAGCGGCGCTCGGCATCGTCCGACGCATGCAGAAAGCAGTTGCGGAACTGGCGATAGCTCCGATCAAGCTGAGCATCGCGCTCGGGGCGGCAGCCAAAACCAGCCCGGCCCAGGACATCAAGGCAGTCCTGCGGGAAGCCGAGGACCGCATGTACCGCAACAAGCTGCTCGGCAGCGACAGCGTCCGGGGCAATATCATCACGTCGCTGGGCAAGTCGCTGTGGGAAAGAAGTTATGAAACAGAAGAGCACGCCATGCGGCTGCGGGACATAGCCATATATTTCGGCCGGAAGCTTGCACTTCCCGCCGGCAAGCTTGATGAACTCTCGCTGCTGGCCATGCTGCACGACATCGGCAAGATCGGCATCCCAGATGACATCCTCCGCAAGACGGGCCCGCTCACGGCCGAAGAGTTTGAGATCATGAAAAAGCATCCGGAAATCGGTTACCGGATTACCAGCTCCGCGCCGGAACTGGCGCCTGTCTCGTACGGAGTAATGACCCACCACGAGAGCTGGGACGGTACCGGCTACCCGCACGGGCTGAAAGGCGAGGAAATACCGCTGATTGCGCGGATAATCGCCATCATCGATGCATACGATACGATGCTCCACAGCCGGATATACGGACCGGCCAAGAACAAAGCCGAAGCTCTGTCCGAAATCAAGGCGTGCGCGGGGGCTCAATTCGACCCGCGCTTGGTGGAACGGTTCATCGAACTGATCGACGGGTTTGCGCCGCAGGCTGAGGCGGCGGCCGGGAAGGAAGAGGAATAAACAGTATGCGGAGGCGGGCGGCCGATGGCCGCCCGCCTCTATCCGCCGGCGTCAATGCGAGCCGACTCCCTACCTATCCTCCCCTCACCTCAAGGCTATGCTTGCAACACAACTCTGGGAAATATCTGGGAAGGGGATAGATAGGGCATTGGAGTATACATAATTCTATCAAGCAATATGTGAGGTAGAGTTATGAACACTGAAAGCTGGATAATT
>Ga0228535_1000944_pt1 | contig 59831 bp, 54 predicted proteins | sample SJ1metagenome_FD_168457 | JGI IMG/M metagenome (GOLD analysis project Ga0228535, IMG submission 168457) | Enriched culture of PCE-dechlorinating microbial communities from Ithaca, New York, USA - SJ1 | ecosystem: Engineered > Modeled > Simulated communities (microbial... > Unclassified | place...
CGGGGATCGTCAAGGGAGAACGGGTCACTTCATACGTCAGCATAAAAGACGATCTCGTGCTGGCCGGAGCGGAATGGATCGACGAAGCGGTGGTAGTTTCGGGCAGGCTGGTAACCAGCAGGACTCCCGCTGATCTTGCCGTTTTCGGCAAAGAACTCGTCACGTCCCTTTCCTCGAAAAAGTAGTCCGGATTCAGTCAGTAGCGTCTTCAGCCCCGTCATCCGGACGGGGCTTTTTTGATTCAAAGAAGAGCTTCACCATAAGATAGATCGTGTTTTCCAGTCTTTCCCAGGTCTCCTCCCTGTGAAGGTCCAGTCCCAGGTATCGGCTCGAAACATCTCTCCTGAGCAGAAGAAATGTGAACCCGGCAGAAAGGAGAGCGGCCATTTCGGTCAATCCTTCGCCGGCACTTCCCCGGAGAAGATCGAGGAGTTCCATTCCCTGCCTGTATCTCTCCTCGGCAGTTTCAGCAGAAACATCCTCTCTGCCGGCAATCTCCCCGCGAAGAACCTGCCGTGCGGCATCCGATTTCTTCAACTCACGGAGATACCCCCGGAGAATTGCGTACGCCCTGGCAGCAGGGTCAGCTCCATGATCGCCTGCCGTCTGTATGATGTCATCCGTGGAAGGCCAGTATTTTCTGCTTGAAAAATAGGCCCTGAGAAGCTTCTGCAGTCCCCCGAAATAGCGGTAGATCAGCACCTTGTCGACACCGGCCTCACGGGCAATGCCGTTTATCCCGAGGTGACTGAACCCCTTCCTGGAAAGAATGGAACCGACAGCGTCAAGAATGCGAGCCTCGGTGTTCTCTCTTTCTCCCATAACCGGCCACTCCCCCTGAAGGCGAAAGGGGCCCTTTGACCGGGCCCCTCCGCTCATTGCGGTCCTATTTCCGGAACACGGCTCCCATGGAACCCGAAGTGACAAACGTTCTGTAACGGCGAAGGAACATGCTGTCTACGTCGCTTTCAAAAGGCTTCCACTCTTTTCTGCGCCTTTCGAGCTCTTCGTCGGAGACCGCAAGGGAAAGCCTGCGGGCAGGTATATCTATCTCGACCGTGTCCCCTTCCTTCACGAGAGCGATGACTCCTCCCGCTGCGGCTTCGGGAGAAACATGCCCTATGGACGCTCCCCTGGATGCGCCTGAGAAACGGCCGTCGGTAATAAGGGCGACAGTCTTGTCCATTCCCATGCCGGCGAGAGCAGAGGTGGGGCCGAGCATCTCCCTCATGCCGGGTCCTCCCTTGGGTCCCTCATAGCGGATCACGACAACATCCCCGTGGTTGATTTTCCGTGCGAGTATGGCTTCACTGGCCGCTTCCTCGCTGTCGAAAACCCTTGCAGGACCTGAATGTTTCAGCATTTCCGGGTCGACTGCAGACTGCTTCACAACGCTTCCTTCAGGGGCAATGTTTCCCTTCAGGATCGCCAGTCCTCCCTGGGCGTGATAGGGGTTGTCAATGGGACGGATAACGTTGCTGTCCTTCACGGTAACACCTGCCAGGTTCTCCTTCACGGAAGCGCCTGTTACGGTGAGAACAGATCCGTCGATGAGGCCGCCGTCTAAAAGTCTGGCCATGACTGCCTGGACTCCTCCCGCCGCGTAAAGATCCTGTATGTGGTGAGAGCCTCCGGGACTCATGCTGCAGATGTGGGGGATTTTCCTGCTGATTTCTTCAAAATCGTCCAAAGTCAGTGAAACTCCCGCCGCATGTGCCAGTGCAGGAAGGTGCAGGGCCGTATTCGTCGACCCGCCGAGTGCCATGTCCACGGCTACCGCATTGAGAAATGCCTTCTCCGTGAGAATATCGCTGGGCCGGATATTTTTCTCGACGAGCATCATGATGTGTCTGCCGGCCTCCTTCGCGAGCCGGTCCCTCGCAGAGTAAACGGCAGGTATAGTTCCGTTGCCCGGAAGGGCGAAGCCGAGGGCCTCTATCATGCAGTTCATTGTGTTCGCGGTGAACATCCCTGCGCAGGAACCGCACGTGGGACACGTGATATCCTCAATTTCCTTCAGGTCGTCATCAGTGATGAGGTCCGCGGCCCTTTTCCCCACGGCCTCGAATATATTGCTCAGGTCCACGTCCTTTCCCGCGCTCACACCGGCAAGCATGGGCCCTCCGCTGATCATGACCGTGGGTATGTTCAGTGAAAGAGCCGCCATGGCCATCCCCGGTATGATCTTGTCGCAGTTCGTTACCAACACCAGTGCGTCAAGGGCGTGAGCCTTTGTCATAACCTCGATGGAATCCATTATCAGTTCCCGGCTGGGCAGAGAATACTTCATTCCCTCATGGTTCATGGCTATACCGTCACATACGCCGATCACCGGGAACTCCAGGGGAAATCCCCCGAAGGCATAGACTGCGGATTTAACGGCCTCGGTGATCCTGTTGAGGTGGACGTGGCCGGGAATAATAGCGTTGTAGGGATTGACCACACCCACCCATGGCCGGCTTATTTCCCAGTCTGTATATCCCGAGGCTTTAAGAAGAGACCTGTGAGGAGCACGCTCCGGCCCTTTTTTCGCTCTGTCGCTTCGCATGAACTCATTACCTCCTGTCAATAATGTAAAAATCTTCAGATGCCCGCCGGTCCCCAGATGAAAAGGGGAAGGGAAAGTATGATTGAAGGAACATAGGTGACGAGCAGCAGGACTGCTATGAGCACCAGCACCATGGGAATAATGGGGCGGCTGATCTTCTCTATGGGGAGCCCCGTTATGGCGCTGGCAACGTAAATATCTATGGCAACCGGCGGTGTAGCCATACCGATGGCAAGGCCTATAGTGATGAGCACTCCGAAATGTACCAGGTTGACCCCCATCTGCGTAACGGTGGGGAGAAAAATGGGAGTCAGTATTATCAGCGCGGAAGCTGTTTCCATAAACATGCCAGCCAGAAGGATAATCACCATGATCATCAACAGAATGAGAGAAGCGCTGTCTCCCACCACACCCAGCATGAACCTGGCAACGGCCTCCGGTATCTCGTAAAAGGCAAGCCCCCATCCGAAAAGTTTCGAAGTGGCTATGATGAACATGATGAGGGAGGATGTAACACCCGCTCCAACCACCAGCCTGTAGAACTTTTTAAAGTCCATTGTCCTGTAGACGAAAAACGCAACGATCAGTGAATAGTCCACAGCCACAGCAGCGGCTTCCGAAGGCGTGAAGTATCCGGAAAATATTCCGCCGAGGATTATCACGGGCGTCAAAAGTCCCCAGGAAGCCTGCAGGAACAGCCTCCATTTTTCTGCGCCGGAGGTACGCCCGGCTGCAGGATATCCCCGTTTTCGCGCAATGTATATCGAGTATGCGATGAGTCCGAGTCCCATAAGGATTCCGGGGATAAAACCTGCCATGAACAGTTTCGCGACAGAGATCCCCGCGATCACCGCATAAAGGACCATTGGGACACTCGGCGGGATAACGACGCCGATCGTCCCTGAAGCAGCTATGAGCGCTGCGGAAAAGTCCACGTCATACCCCTTTTCTTTCAGCTCGGGCAGAAGAGCCGAACCCACGGCCGCCGTTGTAGCGGCGCCGGACCCGGATATGGCGGCGATAAACATGGAAGCGACAGTGGACACGATGGACAGGCCTCCCCGGAACCTTCCGAGTGTCGCCTGCGCGAAAGCCACTATACGCTCCGATATTCCGCCCTTAGCGAGGATATCCCCGGCGAGGACGAAAAAAGGCACAGCCACAAGGGCAAAGGATTCATTGCCGGAGAACATGGTCTGGGGGATCATTGCAAGGGGAAAATCGCTCAGGATGACGATAAGAAGCCCCGAACAGCCTATCGCCAGCCCAACGGGCACTCCAATGACCAGGAAAAGAATAAAGCTGCCTGCAAGAACCAGTCCCATTATGAGCGCCTCCCAAGTATCTCTCCGAAACCTGCGACCAGGTGGACGAGGGTTATTCCCCCTATGACGGGATACATTATATAAATCCATGTCATGGAGATGCCCATGGCGGGAGTGGTCTGCATGGCCTCGCTTTTCATAAGATCAGCCCCGTAGAACGCAACCACGGCAAAGAAAACAACGGCCAGAGACTGAACAAGAAGTGCTGTCGCCTTCCTGAGAGGGGTTGGGAGTCTGTCAGCAAGAAACGTGACGGCTATGTGGGCTCCCCTTTTGAATCCAACGGCAGCCCCAAGAAGAGATGCCGCCACGAGGAGATATGTTGTGAGCTCTTCGGACCATATCAGGGCATCGAAGAAAACCCTGCATATCACCTGAAGCGTGGTCACCGCGATCATGCCCGTCATCATGATGAAAAGCACGGCCTCGCTGACCCTGTTCAGGCTGTCACTCAATCGGAGAAGAGGCGAGCGCTTCGTCTCGCCTCTTTCATCAGTACTTTTCTGTTCCATGCCTGCTCCTTTTCTACTTCACTGCAAGTATGGCTTCGACAAGCTCTTTTCCGAACTGTGCCTCGTATTTTTCGTAAACAGGCTTCACAGCCTCTCTGAAAAGAGCCGTATCCGGCATCGTGACTTCCATTCCCTTGTCTTTGAGAAGCTGAAGCCACTCTTCCTCTTTTGCGTTGTCATAAGCCCTGTTGTGCTCCGCTGCGGCCTGGGCAGACTCCTGGACGAGCTTCTGCTGCTCGGGGGAGAGTTTCTGCCATGTCTTTTTGCTCATGATGATCACGTTCGGCGCATAGGCATGCCTTGTGATCGCAAGATGCTTCTGGGATTCGAAGAGGTTGAAGGAAACGATGACGTTCAGAGGATTCTCCTGTCCGTCTATGGTGCCCTGCTGAAGTGCCGTAAGGGCTTCAGTCCATGCCATGGGGACGGCATTGGCGCCGAGAGCCTTAAAGGAGTCTACATAAACCGGATTCTGCATGAGCCGTATCTTGAGACCCTTCATATCTTCAGGGGTCACGACCGGCTTCTTGCTGTTGGTAAGGTTCCTGAATCCTCTTTCGCCGTATGCGAGCCCTTTCCAGCCGAGGCTGTCCATGTCTTCGAGCATCTTTCTGCCTATTTCACCGTCAAGCACCTTGTACGCCTGCTCCGGGGTACTGAAAAGGAAGGGAAGGTCAAATACGCCGAACTTCGGCATGAAATTGATTATCGGGCCGCCGGTGACGATGGACGAATCAACAACGCCCATACGCATGCTCTCCAGGAGGTTGCGCTCGTCTCCAAGCTTCGCGTTGGGATAGATCGTGACTGTAAGCTCACCATTGCTTCCTGCTTCTACGAGTTCCTTGAACTTGAGCGCACACACGTGAAACGCGTCATTTTCGTTTACGACGTGGGCGAGCTTGATATCCATGGCTGCGGAAGCCGGAACAACGGCAAAAACAGTGAAAAGGAAACATACCGATAAAAACGCTGCGAATTTCTTCATGTTCGATTCCTCCAGTATCTCTTCAGGATTGGGGGCTTGACGCTCCGCTTTGATAAAGCATTATATTCAAAGGGAAAAGAAATGCAAGGCGCTTCTTTTCCTTGTTTTCTGGACACCGGGAATACGCGGTGGTAGTATTTCCAGGATAATGTCCCGCAAGGACACAGAATTCAGCACAGGGAGAGTGAAACTATGTCATCCAAAAATCCATACGCAGGAAAGATCGCAGATATTCCCGCAGCAACCGATGTACCGCAGCCCCAGGGTATTGAAAGACGGATCGTATTTGCCCCGGGAAAATTCTGGAACGATTACGTGGCACGTCACTTCACGGTGAAAAAGGGATCAAACACTCCGTTCCACGCACACAGCTGGCCTCATTACATTCTGGTTCTCGAGGGAAACTGCGATGCAAAAATAGACGGTACGGTATATCCGCTTGAAAGAGGATGCTGGGCGCACGTGCCGCCGGATGTTGAACATAACCTGACCAACACCGGGGAAGGGCCTCTTGCCTTTATCTGCATCGTTCCCCCTGAGGGAGACCCTGCCGGTTCACCCCGCCAGTGAAACGACAGCTGTCCCTGTTCCCGTTCCTACCCGATGGTAATTTTCATAAGAGGAGGGAACCAGGGATACACCGTGGCAAGAAAATAGGGATTCAATGCGAACATGACGAAGAATCCCATGGCCATGGCTGTATGAATGATTGAAAAAAAGCCCCTGTAGGTCTCTCTTTTCGCAACAATCCCGAGGACTCCCTCGCATATAAGAAAGGCCGTGGGATAATACAGCCAGCCGCTCGCATCAGGATGCTGCATGAAAGACATGGTCCGCAGGACGCAATAAGCGGACCATGCTCCGAGGACGTACGCCTGGGAGACGGTCATTATGATTTTCAGTATGAAAGACAGCGCCCCCGGTACTGCCTGTTTGCTTTCTTTCATTGCGTCGATCGTTGAATAAACTGATGAAATCAGCGGCAGGATATATCTGACGTATGCCCCGGAGAGAATCCAGCCCCAAAGGAGCATGAAAAACGCGTAGATAAAAAACTGCACAGGAAATCACGCCTTCCTGAAAGATTTTTTGTGTGGGGTCAAACAGATCTCCTTTTCGGATAAAGCCGTTCCGCGGGAGGGAAACGATCGCGTCAACCGCTTTCCTCCCCCGCTTTTTTGCCATGTCACTCCTGGTCCACTATCGGCTTCGCGTAGGCCGTCTCAGCATCCCACGGGAAGAGGATCCACGTATCCTGGCTGACTTCCGTTATGAAGGTGTCTACGTACGCCCGTCCCTCCGGCTTGGCGTAGACTGCTGCAAAATGAGCTTTGGGAAGCATTTTTCGTACGACCCTGGCCGTCTTGCCGGTATCCACGAGGTCGTCGATTATGAGACAGTCATCTCCGTCTCCGGAAATTTCCTTGAGTATTGAGATTTCGCCCTGGGTACGGATTGTGTAGCTTGAAACACAGACCGTATCCACAAGCCTGATGCTCAGTTCCCGTGCAATAATCGCAGCCGGAATCAGCCCTCCCCTCGCAATCCCCACGATCCTCTTCCATTTGCCGATCCCCACAAGCCGCCATGCGAGGGCTTTGCAGTCCCTGTGAATCTGCTCCCACGAGATCGGGTATGTTTTCTGGTATCTTTCGCTGCCCAACTCTCCCATTCCTCCTGTCCCGTAAAGAAATGACGCTTGATATTGTAGCACGACAAAATGAGTACTCTGTTTATAAATTACTTTCTTCACGCTATAATGTTCGCAGGTTTTCAAAACCTATTATCCAGGGAGGGTATACCGTGAAAAAGATCACAGCAATTCTTGCAGCCGCGTTTGTCTTCATGTTCTGCGGTACTGTATTTGCAGCGTTTCCGCCTGTTCCGGCAGAAGAAATCAATCCGGGTTTCGTGTACATAGGCCCCGTAGGCGACGGCGGGTATACTTTCATGCATGACAAGGGGCGCCTTTTCATGGAAGCGGAAGTTCCCGGCGTAAAGTCACGATTCGTGGAATCCGTTCCTGAAGGGCCTGATGCTACCCGTGTCATGGAGACACTCGTACGAAACGGCTCAAAGGTTATTTTCGCTAACTCTTTCGGCCACATGGATTTTGTCCTCGAAACGGCAAAGAAATTTCCCGAAGTGATTTTCATGCACTGCTCCGGTTACAAGGTCGCCGAGAACGTGGGAACCTATTTCGGCAGAATGTACCAGGCGCGGTATCTTTCCGGACTGGTCGCCGGATCAATGACGAAGAAGAACATCATCGGCTACGTGGGAGCCTATCCGATTCCCGAGGTCGTACGGGGAATCAACGCTTTTACGCGGGGAGTCAGAAAGGTGAACCCCGATGCGGAAGTACGGGTCATTTGGATCTTCTCATGGCTTGACCCCGGGAAAGAGAAAGAGGCTGCGAAAGCGCTCATCGATGCCGGGGCAGATGTAATCGGCATGCACGCCGACACCGGCGCAGCGCCCCAGGCCGCGGAAGAGGCCGGGGTGTACGTCGTGGGATACAACAACGACATGAGCAATTACGCCCCGACGAAACACCTTACAGCCCCCATCTGGAACTGGGGCATCGTCTACAGGGACACCATGAAACAGGTGATCGCCGGAACGTGGAAATCTGAGCAGATCTGGCCCGGGCTGAAGGAAGGGATGGTTGATCTCGCACCCTTCGGAAAAGATGTTCCCGATCCGGTGAAAAAGATCGTGGAGGAAGAGAAGGCGAAGATCATCTCCGGCAGCTGGGATGTTTTCACAGGACCTGTAAAGGACCAGCAGGGCGTTGTGAAAGTTCCGGAAGGGACAACCATGACCGACGGGGAAATGCTTTCCATGAGCTGGTTTGTTGAAGGTGTAAAGGGAGATATACCCAAATAAAAGATTATTTTGTATCATAAGGACCGGGAATTCAGAAAGGGCGCGAATTCCGCGCCCTTTTTTTCTGCCTCTGGAATTTCGGGCAAGGGGGAAGCCGAATGAATACTGAACAGCCGCTGGTGCACATGGAAGGGATCACCAAGAGGTTTGCAGGAGTCACCGCAAACTTCGGAATCAACTTCGAGGTTCGCCGGGGGGAAGTCCACGCACTTCTCGGAGAAAACGGCGCCGGCAAATCAACGCTGATGAACATTCTGTACGGCCTGTACAGGCCTGACGGCGGTAAAATTTTCATCAGCGGAAAGGAGATATCCTTTTCGTCTCCCGGTGATGCCCGCAAGGCAGGGATCGGAATGGTACACCAGCATTTCATGCTTATCCAGAGCCAGACGGTGTGGGAGAACATGATACTTGGACTCGACGGACTGCCCCTTGTGCTCCCCCGGCGGGAGATCAGGGAGCGTATCCTTGGCATTTCCGAACAATACGGACTCCAGGTCGATCCCGATGCTTACATCTGGCAGCTCTCCATCGGCGAGCAGCAGCGGGTTGCAATATTGCAGATGCTCTTCCGCCAGGCAAACATTCTCATTCTGGATGAACCCACCGCGGTCCTTACTCCCCAGGAATGCGAACACCTGTTTGAAACAGTCCGGCAGATGACCGCTGAAGGGCACGGCATCGTATTCATCTCCCACAAGCTGGACGAAGTCATGGGGCTTTCATCGAGGGTAACCATACTCCGGAGAGGGAAACTCGCCGGTACACTGGACACATCATCGACGACAAAAGAGCGGCTGGCCGAGCTGATGGTGGGGAAAAAGATGGTCTTTTCAATTGACAAGAAAGAACTTGCCAGGGGAAGGCCCGTGCTTGAATGCTCCTCTCTTCACGCACTGGGCGACAGGGGGTTTCCCGCTGTAAGCGGTGCATCCATATCGGTCCACGAACATGAGATCCTGGGCATTGCAGGAGTTGCAGGCAACGGCCAGCAGGAGCTGTGCGAAGCGATGGTCGGCCTGAGAAAAGCTGAATCAGGCTCAGTCAGGGTGAAGGGTGAAGATATGACAAACAGGGCGCCCAAGGATTTCATAGACCGGGGAGTGCATTACATCCCCGCTGACAGAAAGGGAACCGGCCTTGTCCCGAACATGAAGGTCAGCGAAAACTCAATTCTCAAGCGCTACTGGAAGCGGCCTGTTTCCAAAGGTTTTTTCATTAAATGGAACGAAGTGGCAGCCTTCGCGATCAAACTCGTGTCGCAGTTCAGCGTAAGCACTCCATCGGTGGAGACGCCCGTGAGAAACCTTTCGGGAGGGAACCTCCAGAAACTCATGCTCGGACGGGAACTCAGCGATGACCCGGCCGTGGTACTCGCGGTCCACCCTACCTGGGGACTGGACGTAGCGGCAACCTGCTTCGTCCGGGAACAGCTGCTTTTCCACCGGGAACGCGGAGGTGCGGTGCTCCTGGTATCCGAGGACCTTGATGAACTTATTTCAATGAGCGACAGGCTGGCAGTCATGTGCAAGGGAGAGATAATGGGAGTTCTCGAGCGACCCGCGGACGTACCGGTCGAATCCATCGGACTTATGATGGCAGGGACGGCAATCTCTGAAAAAACCTTCGGCGGGGAGGGATCACAGGAATGAAGCTTACAATAGAACCGAGGCTATCCTCCTCGTGGAGGCTTGCAGTCTTCATTCCTTTGTTTTCACTTGCGGCGGCCCTTTTTTCCGGCGGCGTCTTCCTGTATTTCATGGGTGTTTCTCCCTTTCAGGCATACAGGGCAATTCTCACGGCATCCCTGGGAGACGCATACGGTCTGAGCGAAACCGTAGTAAAGGCGATCCCCCTTACAATGACGGGAATCGCCGTCATGCTGTCATTCACCATGCTCATCTGGAACATCGGAGCGGAAGGACAGATATTCGTCGGTGCGATTGCGGCCACGGCCGTTGTACGTTTTTTTTATACGGACAGCAGGCCTGTCATGCTCATCATGATGTTTCTCGCCGCCGGGGCGGCCGGAGGGATATGGGCGGCCATAGCCGGCTTCATGAGGGCAAAATGGAGCGTCAACGAGATCATTACCACGCTCATGCTGAACTATATTGCCATGAACCTGCTCAACTACTTTGTATTCGGTCCATGGAGGGATCCTTCCAGTCTCGGCTTCCCCATGACTCCTCCGTTTCCTGATACTGCAAGGCTTCCGGTGTTCTGGGGGACCAGAATCCACGGAGGCCTCATACTGGCCATAATCCTTCCCCTTCTCTTCTGGCTCGTTCTGAAATTTACCCGGTGGGGATACGAGATCAGGGTAATGGGAGAAAACCCAAGGGCAGCAGGATTCGCCGGCATGAACTACCTCCGGAACGTCGTGCTGGTGATGTTTATTTCAGGCGCCATCGCAGGAATAGCGGGAATGTGCGAACTCTCAGGCCTGCAGGGAAGGCTGCAGCACGGTTTTTCTGGAGGGTACGGATTTACGGCGATCATCGTTGCCTGGCTTGCCCGCCTTCATCCCTTCGCCATCGTCCTGGTGTCCTTCCTTATGGGGATCCTCCTGGTGGGGGGAGAGACGCTCCAGATAGTCATGCGCCTGCCGCTCTCGAGCATCATGGTCCTTCAGGGAATGATACTTTTCTTCGTACTGGGAGGCGAATTTTTCAGAAAGTACAGGATCCGGTCAGTCAAGGACGATGACGCTGTCCCTCTTCAGGCGGCACCGTCCGGAGAGGAGAAATAACATGGAAATCATCATTCCGATCCTGACGGCTGCGGTCAGAAGCGGCACCCCGATACTCTACGCAACTCTGGGTGAAATCATCACTGAAAAGGCGGGGATACTCAATCTCGGGCTCGAGGGCATAATGCTTGTGGGAGCCTACACAGGCTTTTCAGTTGCCTATAGCTCGGGAAGCGCGTGGCTCGGCGTCGGGGCGGCATTCCTTGTGGGAACCCTTATGGGCCTTATCCATGCGTTCATATGCGTGACGCTCAAGGGAAACCAGGTTGTAAGCGGACTGGCCATAACCATGTTCGGAACCGGGGCAAGTTCGCTTCTCGGCAGGGAATTCGTAGGGTTTACCATCCCGGGGCTCTCCCGCATTCCGCTTCCGGTGCTTTCGGATATTCCGGTCATCGGCCCTGTTTTCTTCAATCATGACGCACTGATTTATTCTTCATATATCCTTGTTCTCTTTTTCTGCTGGTTCTTCACCTCGACACGGCCCGGCCTTAATCTCCGCGCAGTGGGAGACAATCCCCGGGCAGCTGACGCCATGGGCATTTCCGTGACCGGAACCCGGTACTTCTACACGCTTTTAGGTGCCGGGATCGTGGCGGTGGGCGGCGCCTACATGTCTCTCGCCTATACGAAAATGTGGGGTGAACTCATGACAGCAGGCAGGGGATGGATTGCTGTCGCGCTGGTCATATTTGCAATCTGGAACCCGGCAAGGGCCGCCTTCGGGGCTTATCTCTTCGGGGGCGTCGAGGCATTCCAGCTTCGCCTTCAGACTGCCGGGACAACCATTCCTACCCCGGTCCTCATGATGCTTCCCTATCTTATGACCATAGGGGTTCTCCTTTTTATCTCCATAAAAAAAGGCAAGGGGATCCTCTTCGGTGCCCCTGCCTCTCTGGGCGCTCCTTTTTTCCGTGAAGAAAGGGACTGAGGAAACCCGTTTCCATAAATACTGTTGATAATTCCGAGAGGAGCAATACATGGTGGATTTCTTTTTTTCGCACATTCCGGCAGCAGGAAGCATCCTGAATGCAGCAGCAATAGTGATCGGTTCACTTGCAGGCCTGGTGCTTCACTCACGCCTGCCCCGGCGTTTCACAGCCATAACGTTCCAGGGGCTTGGTCTGCTCACTATTTTTCTTGGCATCTTCATGGCCCAGAGGACCCAGAGTTTTCTTGTCATGGCGTTCAGTATCGTCGGAGGTGCCATCACAGGTGAATTTTTCGAGCTCGAGGACAGGCTGAACCGCCTCGGGGAATGGACAAAAGCGAGGATTCGAACGAAGAACGAAAAATTCACAGAGGCGTTCGTCGCATCGTCCCTTCTTTTCTGCGTCGGCTCCATGGCCATCCTCGGCGCAATTGAGGAGGGGCTCGGAGGATTCCCCAGGCTTTACGTGACAAAATCCCTCATGGATTTCATGGGATCAGCCGCAATGGCGGCTTCAATGGGGGTTGGGGTCCTGTTTTCCGCTGTTCCGCTGCTTATCTACCAGGGCGGGATGACCCTTCTTGCCGGTACGGTTCAGACAGTAATGACGCAGCCTGTCGTTGACGAAGTCAGTGCGGTCGGGGGACTGATACTCCTTGGGATAGGCATATCCATACTGGAAATTAAAAAAATCAAGGCGATCAATATGCTCCCGGCACTGCTCTATGCCGGAATCCTCGCCTCAGTTTTTCAGTAGCCGCAGTTTGACCCTGGCACACAAAGAGCCGCGCGAAAATTCGCCGGCTCTTTGTGTGTTTTTGTTTCCGGAACGTTGTGATCAGAATCATTTCCAGCGGAAAAACGGTTCACTGACACCATAAAATGCTTCCTTTTCACCTTTCAGAAGTGCCCAGTTCTGGTTTCCGTAGTCATAATGCCACCATTCGTCCGGATAGTTCGTGAAACCGGCCTTCGTCATCACACCGAAGAGAAGCCTGCGGTTGTACATAGCTTCCTGGTCTTCCGCAGACATTTTCTCCTTCGCTTCTGCTTTTTTTTCATAATATACCGTGGCCGATTTTTCCGTTGTCGTATCGAATTCAGTTCCCATCTCGAGGCAGATCCCTGAATCGTCCACAATTGTCAGATCAACAGCTCCTCCCGTGATATGGGGAGAGGGACTGACAGACTGGGCCGAAGGCAGCGCGACAAACTGGGAGGCAAGGACCGTTATTTCCTGGTCGTCGAGAAGGGGCATCCTTTCACGGAGCTCTGAACGGAACTTCTGGAAAAGAGAGGTCTGGAGCGCTTTCGGCCTCCACGCATCAAACAGAACGAGCCGAAATCCCTGGGGGAGTAATTCTGCCGCCTTCAGAAGCCTTGAAAGCACCGTGCGCCTGACGTAGCACTCCGGGATCGCGCCCTCAATGCCATGTATGTAGTACAGCGGTCTCACAAGGATTTTCTCGGGTACAAGACTTGCAGGGACAAGATCTTCGCCGTTTTCCTCCACAGGCATTGCCTTTGACTCCTCCCACGTGAACTCTCTGGCGGAATAAACCGGCATATCTTTAAAAGGGTGTTTCATTCTTTTCTCCCTCCTCAGAGATCGAGCATCCGCGGAAGCAACGTTGTAAGCGGAGGAAACGAGATAATTGCCAGCAGAACAAGAAGGGCCACGCCGATGAACGGCCATATGCGTAAAAAAACATCGGAAAGCTTCACCCGTCCTACAGCGGCCACGATGTAGTTGCACGCTCCCATTGGAGGTGTTATGAGGGCTATGGTCACGTTGAGGGTCATTACCACGCCGAAATGGAACGGGTCGATCCCCGCCTTCATGGCAATAGGCGCAAAAATGGGCGTGAGAAGTGCCAGTGTGGAAACTTCTTCCATAAACATGCCCACCGGGAAGATTATTGCGCTCAGCACCACCATGAGGAGCCACGGCCTCTCAACCAGACCGGCCTGGAGAATGATCGAAGCGAATCGCTGGGGCACCTGCTCCCATTTCAGCAGCCAGCCTATGACTGTCGCGGCTCCCATAATGAGGAATATGGAACTCGAGAGACGGACCGTCTCATAGAAGGACTCGGCAAGTACTCCCAGTGTCAGCTTCCGCGTATAGAACACACCGGCAGCAATACAGTAGCCGACTGCCAGGGCCCCTGATTCAGTGGGCGTAACTATACCGGTTACTATTCCTCCGATGATGATCACCGGGGCAAACAGGGCGACCAGGGAACGGACCAGGATCTCTTTCTTCCGTTTCCGTACTTCAGTGAAATCGGCGACCGGGACCTGGTACCTGTGGGAGTAAACATAATTCATCCCCATGAACGCCCCTCCGAGGAGCAGCCCAGGAAGTATGCCGGCCGCAAAGAGCCCGCCGATGGAGGTATTCGTCATGGTCGCATAGATGATCATGAATATGCTTGGAGGAATAATGGGCCCTATAAGTGCGCTCCCGGCCGTGAGGCCTGCTGCGTAGGAGGGTGAGAATCCGTCCTTTATCATGGGGGGGATGAGGATCGATCCGAGCGCCGAGGCGTCCGCAGCAGCGGATCCGTTTACCCCCGCAAGGATTATTCCTCCCACGACGTTTACGTACCCGAGACCTCCCCTTACAGATCCCACGAGAAGCCGGCTGAAATCAAGAAGCCTGTCCGTTAGTCCCGACCTGTTCATGAGTATCCCCGCAAGGATGAAGAACGGGATGGCCATAAGGGAAAAAACGTCCATCCCCCCGAAGAACTGCTGGCTCATTACACGAAGGAGCGAGAAATCTCCGAGCATTATTATTCCAAGCAGCGACGTGGATAACAGGGAGATAAAGAGCGGCACTCCCATGACCATCAGGCCCAGAAAAGCGAACAGCATCGATATGCCCATTTACTCTTCCCCCTTCCTGAAATGCAGAAAAATCGTCCCGATAAGGAGAAACCCAAATCCTACAGGAAGAGAAAGGAGCGGAATGGTCTTGGGAATATTCAGCGCAAGTGTCTTCATATGCCAAATCTGAACAGCATTCACGGTTCCGAGCCAGATCATGAGAGAAAGGATCCCGGCCGCGAGAAAAAAGCGCCCCCATTCGACAAGCCGCCGCAGGGCGGCGGGAAACCTGGGGACCACGAAGTCGATGACCATGTGATCCCCCTTCACCGCCGCCCCGAGGGCGCCCATCATAACCATCCATACCAGGGAAAACCGTGCAACTTCCTCTGTCCAGACTATGGAGCTTCTGAGCACGTAGCGGCAGAAGATGCCAAGCAGGATATCGCCTACGTTGACCACCAGGAAAAAGCAGGCAGTCCATGCACTGAACCTCTCCAGCCCCGATATCAGTCTTTCGAGACGGCTCCCTTTGTTTTCAGGGTGACGGGCTTCGTCCATGACAAAAGCTACTTCGCCTTTTCGTTGGCGTTTCTGGCACACTCGAGGGCGAGATTGAGCCAGTCCTCTCCTGCCTTTGACTTGAGCCACTCAACATAAGCGGGCTGCCCTGCTTCCCTGAACGCATCCATTTCTGCCGGGGTCGGGGAATAGGCGATCATTCCCTTTTCCACAAGGTAATTGATATCCTTCTTGTCCTGGTCAGCCATTGCCTCCCGGTTCAGGGCATTGGCTTTCTTTCCCGCCTCGATCACTGCCGTTTTCTGTTCCGGGGTGAGGGAATCAAGGAAATCCCCGTTTACCACGAGGAACTGGTCAGAATACTGGATATTGGCCAGCGTAAGGTATTTTTGCACCTCCTGAAGGCTTCCCATCTTGATGTACATGGCAGGGTTCATCTGCCCGTCTACAACTCCGGTCTTGAGTGCCATATAGAGCTCCGTCCAGGGAACCGGCGTACCGCTTGCACCAAAGGACTTGTAGAGAATGATCTGCCCTTCGTCCATTCCCCTGAATTTCAGTCCCTTGAAGTCTTCGGGAGATTTGATCTCCTTCTTGTTATTCGTGAAGGCAAGGAATCCGCCCTCCTCCACAGCCTCGAGGAGATAGGCGCCGGTACGTTTATGGAATTCTTCCTTCGATTTGTTCCAGAAGCGGCTGTTGTCGAAGAAAAAGTGCGCTGCTTCGTAGTTGTTGAACATGAAGGGAATTGCCGATGCGTAGATCTCCGGGAACACAGGCGCAACGCCCGCAAAGGACGCAACGTTGATGATAGGCTGGTTCATCCCCTGTTTCGAGAGAAGCTCCATACGCTCCTCTTCGTTTCCCAGCTGACTGTCAGGGAAAAGCCGAACTGTGACTTCTCCCTGTGTGCCTTCTTCCACGAATTTTTTGAAGTTTTCAGCGAAGAGGTGGACCGCGTTGTTCTCCGCATCAGCCGGTCCATTGTATGACATTTTCACTTCCCTGGCTGCTTCCGATGCTGTGGGAACCAAAAGACAAAACGCCAAAACCGCCGCAATCGCCACAAATTTCGCGTACTTCATCTGTTTCAGCCTCCTTCGATTTTTGAATGTACTTCCTTTTCCCCGGAAGTTTCCGGAAAAAAACTGAGCGTTTTTCCCCTGTTTCCGAAAACAATAACACCACTGCAGGCTTTGGTGGTAGTCCTTTTGGACCAATACAACTCCGCTTTACATTTCTGCATCTTCATTAAAGTCAATTAAACTCAGAAATATCCGGCAGTGTAAGCGGGCACTTCTCTTTCCGGCCGGATTTAACTTTTTTTCCCTCCGGGTAGTTCAGACGAACAGGAAAGCCCGGAAGAGGAGCACCCCGGCCGTATGAGAAGAAGCCTGCCCACCTCACCATAAAGTTCAGAAAGCCCCGAGTCAGTCATGTAACCGGAATTTAAAATCCTCACAAATAAATTCTGCACATCCCACAGGTTCACATCCCACGACTTCCTTTTGAGAAAGGAGAGCAGCGCATGAAATTCTCCGAGGATTTCCCGGTTGCCGGGGTTATCGTCAATGTCCCGGCAGAACTTCTCAAGACGCAATACCGCTTCGTGCCCAAGCGATGCCGTATCCAGCGGAATCCCCCAAACCGCCGCATCGGCAACTCTCCGCTCGAGGGAAACAATATCGAGGGGAGTGCTTGTGAGCGCTTTTCTCAGATCATCGTTCAGCGCGACTTCCGCTGCTTTGCGGAAGGCATCCGGGGCCGGCATGGAAAGTGCCGAAAGAATCGACATGATCTGCGAACAGCCGTGAACTGCCTTCCTCATAGCCCCGGTGAGCGTCGAGACTTCCCGGGAAAGGATAAGGCTCACTATGTTCCTTTGACCGTCCTTGAAGAGATGCCGGAGGGAAAATACATTATGGCCGAAGAAGTCGACAAGAAGCTGTTCGTCTTCGTTCCTGAGCGCTTCGCGTATCCGCAGCGCAGTCTCCGCACCATTGTCCTGAAACGGATGAGGGGAAACACCGCAGATCACGTCCTTTCCCTCCCTGTATAATGCTGCCACGAACAGCTCAGCTTCCCTGAGGGTAACTTCAGACCGGATGCGGATATTTCCTGTTACGAATTGCTTCACCCCGTTATCTTCTCTTTCCAGAGAACACCGGAGTATCCTGTAGGATGAAAAGCCGACCCGGTCGGCAGAACAGATCGCCTCATCCTCCAGAAAAAGGGCGGAAACAGCATAGTGGGCCCCTGCACGCAGAAGGTCTGCCCTGAGCGGGGCGATAAAAAAATCGAAAAGCCGCTCCCCGTCACGAAACTCGGCGATATTGCTCGGCGCTTTTTTCAAGCAGCTCCTGAAAAGCTTTCCGAGCTCCTCCCCGGGAAACAGGCGCTCTCCAAGCTCCAGTGCACGTGCTGCATAGGCCATGACCTGGAGTGTCTCGATACCGGAAAGTTCGTCGAAAAACCAGCCGCAGCTCGTGTACATGAGCAAAAGATTACGCTCCATTTCAAGCAGGGAAACTGCCGCTGTTTTTTCCTCCGGAGACAGTGTCCTGCCCGCTTCCCGTTCCAGGAAAGCAGCCGTATTCCCTGCTGAACGGCTCAGAACGACAGAGATGTACCTGTTTCTCACCGCCCACGGGTCCGTGAAAAATTCCGTTCCTCTCTTTTCAAAAAGTGGGCTTATCCTGTCTCTCAACTGATCGAAGGCCTCCCGGAGGGGTTTTCTCCAGCGCTGAGACCATCCCGCCCTGAAACTGGAACAGCACCCGCAGTCATTCCGCCACCGTTCGACCCCATGGGCACAACTCCAGGAAGAGTATTCGACTATTCTCACTTCATCCTGCGGAGGATGCTTCGCCAGGAACTCACTGTAGATCGTGAGTTCCACTTCCCCTGATTTTTCCAGTTCATCGAGGCAGTATGCAAGTGCCATGTCTCCGTACTTGTGATGATGGCCGAAGGTTTCACCGTCCGTGGCTATGGAAACCAGGGGGTTTGCAGACGAGTCTGCGGCAGGGAAAGCCCCCCTGAGCATTGAGGCAAATGTTCCCCCGTTCCTGAGTGCACCGCCGAAAGCCACTTCCCTCGACAGTGCTCCGTTGTAAAAGAAAAGGGCAATGGACCGCCCTGAGGGGAGAACGCACGTATAGGGACGGCTCGGATCTATCCTTTCTCCGGAAACATCTTTCCATCCGGCGCTGCCGGAAATGCGAACTGCGGCGGCCTGCCGGGGCGCGAGTATGGTAAATGATATCCCGTTTTCTGCAAGTACTTCCAGGGTCGCAGTATCTGCAGCCGTCTCGGCGAGCCACATACCTTCAGGGTCCCTGCGGAAACGGGTGCGAAAATCCTCAAGCCCCCAAAGGACCTGGGTTTCTTTGTCTCTTGCGTTCGCAAGGGGCATAATCATATGGTTGTATACCTGCGCTATTGCAGGACCATGCCCTGAAAATCTCTCCGCTCCGATCCTGTCTGCGGAGAGAATGGACTCGTAAAAACGGGGCCTTTTTTTTTCCATCCACGAGAGCAGGGTAGGACCAAAATTAAAACTGATTCGGGCGTAATTATTCACAATGTACCGGATCCATCCCTCCCCGTCAAGAATTCTCGCGGATGTATTCGGACCGTAGCATTCTGCCGTTACCCTCTCGTTCCAGTCATGGTATGGGGCAGCTGATTCCTGTATTTCAACTTCCTCCAGCCAGGGGTTTTCTCTCGGTGGCTGGTAGAAATGGGAGTGAATGCATATTGAACGGGTCATGGAGCACTTCCTTTCCCTTGTTTTATTCATTATAGCTCAACACCGGAACTGGGTATTGTACAATAGCTCCATCAAGGGGAAACCTGGAGGTGATCTTTCTGGACAGGAGATGCGGCATCCTTTTGTCAATACCATCGCTTAACGGAAATGGGGGAATCGGTGATCTCGGGCCCTGCGCCCACAGGTTCGCCGATTTTCTCGCGGAAGCAGGCCAGTCCATATGGCAGGTTCTTCCGCTCACTGAAACAGACAGCGCCCTCGGGAATTCACCGTACAGCTCTCCTTCAGCTTTCGCAGGAAACCCCCTGTATATAAGCCTGGAGGATCTCGTTGTACGGGGTCTGCTTGATGAGTCTGAAATCAGCTCCGGATACGGATTCCCGGAGGATTTCGTCGATTACGGCGCGGTCCGGGAATTCAGGTTTCCACTCCTTCGAAAGGCTTTTTCCAGGTTCACCCCAAGTGAAGATTATTTTACTTTTCTTCACCGCCAAAGTTTCTGGCTTTCTGATTTTGCGCTTTTCTCGGCACTCAAGGCAAAGCTTGGCGGTACATCATGGCACCGATGGCCCGAACCGCTGCGCAGAAGGGAAAGCAGGGCGATACAGGATGTGTCCGGGGAACTTGGTAATGAAATCAATCATATCTGTTTTCTCCAGTACCTTTTTTTCTCCCAGGCAGCCTCATTAAAAGAAAAATGCACCTCACTGGGAATCGAACTCATCGGTGACATCCCTATCTACGTCAACTACGACAGTGCTGACGTCTGGGCTCACAGGGAATATTTCTGTCTCGGGGAAGACCTTCTTCCTACTGAGGTTGCCGGGGTTCCTCCCGATTATTTCAGCAAAACGGGACAGCTCTGGGGGAATCCCCTCTACAACTGGGACAACCTTAAAAATGACGATTTTTCCTGGTGGGTCAGACGCCTGGAACATTCCCTGAATATGTTTCACAGCGTCCGCATTGACCATTTCAGGGGACTCCTCGCCTACTGGGCCGTTCCTTTCGGAGAAAAGACCGCAGAAAGGGGCGCATGGAAAAAAGTGCCCTCTTCGGAGTTCTTTGACTGCCTGTCCCGAAAGTTTCCCTCAGCCCCTTTCCTCGCCGAGAACCTGGGTGTGATTACACCCGACGTGACGGAAACCATGGAGCGGATGGGTTTTCCCGGAATGGCCGTCCTTCTCTTTGCATTCGGCGGAGACATGAGGGAAAATCCGCATATACCCCATAACTACGTGCATAGTCTCACGGCCTATACCGGTACCCATGACAACAATACCGTGCGCGGATGGTTCCTTGAGGATTCCACAGCAGGGGAACGAAGAACACTGGAAGAATACTGCGGACGTGAAATTACCGCCGAAAACGCCCCCGATGCGCTGATAAGACTTGTTTTTGCCTCCGTTGCAGAAAGGACTGTGATACCCCTGCAGGACCACCTCGGCCTTGGATCCGAAGCCCGGATGAACACTCCCTCCACCCCCTCGGGAAACTGGAGATGGAAGGTCAGGAAATCGCAGCTTACCAAAAATCTCTCATCCAGAATGAAAATCCTGACTGAATTGTACGGGAGAAACAGGACGGAGATCTCCAAGAAGGTTTAACTATCTGGTAATATTGGTAATGGGAAATAGACGAGCGGAATTATTTCTGGCGGAATCAATTCAGAAGAGAACGCAGGGAAACTTTTTAATCCTCTCCCTGCCTTCCAGCAAGCAGAATGCTGTGAACAGGCGTACATAAAATGTTTCCAGAGGATGTGACAGGACATGGAAGGCAAACGCAAAACCGGTGCTCTCAAGGTTCTCCATATAAGCCCGGAGGCAACTCCCTTCAGCAAGGTGGGAGGGCTTGCAGATGTGGCGGGCTCCCTTCCTCCTGCACTCAGGCGTCATTCAGCCGACTGCAGGCTTCTGACACCTGCATGGGACGGTGTCCTGGACTCCGTACGGGACCAGGGGCTTCAGCTGACCCGCCTCTCCAGAAAGGCTGAAGCAGCCATCAGATGGAAAATATACCGGGCAACAGTATGGAAATGTGTTGCGGACGGTCTGCCCGTCTATCTGCTCGATGCTCCTGATCTCTTCGGAGGTACAATCTACCCCAGGGACCTGAATCCTGACACTGTCATCCCTTTTCTTTTCCTCTCCCTGGCCTCCCTGGATCTTCCCGAGACGGCACTCTGGAAACCGGAGATCATCCACTGTCATGACTGGGCAACCGCACCGCTTCCCGCAGCTCTTCAATGGCACAGGCAATTCAGGCACAGCAGGGGGGACTACAGGACGGTCTTTACGATACACAATCTGGCCCACCAGGGGATCCTTCCCCTTATGTCCCTTGAGGAGTGGGGTATCGAAGCGGATGCCAGCCACCTGGGCGCCATGGAGTTTTTCGGGCTGGCGAACCTTATGAAGGGGGCCCTGGTTGCATCGGACGCCGTCACAACAGTCAGCCCTGCCTATGCCGGTGAAATACAGACCGAGGCAGGAGGCGAAGGACTCGCCGGCCTTCTTCGAAGCGTCAGCTACAAGGTGTCGGGCATTTTAAACGGAATCGACGTGGATTACTGGAACCCGGCATTGGATCCACTCCTGCCCGCCCACTACTCTGTCGAAGACCAGGCAGGAAAAAAGATCTGCAGAGGCAGTCTCCTGAAGAAAGCAGGGTGGAAGGACGACGAACGGCCCATCTTTTCCATCGTCGGGAGAATGGTGGAACAAAAAGGTTTTCCCATACTCATACCTGCCCTCGAAACACTCGTCAACCTTGGCTGCAGATTGTTTATCGTGGGTTCAGGACAGCCGGAATATGAATACGCCTGCGGTAAGGCCGCGGAAAGATGGGCTGATTCAGTCTTCGTTTTCAGCGGGTATGATGAGCCCCTTGCACATCTCGCCTACGCAGGGGGGGATTTCTTCCTCATGCCTTCGAGATTCGAGCCGTGCGGGCTCTCGCAGCTGATTTCCCTCCGTTACGGAACCATTCCTGTCGTCCGGTCAGTCGGAGGCCTCGCCGACACTGTATTTGACTTCGGAAGCCCGCGGGGAAACGGGGTGGTTTTCCATGACTATACTGTCCAGGGGCTTGTGGAGGCAGTTTCCAGGGCAATCACCGTCCACAGGGATGAAAAGGTCAGGGAAGAACTGAGAATGGAAGGAATGAAGGCAGACTATTCCTGGGACCGCTCCGCGCCGATCTACGCACGGCTCTACGCATCACTTCTCCAGTAAGAGTTGGTCGCTTTTGAATCTCCCGCTTCACCGGGAACAATGCGCAGGATAGAAGGAATACACAGTCAAAGGGGGAAAACAGCATGAAAATAGGAAGATTCGGGCGCACCCTGGGTATCGTCCTCGCCGGCGGCAAAGGGGAACGTCTCATGCCCCTGACAAAATACCGCGCCAAGCCCGCGGTACATTTTGCGGCAAAATACCGCATAGTCGACTTCGCACTTTCAAATCTCGTCAACAGCGGCATTTTTTCGATTTATGTTCTTGTCCAGTTTAAAAGCCAGTCCCTGAACGAACATATTGAACGGGGCTGGCAGTTCGGAGGCGCACTCAGGGGCAGGGATTTCTTCATCACCCTTGTCCCCGCCCAGATGTGGAGAGGAGAGCACTGGTTCCAGGGAACTGCGGACGCAGTCTACCAGAACCTTCACCTGGTCACCCTTTACGATGCGGACAGGGTTGCTATCTTCGCCGCGGACCACATCTATAAAATGGACGTGGACCAGATGCTTGAGTATCACATGAACAAAAAGGCAGACATCACAGTTGCGGCCAACGTTATTCCCCGTTCCGAGGCATCAGCCTTCGGGTGTATCAGCACTGATGAAACCGGGAGAATCATCGGTTTCATCGAGAAGCCGGAAAATCCGCCGGAGATTCCGGGAAAACCCGGCTTCACCTATGTCTCGATGGGAAACTACATTTTTGAACGTGAGATCCTCGAGGAGTCTCTTATTGAAGATGCCCTGCTTCCGACCAGCCATGATTTCGGGAGGGATATCATCCCGAAGCTCGTTGCCAGTTCCAGGGTCTTCGCCTACGACTTCTCCACCAATGTCCTTCCGGGACAGCAGCATTCCTTCTGGCGCGAGGACAAACCCTACTGGAAGGACGTGGGGACAATTCGTGCATACTGGGACGCACATATGGACCTGCTGAAACATGACTCGGAGATGACATTCTACAATCCCCAGTGGCCTATACGTACCGTTTCCTACGCCGATCCCCCATCTTACGTATGTCCCGTGAAAGGCTACAAGTGCAGCGTCCAGAGCACTTTGTCGGCGGAAGGAAGCAGGGTCCTCGGTTCCACCGTGGAGAATTCAGTCCTCTCGAGAAACTGTGTTATTATGCCGGGATCTTCAGTTGAAGAATCCATCATCGGAGAAGGGGTCGTTATCGGGGAGAACTGCCGGCTGAAAAAGGTCATCATCGACAGCCACAATATAGTTCCGGCCAACACGGTTATGGGATTCGATCCCGAGTATGACAGGGAACACTATTCAGTCGACCCGAGTTCAGGGATAATAGTCGTGGGGATGCCGAAAATGCAGCTCCGCAAGTCTATTGAAGATCCCAAGGAAGGTTTCGACTGGTCCAGCTTCAGCTGAGAAATAAAAGGGCCATGGGAAAATTTTTTACCCCATGGCCGTCAATTTTTCTTTCTAAAGAGGCCAGGCCCAGAGCAGCAAGGGAACGGCTGCAGTGATCACTATCAGGTCCAGGGGTAGGCCCAGCCTCCAGTAATCACCGAAGGAAAACCCGCCGGGGCCGAGGATGATTGTGTTGTTCTGATGCCCTATGGGAGTGAGAAAAGCACAGGAAGCCCCTATCGCCACTGCCATGAGAAAACTGTCCGGATCAGCGCCCAGCCCGGCGGCAGCACTTATTGCAATAGGCGCCATGACGGCGGCTGTAGCCGCGTTATTCATGAAATCGGTGAATATCATTGTTCCTGCGATCATGACCACAATTGCGATCACCGCATTTCCTCCGGCTACTGCCTCCATCAGAAACCGGGCAATAAGGTCGGCCGTTCCCGTCGAGGACATCGCCCCGGCCACGGGCAGCATTGATCCGAGAAGAACGATGACAGGCCAATCAACGGCCGTATACACAGAGCGCAGCGGAACGATTTTAAACAGGATCATTGCCAGCGCCCCCGCAGCAAAGGATACCTGTGCAGGGAATACACCGCAGGCAGCAAGCCCGACTGCACACCCCATGATAACTGATGCGGCGAAGGCTTCGCCTTTTTTCGGCACCCTGATATCCCGTGAGGCAAGGGGGAGGCAGCCGTAGTCCGACGCAAACGTGGAGATCGATTCAGGAGGCCCCTGGATCAGAAGCACATCTCCCGGATAAAGTGACATGGTCCTGAGACGGCTGATGGACTTGTTTCCTTTTCTTGAAACAGCGAGAAGGTTTATTCCGTACCTCGTACGAAGACGGATATCAGACGCAGAAAGCCCTGAAATAGACGATCCGGGAATACAGACAAGCTCCTGTATCACTATCTCTTCATGCTTTTCAGCTTCATTCCCGGCTTTTTCCGCTTCGGAGCTGCTGCCGCTGTGATCTCCCCGATACCTGTCCAGGCGCCTTTTCCGTTCAGGAGCGTCCTTCCCGCCTTCCGGGTCATCTTCGGGCCGGACCTCCTCTTCAAGGTTCAGCCCTGCCTCCGAGAGCAGTTCTGAAAGTGCACCAGGCTCCGCTTCAATTACGAGGATGTCACCGTTCCTGAGCAGGTATCGCGGGCTTGGCGCCACAACGTGGAAATCTCCCCGGACCATCCCCAGAACCTGGCCATCTGCCCCGTCCAGAAGTTCTTCGAGCTCCCGCACCCTTTTGTTTATGAACGGGCTGTCCTCTCTGACACGGACTTCGCTGAGATAGGCCCCTGTTTCAAATCCGTCCGCTCCTGACTGGTTTTTCCGTGGAACGAGGCGCCATCCTATAAGCCCTATAAAAAAGGATGCCGATAACCGTTATACCGGCGCCCACCGGTGCAAAATCGAACATGGCGAATGCCCCCATCCCGGCCTGGCTTCTGATGACTGAAATGATGAGGTTGGGCGGAGTTCCGATCAATGTGACCGTTCCGCCGAGAATACAGGCAAAAGCCAGTGGCATAAGCATTTTCCCCGGAGGGAGTCCATGATCTTCAGCCGCTTGTATTGCGGCAGGCATAAGAAGAGCCAGCGCTCCCACATTATTCATGAATCCCGAGAGTGCTGCGCCAAGAGCAGAAAGGGCGAGTATTGAAAGGCCCGGTCCGCCTGATGCGGGGAGAAATCTTCTCGCAAGCACATTCACTGCTCCGGTGATCCGGAGCCCATAGCTGAGGACGAGCACACAGGCGACAGTGATCACTGCAGGATGGCCGAAACCTGAGAAGGTTTCCTCCGGTGGGACTATCCCCAAAAAAACACATGAAAGGAGCGCTGTTGAGGCGATGATGTCATGACGCCACCGCCCCCGGATAAAAAGCCCGATGGTTGTGGCCAGGATCGCTGTAATCATTATCTGCGATGGTGTCACAGTTGTTTTTCTTTCCCCTTTCACAGAGCGGAATAAATGCCCTGAAACAGTATGGGCGTAGTATAGAGCATTTTTTTTGTGAAAAGAGAGTGGATCCACCCCTTTTAAAATGAACAGGGGACAAGATCACCCTCTCCCCTGTTCATTTTCTGTTACTGTCTATTTCTTGAATATGGATTCGAGAAGCTTCTCCTTCAGAATATCCTCCGGCTTTTTCGGTTCAGGTTTCGGTGCCGGAGCAGGTGCCGGTGCCGGAGCAGGAGCCGGTGCAGGTTTCGGCTTGATTATTTGTTCGATTATGGCCTGTTCTGGAGTTTTTGCAGGCTGAGGGGCAGGTTTCGGCTGTTCGACAGGTTTTGTACCCGCAGGAGCCGCCTGCTCGGGCCCCTTGGCAACCTTCAAATTCGAAACCCCGGGCTTCTCCATGGTTCCTCCGAGAGAGAAGGACACATCCCTGAAATCAGCTGCCGACATTCCTTTCTGCGCCCCGCCGACTATCCCCTTCAGCACGTCCTCAAGGGCTCCCGCGGTGAGACCTCCGACTGCTCCTCCCGTGAGCGCGTTTATCAGCTGTATGTTCACGTTTCCTGCACACTGCAGCTTCAGGGCGCCTTTGGGTCCAATAGGACCTTCGGCAGTCAGGAACTTGTACAGGGTGTCGTTCTGGGGTGCGTTGACACGGGTCCCCTTATTGAGGATTATCCGGCCCGTCTCGATGCGGAAAGGCACTGATATGTCCGCGTAACGGATCCCGGAGGAACCGTAAAGCTTCGCTACAATGTCCACCGCCTTGAATCCGGTGACCGCACCTGAGCCGACGGAAGCGTTTCCTTTGCCCGACACGGCAAATTTCGGGCCGAAAGAACCTGAAACATTCGCCGATCCCCCGGCCTGTCCCGTAATCTTCCCGCCGAGGCCACCGGTGAAGTCCTGCACGACTCCGTTGATGTCCACTCCGCTGAATTCCGCGCTGTGGGAAAACTTAAGGGTGCTTATATCAATCGAGCCATTCCCGGATATCTTTCCGCCGTAGAAGTTCACAGAGGCGCCTTTCCCCGCGAGTGTATTTCCGCTGAGGGAAATCGGGTAGGAAAGATTTGAGGCCTTCAGCCCCATGATGGTCAGGGACGGAGATGAGATCGTTCCCTGCCCGTTTCCTGACGCACCGGCAAATCTTCCTTTGAAAGAGGCATTGACCTTGCCGGCAATACGCAGTTCCTTCGCGTCAGGCATTCCGGAGGTGAGGGCGCCAAGGTCAAGTTCGCTGCCTGAAATATCCACGGTTACATCGGGAGATGCACCGAGCTTAATGTTTCCTGTTCCTGAAAGGGTTCCGCCCCCGAAACCGGATTTGAATTCGTCTATCTTCATCTCTTTCATGCTGCCGGAGAGTCCGAGCGAAACATTCGAAGCCGCCAGGCCTGAGACGGTGACCCTGGGTGAGGCAGCCTTCACGGAAATGGAAGGATTGGAAAAGGCGCCTTTGACGGTCACGGTTCCGTCCACAGCACCTCCGAGGGGAACAGCCAGTCCGCCGGTCTTTGCGAGAGAGGACAGGTCGGCTCCCGAAATGTTTACGTTGAGGTCAAGACTGCCGTCATCACCAGGTTTCGCACCGAGAGTGACTCCGCCGGAGCCCGAAACTGACCCCTTGCCGCTTTTCGCCGATGCTGAATTGATCGTGATCTTCTGTCCCGTCTTCTTCAGCTTAACGGAGATGTTTGTCAGGCCGAGCCCCTCGAGAGCCGCTGAATCTGCCCCCACCTCCAGGTCGAGATCGGCCTTGGCCATATTCTTGAGATCGCCTGAAAGGGACGTTGCAACGCTGAGATTTTTCAGCGAAACGGAATCAAGAAGGCCGAGGGATGCTGAAAAAACAGTAAGGTTGATCTTGGGGGAGGCGACATTTCCTGTAACTACCGCTTTCGCGTTGGCAGCCCCCTTGATTTTGAACCCGGCGATATCCGGATAAAACGGCGCAAATGCTCCGGGCTGAATATTCTTCAGTTCGGTCGTGATATTGAGTTTCTGGTCGGCGGTCACCGTTCCCGAAGCTGAAAGTGCAGCTCCCCTCCATTTAGCGGACGCCGAGGAAATTGAGACAGCGGATCCTTTCAGTCCGAACGACACCGAGGGTGATTCAATCGTTTCCTTCATGGCGGAAACCTTATCGCTCCAGACTTTACCCGATACATTAGGGGCTGTTGCCGCTCCCTTCACCACAAAATCGGCGTTCACTGCCCCTGTAAGAGCAAGATCCTTCACGGCAGGGGCGAGAGATGCCGCCCTTGCCAGGTTGAGTGATCGTATATTCGCGGTCAGGTCAAGTTTCGGGGCAGACATGTAGTCGGAGACTGTTCCCTGTACGAACGCCGGTGCTCCTTCAAAGACGGTTTTTGCATTGAGTGTTGCAGTCTTTGGCGCAATCTTCACCTGGGCTGCGGAATCAGACACGGTAAATCCGAAGGCTCCCAGTGACGGGGCGCTGAAGTTGACTGAACCCTGAAGGGCATCTGCAGTTCCGGAGGCATTAACGGTGAATTTTTCAATTTCACCTGAAACATCCCCCATGGCAGGGTAAAGCTTCTTCAGCTCGGCCATCTTTATCCCCGCTCCCGAGAGCGCAAGGTCAATTTCCGGCGCCTTGTCTTTTGCGAATGCCACTGATAATCCTCCTTCAAGGGGCATCGCAAGGATTCGGGCATCAATGTCCGTGACGGCCAGGCGGTCGGCGGAAAGAGTCCATTTTGCCTTTACACTGTCCACGGGATACCCGAGGACTGATTTTCCCGAGTAATCAATGTCACCGGCAAGGGACGGGGCATTCCATTCCCCGTCGCCCCTGAACGCCGCTGAGAGCTTCCCGTCAAAGCCGTCTGCGGGGACGACGGGCCAGAAGGCTATTATCTCTTTCAGATCAAGATCCTTTATGTTCCCTGAAACTGCAAGAGCCGGTGCCACCTTGCCGCCGGCGGAAACAGACCCTTTCCCCACGTTCACGGAGAGGGAACTGATATCGACGTTCTTTCCGTCAAGAATCGCAACGGTCTTTCCTTTCACCGGAATTTCGTTTACCGCCATGTCCATATCAGCCTGTATCTCTTTCCCGGCGAAAGACAGGCCGAGGTCCGAAATATCGGCCCTGCCCCACCGGGACCGGATCACGCTGTCAACGAGCTTGAAGGTTTCTATGGGTATTTCGCCGCCTCCCCCGCCCTCGAATTTCATCTGGGCAACCTGTTCCGCAAGAGCATCCGCATCCATATCGACGCCTCCCACGGAAAGAACGCTTACTTTAGGGGATTTGGACAGCAGGGACATCAGGTTGATCTTCACCTGGAGGAACCCTGCTGAAAAGATCTGCCGGCCTTCCTCTGAAAGGGTGATTTTTCCAGTGGTGAACCCCTTGATCGGGTTTCCGGAAATACCGTCAACGATCAGGTCGGCACCCATGAGTTCCTTCACGGCCTTGCCTGCCTCACGGACAACCAGGTCGCCGGCGAAATCCACGCTCGCACCGATCAGAACCAGGCCGGCCAGGCCGATTACAATAAACAATCCTACCAGCGATTTTCGTTTCATACGTGCAGTCCTCCTTTTCTCACTGTTCGAGGTGAACAGTAACCTGCATCGGGTGTTTTTCTAATTTTCAATTGATGCAGCATTATTATAACATTTTCTTATTTATTTTCTTCGAGCAGAAAGCCTTCAGCGACCATTACTGCCCTCCCTTTCAGGGATGCCGACACCTCACGACCGTTTTTCGCGAAAGAAAGGGTCACGGTATTGATCCCTCCCGGGTTGAACACATCAACCACCTCCGTTTCCCGGACCGGATCCCCTCTCAGGATCCAGCAGACTGCAGAGGCGGCTGACCCGGTGCCGCAGGACTCAGTCAGGTCCTCAACACCTCTTTCATAGGTAACGGAGTAAATGCTTCCCTCATCCTTCGGAGTGACAAAATTGACGTTCGCGCCGTCGGGGAAAAGCTCAGTATTGTTCCGCAGCGCCCGGCCGATATTCACCATTTCTTCACCGGAAAGCTGCTCCTCAGGAAACAGCACGGCGTGAGGAACCCCCACCCACAGGAACGAGCACTGGAAAATCCGGTTCCCTGCTTCAACTGACCGGTTGTACCACCCGCCGGAAAGAGACGAAATACCCATGGAAAGATCAACGAAAGGAGGGTCGACGACAGCCCTCATGATTCCGGCAAGAGTGGAAAAGGACTGTTCCCTGCCGGCAATCCCTTTTTCAAAGGCATACCTTGAGATGCACCGGGCACCGTTCCCGCACATTTCCCCCTCGCTTCCGTCCGCATTGAAAAGGCGCATGGTGAAGTCAGCCTGAACAGACTTCTCAACCACGAGTATCCCGTCGGCTCCGAGCGATTTCCGCCTTCTGCAGAACCGCATCGCCGCTTCAGAAAGGGCACGGGAAGAAAAAACACCGTCCCTGTTGTCCAGCACTATGAAATCATTTCCGTTCCCCTGCATCTTTACAAAAGGAATCACAGTCGTACCTCCATTTTTTCCGGCTACAGATACGCTACCAAATTTTACCCCGTGTTACAACCGCATTTATCTGCTATATTTATGTATTTATACGGGAGTATCGGAGGGAATGACATGAACCGCAGAGAATTCGCGTCTTTTTTCGAGAGAAGAAAGCAAGTTGTCCTGCTTGACGGCGGAATGGGAACACTCCTTTCAGAAAGGGGATGGTCACCCCCTTCTCTTCCGGAGGAAATGAACATCCACAGTCCGGATTCTGTTGCTGCCGTCCACCTGTCATATCTTGAGGCAGGCGCTGAAATCATAGAGACGAATACGTTCGGCGGCAGTCCGCTCAAGCTTTCCGCCAGGGGACTGGGTGACAGGGCCAGGGAAATCAATGCCGCAGCCGCACGAATCGCCAGGAAAGCTTCGGGAGGGAAAGCACTGGTCGCAGGGTCTGTCGGACCACTGGGAGAGCTGCTGTCCCCCTTCGGCCCACTCTCTTTCAACGAGGCCCGCCGGGCCTTCAGAACCCAGATCGAAGGCCTTTTGGAGGGAGGAGCCGACTTCATCCTCATAGAAACCATGCTCGATCTTCGGGAGGCGAAGGCGGCAGTGCTTGCCGCAAAAGACGCGGCCGAGGACTGTGCATTTGTGGTCAGCTTCACATTCGACAGGCTCGGGTGCACCGTAACCGGAACTCCTCCTGAAGTGGCGGCACGGTGGGCTGCCCTTTCGGGAGCTGCCGGGGTAGGGGCTAACTGCGGGGTTGGGCCGGAATCCTATGTCCGGGCAGTGGAAGCTCTTTCCTCTCACGCGGGAATTCCCGTTTTCGTCTATGCAAACGCAGGTCTTCCGGGTGACGGCGACTCCATTTCACCAGAAGGATTCGCATCATCGGGAAAACGGCTCGCTGAAGCAGGAGCATCGGTGGTGGGAGGATGCTGCGGCACGACCCCGTTTCACGTGGCAGCCCTTCAGCGAGCACTGGGAGGTTTCCGCAGAAAGGAAACGATCCCTGTACGGGGGACCCCTCTCGCAAGCCGCAGCAGACTGGTCCTGGCAGGAGAAGGGCATCCCTTCCTGGTGATCGGTGAAAGGATCAACGTCTCCCGGAAATCACCCCTTCGCGAGGAAATCTCCCGCATGGAGTGGACGACCCTGAGAGAGGAGGCCCGCCTGCAGACCCGGAGCGGGGCGTCGGTTCTCGACATAAACGTGGGGCTGCCGACCATTGACCAGGAGGCAGCTATGGCCGCCGCCGCTTCAGCAGCCGAACAGTCCTCGGACCTGCCCCTCTCCCTTGACAGCGACTCACGCCAGGTCCTGGAAGCAGGGCTCTTCGCATGTACGGGAATTCCTCTCCTGAACTCTTTCACGGCAAGGCAAGACTCGCTGTTTCCCGGACTTGAAATGGCCCGCCGACACGGCGCATGCGCCGCAGTACTCCCTATAGACGAGAACGGTCTTCCTGAAAGCGTCCGGGAACGCATCGGGGTGATCAAAAAAATTATTGCCGCCGCCGACAGCCTGGGGTTCCCGAGGGAAGGGCTGATCATCGACGGGCTCACCATGACGGTGGGAGCTGACCACACAGCTCCGGCAGTTACTCTCGAAGCCCTCGCGTTTCTTCAAAGCCTTGGCATCACCTCCCTGCTGGGCGTAAGCAACGTCTCCCACGGCATGCCTGCCCGATCCCTTTTGAACAGGACGTTTCTTTCCATGGCCGTGGCTTCCGGTCTTTCATCGGCAATTCTGAATCCCCTCGATTATTCAATGATGGAAACTCTTGCAGCTGCTGAACTGCTGACGGGAAGAGACCCGGGAGGAACACGTTTTATCGCAGCCGCCCCCGGCTTTGCCCGCACTGAGAATACAGCTGCTGCAAAGGTCCCCTCTCTTGCCGGAGAAAGAGAGACACGGGAAGAGAACGAAGGTATTCCTGAAGGACCGTTTCATGATATTGGAGAGGCTATTCTCCACGGTGACCCTCACCTCGCCGAAAAGTTCGCCGGCATTATGCTGGAGAGCGGGACAAATCCCCTTTCCCTGGTAAACGAAGGTGTTGTGCCCGCTCTCGAGGTGGTGGGAAAAAAGTACGACTGCGGGAAGTATTTTCTCCCACAGCTGATAGCCTCGGCGGAAGCAGCCCGTAAGATATGCGGACAGGCCATGGAACTCATTGCTGCCGGCGGAGGGGAACCAAGGGGCAGGATACTTCTCGCCACAGTTGAGGGAGACCTTCATGATCTCGGGAAAAACGTGGTCGGGACCATTCTGAAAAGCCACGGGTATTCCGTGAAAGACCTCGGAAAGGATGTTTCGTGCAGGAAACTTCTGGCTGAAGCGGAAGCGGGCAAATATGACCTTATCGGACTTTCAGCCCTCATGACCTCCACAATGAAGACCATGGCAGGCACAGTAGCGGAGATACGGCACCGGCTTCCGGACGTTTTCGTCCTCGTGGGCGGTGCCTCGGTAAGCGAGGAGTTTGCCAGATCCATCGGTGCACACGGTTTCGCTCCTGATGCAGTGAGCACCGTACGCCTTGTGGAATCTCTTCTTGGCCAGAAAAGGAGGTGACGCAATGCAAATCCGTGAAATTTTGAAGAAGACGCGGCCGGCCATATCCTTTGAAATTTTTCCCCCGAAACCGGAAACACCTGTGGATACAATATTTACCACCATAGCCGGCCTCAAGAAGATACACCCCGATTTTATCAGCGTCACCTATGGCGCAGGGGGGAGCAGCAAGGAGCGGACATCTGAAATTGCGTCAGCAGTCCAAAACAGGTGGGGACTCACTTCACTGGCCCATCTCACGTGCATCGGCGCAGTTCCGTCTGAAATCGAGAAGGTCATGAAGAACCTCGAACAGGAAGGAGTGACCAATATCCTTGCACTCCGGGGAGATCCAAGGCCTGAAGGCGAATCCCCAGAAAGCCCCTTCACGTATGCCTCTGATCTCATCCGCTACATCAGGAAAGGACACTTCAAAGATTTCTCCATCGGGGCAGCGGCATACCCTGAAGGTCACCCCGAATGCGCGAGCCTGGAGGAGGACATCCTTCACCTTGCAGAAAAAGAGGATGCCGGCGCTGATTTCTTCATAACCCAGCTTTTTTTCGATAACGAAATCTTCTTCCGCTTCATGGAGAAAATACGCGCAGCCGGAATAACCATTCCTGTCCTTGCCGGCATAATGCCCGTGCTCAACGCACGGCAGATCGGGAGGATCGTTTCACTCTGCGGCGCCTCGATCCCTCCACGATTTGCCAGGATCATGTCCCGCTATGAACATTCGCCGTCGGCCCTTGCACAGGCTGGAATAGCATATGCCTCGGAACAGATAATAGACCTGCTTTCGTGGGGTGCGGAGGGGATCCATCTCTACACCATGAACCGGCCGGACGTTGCCGGAAGAATCATGGATAACCTCTCCGCCGTAAGAGAGACACTGATCGAAAAGTGAGTACGGGGCACATGGACATTCTTTTCGTAGACCCGCCCTACAGGACGTCGTACCCCCCCATGGGACTTCTGAAAATCGCCCGGTTTCACAGGGAGAGGGGCGACCGAACGGTATTTGTGAAGGGTCTCAGCCCGAACCATGCATCAGGGAGGTGGGACCGGATCTACGTGTCCAGTCTCTTTACCTTCAACTGGCGCACCGTGGTCAGGACGCTCCGCTTTTACTGGGGGTCGGTACAGGACGCAGAGAGAGACCTTTATGCCGGCGGTCCTCTTGCGACGCTTCTCGGAAATGATCTTGTCCGCGAAGTCCCATGCAGGCCGATTTCCGGAGTGATCGACACCGCAGCGAAAATCGGCCTGGAGGGCGGAGATATCGACGCGCTGCTTCCCGATTACTCCATCATTCCGAAGAATGCGGCCTATCCCCTTTTGCGGAAGGCCTGGATAGCTTCGGCGACACGGGGGTGCTCGGCAAAATGCGCTTTCTGCTCTGTAAAGGAAGTTGACCCGAGGTGCGTGGAGTACCTGCCGCTCGAAAAGCAGATCGAAAATTCGAGAAAAGCGCTCGGGGAAAGGGATGTTCTTGTTCTGCTGGACAATAACGCCGCGGCTTCCCCGTTTCTTGAAACCATAGTGGATGATATACGTTCCGCAGGCTTCTCAAGGGACGGAACAGGAAAAAAGACTGTGGATTTCTCCCAGGGCTTCGAACCGTACCTGTTCACGGACCAGGGGGGGAAAACCAGGGCCGATCTCCTTGCCGGTCTTCCCCTCAAGACAGTGAGGATCGCATGGGACTTCAGAAACGAAGAGCATGCATACAGGAATGCTGTTTCCGTGTTCTCGGAGAGAGAAATCGGCAGGTTTTCAACGTACCTGCTGTACGGTTTCGCAGACACCCCCGAAGATATGCACTACAGGCTTTTACGGATCACTGAAATGGAAAAAGAGCTCGGCATCAGTGTCAATGCCGAGCCCATGGGGTACATCGCACCGCACTGCAAAAGACGGTACTCCTCAAGGGAGAGGGCTCTCCTCTGGGGAAGGGCCGAGGAAGAAGCCCGGGGGTTTGAGGTGCTCATGAGAGAGGTCGGTTCCCGTGTTCCGGGAGACATGGAGTACTTTTCCTCCCGTTTCGGCAGGAACGGGGATGAGTTTCTGAAAAAAATCCGCCGCCTGGGGTATACACCGGCGGCGGAAAATAATCAGCCTCCCAGGTAGGCTTTAATTATATCCGGGTCCCTGGCAAGTTGAGGCCCGGGTCCGCTCTTCTGGAACCGCCCCGCCTCCAGGATATAGCCACGGTCACTGATCTCAAGGGCCTGGGTGGCATTCTGTTCCACGAGAAGAACGGTCATCCCTTCCCCGCGTATGCGGAGAATAGTCTCCATGAGGATTTCAACCACTATGGGCGCCAGTCCGAGAGACGGCTCGTCGAGAAGAAGCACTCTCGGCCTGCTCATGAGCGCTCTCGATATTGCCAGCATCTGCTGCTCCCCTCCGGAAAGGGTCCCCGCCCGCTGCCCCAGCCTCTGCTTCAGTATGGGGAAGAGCTGGAAGCAGCGCTCCATGTCATCCTGGAGCTCTTTTCCTTTCTTTCTCCTGTATGCTCCCATGACAAGGTTTTCCTCAACGGAGAGCGGAGTGAAAAGGCGGCGTCTCTCCGGCACAAGGGCAAGTCCCAGGGCCACAACTTCGTGGGGCTTGCGGGGGAGGCGCTCACCGAAAATCTCAACGTTTCCTCCTGAACGCTCGACGACTCCCGCAAGGGTCCACATAATGGTGGACTTTCCGGCGCCGTTGGACCCCACGATGGAAACGATCTCCTTTTCCCCGACAGAAAAGGAGACGCCCTGAACGGCGTGTATTGTTCCGTAATGGACGTTCAGGTCCTCAACCCGAAGTGCGTTCATTGGTCTTCTTTCCTTTCCCGAGGTATGCTGAAACGACTTCAGGGTTTTCCCTGACCTCATCCGGGGTCCCTGCGGCAAGCAGGGCTCCGAAATTCATAACAATTATCGGGGAACAAATATTCATGACAAGGTCCATGTGGTGCTCAATAAGCAGTATGGTCACGTTGAACTTCTGCCTTACCTCGCCAACGAGGGTGGCCAGCGCCCTCGTCTCCTCCGGGTTCATCCCCGCCGCGGGTTCGTCAAGGAGAAGAAGTTTCGGTTCTGTTGCAAGGGCCCTTGCTATTTCCAGCTTCCGCTGAAGTCCGTATGGAAGTGTGTTCGCCTGCCATGACGCATATTTCCCCAAACCGAGAGCCGAGAGAAGTTCAATGGCCCGTCCGTGCAGTTCCCTCTCAAGGCGCCGTGCACCGGGCGTTCCGAACAGTGCCCCGGGAAAGCTGCACCGTTCTCTCTGGAGAAGGGGTGTCAGCACGTTGTCCAGGCACGTCCTCCGGTTGAAGAGCCTGATGTTCTGGAATGTACGGGCGATTCCCTTTCTGACGATTTTGTCGGGCCGGAGACCTGCCATCTCCTCTCCTTCAAAAAAAATCGAGCCGGCGGTGGGACGGTAGATACCCGTGACCAGGTTGAAAACGGTTGTTTTCCCCGCGCCATTGGGGCCGATGATCCCTGTTATGGAGTCTTCATGCACATCGAAGGAGAAGGAGTCCACGGCCCGAATCCCGCCGAAATCTCTCGTCAGCCCTTTTACTGAAAGCAGTGCTTTGCCGGGGGTTTTCACGGCTGCATCCTCCCCCCGGGATTATCTTTTCTTCTGAAAAAAGAAGAAAGCTCGGAATATCCCATAAGCCCCTGGGGCCTGTAGACCATTATGAGAACCAGGAGCAGGCCGTAGGCAACAAGACGCCACATCTGGGCGACCCGGAGGGCTTCGGGAAGCCCGATAAAAACGAACGAGGCGATAAGCGGCCCGGACAGGCTGCCCATTCCTCCTGCAATCACCGCCGCGAGCAGCTGGGTCGACTGGACGAGGGTAAACATCACCGGCTGGATGAAGGACAGGAAATGAGCCAGCAGCCCGCCGGAAAGTCCGCAGTAGACGGCGCTCACCACGAGAGACAGGAGCCTTGTACGGAAAAGCCTGACTCCCGCCATTTCAGCGGCGATTGGATCCTCCCGTATCGCTATGCATGCGGCGCCCCATCGTGAACGGAGAAAGTTGCGCGCAAAAAACACGCCGAGAGCGAGACAGGCAAGCACTATGGGAAATGTGGTGAAATTATCGATCCCCGGGAGTCCCCTCGCGCCGTTGGTTATCTCAAGATTTTCAAGGACGACCCGCATCGCCTCGCCGAATCCGAGGATCGCTATGGCGAAGTAGTCGCTCCGAAGCTTTGCCCTGAGAGTCGGAATTCCGATTATGAGGCTCACCAGGCCGGCTGCGGCAGCTCCTGCCGCCAGAGCAAGAGGAAACGGGACATAGTAATAATAGGTGAGGATCGCCGACGTATAGGCTCCCACACCCACAAACGCGGCGTGTCCCAGGGAGAAAAGCCCGGTGAACCCGGTAAAGATGGACAGGCCGAGTACGGCGATCATGTTAATGCATGCAAGGATGACTATGGAGAGTATATAATCCATGGCTACACCTTCTCCTCGCTGTCAGTCCCCCAGAGGCCGTTGGGTCTCCAGACGAGAAACGCGATAAGAAGCGAAAAGCTGAACACGTCACGCATAACGCTGGAGATGTAGGACGAGACAAACGTCTCCACGACACCGAGGATAAGTCCTCCCGCGAGGGCTCCGGGAAGACTGCCGAGCCCGCCTATGACGGCGGCGATATAGGCTTTGTTGGTCACCCACCCCATTGTCGGGTAGACGAGATATTTAATACCCAGAAAAACCCCTGCCACACCCGCGAATCCTCCGGCAAGGAGGAAGACTATGGCAATGAGCCTGTCAAGGTCAACTCCCATGAGGGAGCACATGGTCATGTCGGAAACACCTGCGCGGATCGCTATTCCCGTACGGGTGCGGTTAATAAAAAGATGAAGCCCGAGAATGGCGACAAGGGCGAAGAGGAACGCGCCCACATCGAGAAGGCTCACACTGCTCCCGCCGATGGAGATGACCTGCCTTCCGAAAAATTCAGGAAAAGCGTAAAACCTGGATCCTATTGTGGCATACACAAGGTTTTCAAGGAAAACGGCGCAGCCCATGGCGCTGATCATGAGATACAGCGACGGGGCTTTCCTTCTTCTGAGGCTTGAGTACGCGAGTTTTTCATTGAGCACAGCTATTATTCCCGCCCCTGCGATGCTGCCAGCAAGGACGATGCCGAAGCCGAGGCTGAGCTTCGCAGCCAGGGCAAGCCCCACATACGCACCGAGCATTATCACTGCCCCATGTGCGAAGTTGCTGAAGTTGAGCACGCTGAAGACAAGTGAGTACCCCACGGCCATCAGTGCATAGATGCCTCCTATTGAGAGGCCGGTTATCAACGTCTGGAGAAACAATCCGGGCCACACATCCTTTGAGCCTTTGGGGAAAAGGGGCCATTTGAGAGCCCCTTTTCCCCGGCTTGTGTTTTATGCATGGGGAGCCTGTGGGAAAAAGCTCCCCATGTTTTCCAGCAGCTTCTAGTCTACGGAGAAATACTTCTTGACGAACTTGAACGTCCTGTTGGCAACATCGACCTGCTGGATGACAGCCGGCTTGTCGAGCGGATTATGATCCTCAGGATTGATGGTAAGCGGGCCGCTTGTGACCTTGATATCCTTCAGGTTCGCAAGTGCATCCGCCAGTTTTTCACCGTCTGTGGATCCGGCTGTCTTAAGAGCCTCGACGATCATTATCAGTGCGTCCTGGGCCATTACAGGATTGGGAAGCACAGGCTCTTCCCCGAACAGTGCCTTGTACTCAGCGACAAAGTCCTGGATATCGGGGTCCGCGAGATCTGCAAGGTTCACGAAATACCCTCCGTCGATGGCGCTTCCGCCAAGCTCGATGAGATCGGGGCTGCCCCAGTTGTCCGTTCCGAGCAGCACTGCCTCTATTCCAAGATCCCGGGCCTGTTTTGCAGCCATGGCTGCTTCCTTCTGGCTTGTAGGGATAAAGATAACGTCAGGTACGAGCTCCTTCATTTTGCCCAACTGTGCCCGATAATCGAGTTCATCGGTACGGAAAGCCTCCCTGGCCACTATTGTACCGCCCTTCTCGGCGAATGCTTCCTCAAAGTACTTTGCGAGCCACTGGCCGTAGTCCGACCCCACGTCATACAGTATGGCCCCTTTCTTTGCCCCGAGGTCGGTCACGGCGAAGCGTGCGGCCACCGTGCCCTGGAACGGGTCGATAAAGCATGGTCGAAAGGCAAACGGACGGACCTTCCCCGACCGCTGATCGATGGTTACGTAGGGATTCGTCGCGGTGGTAACGACCATGGGGATTTTTCCCCTTTCGAAAACCGGGGCCGATGCAATGGAGTTTCCGCTCTGGGCAGGGCCGATAACCGCTACGACACCATCAGAAACGAGGCGGCGGGCAACGTTCACCGCTTCCACACCGTCATTCCGGTTATCGTAGCGGACAAACTCGATCTTCTTACCGAGCACTCCACCCGCGTCATTGATCTTTTTCGCGAGCATGTCAAGAGCCCTGGCCTCGGACTGTCCCCACATGGAGGCTCCTCCAGTCAGGGACACGGTATGCCCGATCCTGATAACGTCCTGGGCACAGGCTGCGCCGGCGAGTACAAATACCATTATTGCCGCAAGAACAACTGCGATTTTCTTCATGTCTCTTCTCAACCTCCCTGAAATATGATGCTTTTTATGGTCCCCTCGATATCACGCCCCTGAACGGGCTTCCGGATTTAATTCTCTCTCGCTTTCTTTCTTTCATTTTTTCGTCCTGCACCTCACCTCCGGCTGTCCTTCGGGATCAGAGATGCTCCGGAATACGCTCCCACCGGAGCAGATCGTCGTATGTCTGCCGTTCTACTATAACATCGGCCCTTCCCGGGCTGACAAGCACCACTGCCGGCCTTGGAATTCTGTTGTAGTTGCTCGCCATTGAAAACGTGTATGCCCCGGTGTTGAGAACGGCAATCAGGTCTCCGCGGCGAAGTGGAGGAACCTTCAGATTTTCGGCGATCACGTCCCCTGACTCACAGCACTTTCCTGCTATTGTTACCGTTTCAGAAGGATTCTCGTTCATTTTTTCCGCAGCGACGGCCCAGTATTTTGCGCCATAGAGTGAAGGGCGGGGATTGTCCGTCATCCCTCCATCTACTGAGGCATATGTGACAATGCCGGAAATGGGTTTTACGGTCTGTACCGTGTACAGAGTAACCCCTGCTTCGGATACGATCCACCGTCCCGGCTCGATAATAACCCTGGGCCTCGATATCCCGGCAGATGCGCATCCTTCCATCAGCCTTTCCATCATTGCGTCGGTGAACGTGCCTATTTCAGGGCTTTTCCCCGATGGGTCGAATTCCACGCCGTATCCTCCGCCCATGTTGAGTTCCTCCGCGGTAAATCCCGGATCGGCGGCAAGACCGGCAAGGGTCTTCACAAGGACGTCCACGGCCATTACGTGGGATGTATTTTCGAAAATCTGGGAGCCGATGTGAAAATGAAACCCTTTGAGAGACACCATTTCTGAACGCATCACCCTCCGGACAGCATCCCGGAGATAATCGCCGACGAGAGGAATACCAAATTTTGAGCCGGTGTGCCCCGTGAGGATATATTTGTGAGTGTGTGCGTCAACACCGGGAGAAACCCGGAAAAGGATAGAGGCCTTGATACCCGAAGAAAAAGCCTCCTCTTCCAGGGTCTCAAGCTCGGAAATCCCGTCAACGACGATCCGTCCCACTCCTGATTCCAGGGCATAACGTATCTCCTCCCGTGTCTTGCTGTTTCCGTGAAAAAAAACTTTTTCCATGGGGAACCCTGCCGCTTTCGCCGTATGAAGCTCGCCTCCGGAAACAACATCGATGCCGAGTCCCTCCGACTCTATTATCCTGCACATGGCCAATGGAAGAAAGGCCTTCCCGGCATAGACGGCGAGCGCATCCTCCCATTTGTCCATGAAAGATGCCTTCACGGCCCTACACCTGGCACGGATCATGTCCTCGGAAAGAACGTACAGGGGAGTCCCGAACTTCTTCGCAAGTTCGGTAACATCCCATCCCCCGAAGAGGAAATGCCCCTTTTCGTTCGCTTTTACCTGTTCCAAGCTGCCAGCACCTCTTCTCTTTCTCCCGGAGAGCCGGGTATAAAAAAAAAGACCCATCCCCTGAAGGGACGAGTCCTGAATCTCGCGGTACCACCCTGCTTGGGCACATTTTGCATTGCATGCGCCCCGCTTACAGCCCTGTAACGGGAGCCTCCCGAAAGCGTACTACCGACCCTGAAGATCGTTTCGGCCCCGGCTCAGCAGTCTTTGGTCCTTCCGTCCCTGCCCGGGAAACTTCTCAGCCTGCGAGCTTCCCTCTCTGGCGGCAGTCATACGACATGGGCATTCTGCATCATCGCCTGTACAATTTTTGTTTCGCACATTATATCCAGTTGAGAGAAGAACGTCAACTTTTATACCGAAGCACTTTTATACCGAAGCAAAAAACGGGACTCTGGCTTTTCTGCCGATGAGTTGAAAACTCCGTTCTCATTCCGTTTATAGAGTTACTTTGAACCATAGCATCACTGTGGATATTCCGAATCTTTCCGCACTTCCGGAAACCGGAACCCCGACGGCAGCCAATGAATGCGCGAATCAGCTATTGACATGGAATTGCCATCCGTGTATCCTTTTTTACAAAAGATGTCATTCAGGGAATTATTCCTGAACATTTGTTCAAATCAAAGGAGAGATACTCATGAAAAAAACAGTTCTGGTTCTTTTGGTGATCGTATTAGCCGCGACCGCAGGATGGGCCGACGTGATGGCCAAGGACGTAATTCTTGTCGGCACCGAGAGCACCTATCCCCCATACGAGTTCAGGGATGAAAAGAACAACCTGAAGGGATTCGATATCGACCTTATGGAAGCCATCGCGGCAAGGATCGGAAAGAAGATCGAATGGATCGATATGCCTTTCGACAGCCTTATCCCTTCGCTTCTGGCGAAGAAGATCGATATCGTGGCGGCAGGAATGAGCGCCACGGAGGAGCGGGCGAAAAAGGTAGCTTTCTCACAAAACTACGAGGTCTCCATGAGCGCCTTCATCGTAAAGGCAGATAATGGTGCAATCAAAACCGTTGCGGACATGAAGGGGAAAACTGTGGCCGTTCAGCTCGGGACGGTCCAGGAGACCTACTCCCAGTCACTTGAGGGTGTGGAGGTAAAATCCTTCCAGAAGTTCGACGACTGTGTGCGCGAGGTCATCCTGGGACGGGTGGACGCCACCCTCATGGACATACCGGTAGCAAAGAGCTACGTGGAACACAAGGACTTCACCGGGAAGATCAAGATCGCTTTCGAGCAGGAGATCACCGGTTCGGGGAAAGCCCTGGCAATGAATCTCAAGGACGTGGCGTTTATAGAGGCAGTGAAGAACGCGCTCGCGGAACTCGAAAAGAGCGGCGAACTTGCGAAGATGAAAGAGCAGTGGTTCAAATAGAATAATACCGTATCCCTGTCACATTCACCGGTAAACGTGGGGCTTCCCTTCCGGGAAGCCCCTTTTTGCTATCCTTCATCGGCCTTCAGGACGATACAGTTTCCCGCCGGTACGTATACGACAGGCCCAACGGGCACACGGGGGCGGATCCATTTCATGCCCTCATCAAAAGAGGCAAATGATCCGCCGGGGAAAGGAACGTCATCTTTGGCTGCAATAAGGGCTGCGGGGTGGGTTTGCATATCATGAACAATTTTCAGGGCGATAAACCCCGGAATGGTGAAGTTCTGCTGCAGCTGTCTGAAAAGTGCTTCCTGGTCGGAAAGGGAGAGAAGGAGGTCGCGGCCGAAATTTCCCGGTCCCATTCCGTCCTCAAGGGCGGCGCACAGGACAAGACCTCCCCCCGGAAGCAGTGCCCCAGGGCAGGCCGAGATGGTTTTCGTCGCCTGGTAGAGGTCGATATCGTAGGGGTATCCCCCGCTGGAGGCTACGATGAGAGCAGCTTTCCGAGGTATGTAAAGAGTCTGAAGAGCTTTCGCAAGCTCCACACCCTTCCTCCAGCCCGCCTCGAGACTTCCGGCGGCATAGCAGTGAGGGAAACCCTTTTCATCAGGAACCACGTTCAGCAGAAAAACCTTTCTCCCCTGTCCGATCAGCCTGCCGTATTCCTCCATATCCTCAGCGGTGGCGTTTCCCGAAATGCGCCCGACATTTACCCGGAGCCCTTCGATGCCTCCGGCAAGACACAATCCATGGTTGTTCTGCACTGATTCCTTTCCGCTTATTCCAGGCAGCAGCGCTTTCCTTCCCCCGCTGAACCCCGCAAGGTCGTGGTAGCCGATACCGCCCGCCAGGACGAGGAGATCGGCGTCAAGGGCCTCGGGAGCCGCCGCCACCGGAGTTCCCCTTGATGTCCGCAGCCCTGTGTCCCGTACCAGTGCCGGGTCCGACCACAGGACCCTGTCTCCCGGCCTGGAAGCGCCTCCAAGAAGAAGGGCCGTTTCTTCCCGGGAAGGTGACCGGTGAAGCCCGGCACCGATTATCCATGTTACGGAAGTCGTCGTAGTTTTTTCAATTTCAGCCCTGAGAGCTTCAGCCATGAGAGGCACATTCTGCCAGAGGCGGGTTGCGTCGGGAAGAACGACAGCTATCCTGGAAGCAGCGGCTGAAAGCACTCCCAGGGATGGAGATCCTTCCGGTTCCGAGAGAGCATCTTCCGGAGTTCCCCTGGGAGGACGCACACCCCTGGAGACCGGAAAAACAACATCCTCCGGTGCGGTCCAGGGTATAAATGACCTTCCTATCGGAACAGACAGGCTTCTTTTCGTCATTTTTTTTCTTCCTGCGCCCCTGAAGGGCTGATTATGGAATAATAGGTTTTCGGGCGCCCGGGACGGCCGTCCTGGACTCCCGCACTTCGTGAAATAAGCCCCCTGTCCGACAGATACTCCAGATACCGGTGAGCCGTGACGTAGGCAAGACCGCATGTTGCTGCAATCTCGTCACAGTCCGCAGGCGCAGGAAATTCCTTGAGTTTTTCAAGAACTTTTCTCATCGTGTCCTTGCTGACTCCTTTTTTTCTTTCTTCCCAGTTCAGCTGCTCCCTGTGGGAAAATATCTTCTCATGCAGACGTATCCGTGCTGTAAAGTCCGCAAGCCTGATAGGCTTGGATATGAAGTCATCCGCGCCTGCCAGCGTCAGTTTCGAGGCAAGTTCACCTCCGTCCTCAACGGTCAGAGCTATGAGCACCAGTTTGGAGGAAAGCTCCCTGGCTTTCCGGATAACATGGAGCCCGTTCATGACCGGCATATGATAGTCAACGAGAAGGATATCCACCTCGTCGAGCCTGACCCAGTCCAGGCATTCCTCCGGTTCGCTGGTTGTGAGCATCCTCCATCCCTCAGTCGATGCCATGGCCTCCAGTGTATAAAGGATCGACTTGTCGTCATCGATTGCACCAATATGAAGAGGCATCATACCCCGTCCTTTCCTTCCCCGGCTATTCTTAGGAAGATGGCCGCACGGCCTCCTCCACCGGGAATGTTCTCAACGGAAAAAAAACCACCGTGACTGCGAATAACCATTGTAACGTATTGAAGCCCAAGACCGGTCGAATTCCATCCTGAACCTGCAGCCCAGTCTGAGGGGAATCCCTGCCCCTGATCACGGACCGCTATCTCCACGTACCCTTCCTTCTCGGAAAGATCCAGCAGGATCTTCTCGCCTCCGGAGCAAAGATTTGCCTTGTGGGCATTGTCAAGCAGGTTGACGACCGCACGGGACATGCGGACTACGTTTACCTCCACCTGCTCTTTCAAAACGGTTTCGTCTCCTGTTCGGAAGACACCGTCCCTCCAGGGAAAGGGGCTGATCTGGGTGAAAACGTACTCTATGAGTTCTCCCACGGAAACAGGCCGCCTGAAATCTTCGTGGAGTATCTCCGAGATCATTTCTTCCATGGACCTTCCCGCATCTCCGATCACAGAGGCGTGCTTTTCCACTGCTTTCCCGCTCTTTCCGGCCGCAATGATGTCAGCAAGCCCCATGATGGTTGTCAGTGGTCTTTTCAGGTCATGGACAAGCTGCTGCATCTCCACGATGCTGCGGTTTGCGAGATTTTCCTCCCTGAGCCTGGCCATTTTGGTCTCCCTGTCCCTGAGAAGGGCCATGTCGGACAATCGTGCACTATAGGTCACCATAAGCTCGGTGGTAATGACTCCTGACAGGAAGAGACCGGCAAAGGCAACACCTCCCGACCAGTTCAGAACCCACTCCCTTTCCAGAAGTTCCGCAGCCGTTTTGACAGAGGAGGAAAGTTCCCCCCACCCTGCACCGTAGGCGGTGAGAGAGGGAATGATATCAAGCCACTGGAAGGAAAAAACGAAAAGTGACAGTGCGATGGACTTGTTTATCCAGTCGGGGATACTCCTCGTGAGATACCGTATGACAAGAACCGACGTCACGCTGAGAACCGCCGGAATTCCGAAGTGGAGCTGTATTCCCTCTCCGACAGCAGGAAGAAGGAAGTATGTAAGCGGTATGGCCGCAGCGGGCAAAAGCCATGAAAGAGGAGCAAGGAATGTCCGGAGAGACGCGAGACCGTTACCGGCAAGAAACCACCCAAGGTAGAGCGCAATCGCCCTGAGACTGTTCAGAAGCACCACAAAGGACGCCGCCGCAAGGAGATCGCCGCTGTCCATGCTTTCCGGCACACGGGCAATGGCATAAAGGACGGGGGCTGCCGAGACCTGCTGCAGTGCAGCCCATATCAACAGGAAGAATACACCGGCTGCCAGATGTTTCGCTGGGCTGTTCTCTTTCATGTCCGGTCCTTTCTCCACCGGGGATGAAGGAAAAGAAACAGAAAGAAAAAGGCGAGGCCTGAGACGGACGCCGCTGCCCCGCGGTTCTGCAGGAATAAGGCAACAGGAGCCCCGTCATAGGGTATGCCGGCCTCTCCTGCAAGACGGCGAAGCCCAAGAAAGTGAAGAACGGGAATGCCTGATTCCAGTGCAGACCTGACTACCCCTTCTCCGGTTTTCTCATTTCCGGCAGATCCGGGAAGAAAAAAACCTCCCTGCAAAACTTCCGATTCGATGCCTGAAAGCGTTGATGCGGAACCTCCGATGCTGACAAGGAGCCTGGGTTTTTCAGCACATATCATCCCCATCTTCAGTTCCGTCATTTCCTTCACGGATCGTGCACTCAAAAGCGGAATTCCCTCTTTTTCCGCCGCACTTGCAAGAATGAGCCTTCCTTCAGGCGACAGGTCAAGCCCCATCTCACCCCGTCCTCCCAGGGTGTACCGGTCCGCCTTCTTTGCAAGGTATCCACCCTTTCGGAGAGTTGACGCAATCAGAGGCCACGGAAGCTGCGGATGATTCGCCCCCCATGTTGAGGCTCCGAGGGAATGGATCCAGAGGATTTTCAGGCCTGCATGCTCCGCCGCCGCGAGAACAGAAAACACAAGGCCCGGAAAAGAGGAAGACGAAATGACGGCTACAGGGTCCCCTTCTGCGATTCGAAGTTTCCGGAAAAACCTGAGCATATGAACAGCCCAGAGAGGATCAGCGGCCGTACGCTTCGCTTCCAGGGGTCCAAGGGTCGTGGTGACGGCACTCCACTCCAGGCCGATGAAGCCCGTACCGTGGGGATCTTCAGAGGGGGAGGAACCGACACCCGTTTCCTCCCGCCAGGTCCGCAGGTATTCCTGGGCGGAGCGGACTTTATCCCAGAGGATCTTTTCGTCGTTTTTAAGGAGGTCTATGCTTCCGTACGCCCAGATGCAGCCAAGAAGGACTGCGAAAAGGACAAGCTTCAGACGTGTCCGGCGGCCAAACCTGCGCTGTTTTTCAACGGACGGGTGCATCAGAACACACCTCCCGCCCAGGAAAAGAGGACGGCTCCAAAGGAAGCCGCAAATGCCGCGGACATCGAGGCAGCGATCGTGGGCAGAACTCCCTGGCGCTGCATATCAGCCCCGATAAGGCCCGGAATGACCCAGCCTACCCACAGGTCCAGGGCGGGAAGTACACTTCCAGCGATAATTTTCAGGGCAAGAGCGATGAGCATGGCCACCCCGGTTCGCTGCCTGCCGTACAATCCCCACGCTCTCACAGCCAGAAAGAGGAGGGCGGAAACAGCACAGCCGCTTACCAGAGCAAATGCGACTTTTTCCGGGGATGCCAGTTCAAGTGCGATGAACCCGGGGGTAATGATACCTCCCGGCGAATACCCGGTCCTGTGGAAATAGAAAAGACCAAGGGCTATTCCGAGAGCGATGACGTGCAGTTCACTGTCGTTCACACAAACGCCTCCTCTTCCGTACCTTGGAGAAGGTATTCCAGGGGGACTCCCGCAACGTTGCCGCATCCGAAGACTTTACCCTCTGCCCGGATAAAGTGTTTCATTGACTCCGGCGAGAGAAATGAAACATATTCGGCCCTTCCGGGAAGCGGGAAGGGCCTGTTCCCCGTTATGACGACCCTTTTCCAGGGGAAAGAGGAAAGCCATGAAGAAAAGGATCGCAGCCTGCCGATACGGTCCTTCCTGGAATTGTAAAGCACCGTGGTCTCTTCCCGCTTCCATGCCAACGAGAGAAACAGGGATTCAGTCGATTCGGGATCGTTGGCTGAAAACGCGGAGGCGAGGCAGCCCTCACCTTCCCTGAAAACATTGAAGTCGGCTATGTCAGGCGGCAGGGCTGCAGCAAAGGCAGCGCATTTTTCAGCATCCAGGCCGAACAGCCTGCAGGTCTCTTTCACGATGGAAAGGTGTCCTTCCCTGAAAGTTTCACCGTCAGGGCAGGTATTGAGCGTACATCTCTGTCCGCAGAGGATTTCCGATACGAAAGGCTTCGCAGCGACGGAAAAAGGAAGGACCACCGGTCCCCCTCCAATTGCAGAACACAGGGCAAGAGAAGCCATCTCCTCTCCCCTTCCCCAGACTTCTTCATGATCGGGGCGGACATTTGTCAGCACGGTACATCCCGGACGAAGCCAGTTCCAGGCAAGGGGCTGCAGTTCAGGATCAACAGCGCTGTTTTCCATGACTAAGGCGTCAAGCCCTGGAGGAAGGGTGCGGAGCCACCAGCGCATCTCCTCCACACTTCCGGGGCCGGAACGGAGTATGAGGCATTCCTCTTTTCCGTTCAGTTCCCTTGGAAGAACACCCGTTATCCTCCCCCTGACGGAAAGTCCCGCACCGGAAAGAGCAGCTGAAAGAAGCCGTACAATTGAGCTTTTCCCCCTGCTTCCCGTAACAAGTATTCTTATTGGTATTTTGTGCAGGCTCTTCATGAATGCCATTCTACCACCCCCGGCACTCCCCGGAGAAAGAAGGCATGGCATATATCTGCCGCACGGGATTATTCTGAACAAATGGCAACGGAGGCCGACGTCCCCAATCTGCTTGCTCCTGCAGAGATCATGATCTCTGCGTCCCTGCGGGTACGGATGCCTCCAGATGCCTTTACCCCGAGGCGATAGCCTACCGTCTTCCGGAGCAGCATAACGTCCTGTGCGGTTGCTCCTCCCGAGGAGAAGCCCGTGGATGTCTTCACAAAATCAGCTCCGGCTTTTTCGGCAAGGCGGCATGCCGCGATTTTCTGTTTGTCGCTGAGGAGGCATGTCTCCAGGATAGCCTTCACGAGAACCTTCTTTTCAACAACCTCAACAACTGCCCGTATATCCTCGAGAACATAGTCTTCATCACCAGTCAGAAGTCTGCCGACAGAAATGACCATATCCACTTCCTCCGCTCCCTGCCTCACGGCAAGAGCTGCCTCGAAAGCCTTTGCCCCGGAAGCCGTTGCTCCAAGAGGAAACCCAACTACCGAACAGATCCTGATCCCGCTTCCCCTGAGTTCCCGGGCGGCAACAGGGACGTAGGCACCGTTGACACATACGGAGGCAAACCTGTATTGCCTTGCTTCTTCGCAAAGTCGGCATATATCCGATTCAGCCGCGTCCGCCTTCAGCAGCGTGTGATCTATAAATGGCGCTATTTCGGCTCCCGTCATGCGATCCCCTCCTCAACGGGCTTATTCTATCAGAGCTTCGGGGGAAAAAAAGCGGGGCCGAATTCGGCCCCGCTCCCTGTTGATGAACTGTTTTCCTAGTATCCTACAGGAACACCCAGGCGTCTGCTGTCCGCTCCGCCGTTCATTCTGCCCTTCGTATGATCGAAGAGGATTCCCTGAGCGGTTCCGAAATAGCCGCCGAAGGGACGGACTTCCAGGTCGTGTCCTCTCAGCTTCAGGTAGTCGACGGTCGTCGGGTCAATTCCTTCCTCAACGAGCAGCTTGCCGGCCTTGCCGCCGCCCGCCGGGTTGAAGATTCGGGGCTGTTCGATTGCCATGTCCATTGGCATACCGAAATCGACAACGTTCATGATGATTTGGCTGACGGCAGTGATGATGCGCATGGCACCGGCAGCTCCGATGGTCATGAACGCTCTTCCCTCGGGATCGAGCACGATGGTGGGCGACATGGAAGAAAGCGGCCGCTTGCCGGGTTCAGGAGCGTTGACGCTTTCGGGGTTCTGGGCGAAGTCGTCCATCTGGTTGTTGAGGACGATCCCGTACTCGGGTACTATGACGCCGGAACCAAAGAAGTAGTTCACTGTGTTCGTTGATGCGACGATGTTGCCTGCCGCGTCCACAACCGAGAACGAGCTCGTGGAGATGTGCGTGTTTCCGCCTCCGCCTATGAATGCAGTCTTACCGGAATCGTCGAAGGGCCAGGGATCCCCGGCAGGAACATCTTTCATCACATCGTATTTTCTGATCCTGTCCGCAAGTTCTTTCGCGTATCCTTTGCTCGAAAGCCCGGCAAGGGGAACCTTCACGAAAGCCGTGTCGGCCATGTATTTCTGCCTGTCTGCAAAGACCATTTTCATGCCCTCTGCAAGGTAATGAAGGTACTCGGGCGAATTGTGCTTAAGGGTCTTCACGGGGAAGTTCTCCATGATATTCAGGAGCTGGACGATATGCGTACCCCCGCTCGATGCTGGAGGCGTGGAGTAAATGGAGTAGCCCCTGTAGGTTCCGTGCACAGGCTTCTGGACGATCATCTCGTATCCGCGGAGATCTTCCATGCTCATCCTGCCTCCGCTGTTGTTCACCGCAGCCACAACAGCCTCGCCTATGGGGCCGTTGTAGAAGGCGTCAGGCCCGTCGCTGGCAAGGAGCCTGAAAGCCTTGGCAATACCGGGCTGCTTGAGAATGGTTCCCGTCTCGGCCGGAAGCCCGCCGGGAAGGAAGACACAATCGGGGCTGTACTTGCTCAGCTTTCCGAATTCGTCAGTAATGATCTGCGTCTGCATGGGATGGACTTCAAAGCCCTCTTCCGCAAGACGGATCGCAGGTGCGGCAACTTCCGCGAAGGACATGGTGCCGTATTTCTCCAGGGCGGTGAAGATACCCTTTACGATACCGGGAACGCCGACTGCCTTGCCGCCAAGGACCGATTCCTTTGCTTTCTTCGATTCCTCGGAAGCATACATGTCCCTTGTGGCGGAAAGAGGAGCAACCTCGCGGTAATCGAGCTCCACTACCTCCCCTGTCTCAGCGAACCTGATAGTTGTGAAGCCGCCGCCGCCGATACCTGAAGCATTGGGTTCAACCACGTTCAGAGCAAGCATTGTGGCGATGGCCGCATCAATGGCATTGCCGCCGTTCTGGAGTATCTCAACCCCTGCCTTTGATGCCAGTTCATGGGCTGACGATACCATTCCGTTTTCCGAGTAGACCTCGTGTGCGTCCACTGCAAATGCGGACCCCGCTGCGAGAAGCAGTGCAAAAACGACAACCGTGATTATTCCTTTTCTCACTAACAGCACCTCCTTGTATTGTGTGTTCATCTGATCAACCGCAAAGCCTGCGCTGAGACTTCGTCCGGGAATCACCTCCCCTTCTTCTTCAAAAGAGGTTCCCGCTACTTGACCGGGGAGAGGAAGAATCCCACTCCCTTTTCCTCCAGTTCTTTCATTCCGGGTACTCCTTCAACGAGCACTCCCTGTTCCTCATAAACCAAGTCCAGGTTGTCCAGGAACGAAAGTATCGAATCTGTATGCCTGCCCACCCTGTACTCCATCGTCTGTTTTCCGTCGTACGGGATGTAAAGCCGCCCAAGACCGAAAGCCTTTACATATGCCTTGTCCTCGCCTGTAAGGGCAAGCTTCTCGTTGGTTCTTCCGCGGAGCCTTCCCTGAACAGGGTTGCCTGTTTCCATAAGGATCGGCATGGTCTCGGTATAATCGCCCCATTCACGGTGAGTCAGTCCCCTGAGGTTTTTCGGGGACGGTTCCAGGCGCATGGTGATCCCCTTCATTTCCAGGTCCATTGCTGTCATGGCCGCAAGCTCCATGCTCCGTTCATGGGCAACGATCGCGTTGACCACAGGATATTCAGGAGAAGCTTCATGGAGGTCAAATGCAAGGTCAACGTTTTCTTTCCTCACCAGCTCCGTAAGAGCAAAAGCGAGCCTTTCCGTAAGAGAACCATCGGGAACCCCCGGATAGCATCGGTTCAGATTCCCCCGTTCTTTTCCTGGAAGCTGCTGTCCGGAGGCCGGATGGATGTAGATATCCGGTGACGGCCACTCGTGTACCGTATTCGTAAGGCGGGAACCGAAACGGAACACCCGTTTGCTCCCGTCCGCAGTCGTAAAGGAGATGCTCTGGGGATGCCCCTCCTGGGGGGAGTTATGGCTGAATCCCATGATGTTCGCCTGCGGGACAACGATCAGCCGTCCCCTGGTCACCTTTGCCGTTTCAAGGAAAAGTGTTGCGGTGACCATGGAAGAGGGTTCAGTGGGATGGGTTCCTCCCATGATGAAAACAGTTCCGCCGGAAGTTTCCCCTTTCTGGATATATACCGGCGTATCAGCCGGAGTGTTGCGTATTCCATCGAACCAGTCCGACAGCATTTTCTTTTCAAAGCCCGGAGCAGGGACGAAGATATCATCCTTCCACATAGCCCTGAAATTCATTCCCGCGAGCCAGGAGGCTCCCAGGGCAAGAAGAAGGAGCAGGGCGGCGGTAAACGGAGTTCCTTTGAGCTTCATCGTCCGGCCCTCCCTATTTCACCAGCAGCAGGCGAAGGACAAGAGGAATAACCACGAAGGCTGCTGTGGCCTGCTTCCAGAAATCCTTCTCCCTGAACTGGCAGCTTACCACCAGAAGAAGAATAAAGAGGACGATTGCTCTGTATACGTACGTCATGTCCGTTTCCTCCTATGGCAGGTAGCTCATTATGGTGTTCGCATTCAAAATCACCACGATGGCCCAGACGGCAGTAACAACTGCCGGAACAATACAGTGCTTGAGCACCTTGAAATAGTTCTCCTCGCCTACCACCTGGGCGGCAAAGATACCCGCCAGCGCAGTGGGAGGCATCAGGTCCCCGAGGCCGGCAAGAAGACTGAGTGCTGACCCGACCATTATCTCATTCCTTCCAAGAAGGGCGAGAAGGAAGGGTACTCCCAGCACTGAAGCCGCTCCAAATGCCGAAACGGCACCGAAGAGCGGGATGGAAGTGGCCATTCCCAGGTACATGAGCCATGCCGGAAGAGCAAGTACCGAAACAACGATAAATCCCTGCACACCGATAAGGGTCATGATCTGAATGAACATCCCGACCCCCATAAGTATCCCGAGAACAGGTATAGCGTCGTTTACGGCCTCCCGTGAGGCTTCGAGGAAATTAAGCTTCCTGCCTGTCAGAAGGGCGGAAAGGGCCGCAAGAAGAAAATTGACAGGCATTCCCAGGGCGGGCCATATTTCCGGAAGAAACTGCTCGCCTGTCATGAGGACCGCCAGAACGATAACCGGCATGATCAGCCGCATGGAAAGAGGGGCCTGCTCCATGCGTTTCAGCTCTTCTTCCAGGGCCAGTTCATCCCCGGCACCCTTCCTCAGGTAAGGATAGACGAGAACGAGTGCTGAAAAGATCGCCAGCGGGACAGTGCATACAAGAAGCGGACCGGCAAAGCCCACATAGGGCATGTCGATGCCCCCGCCTATGATCATGGCCGGAATGTTCACGGGAGGAGCGATCATGCCGTAGATCGCTCCCATTGCGATGACCGCTGCTGTCTTGACCGACGGCACTCCGAGCTTTATGAGGACGGGAGCCACAAGAGCGCCTGTTGTCAGGACCGCGGCCGTGGAAGACCCTGTAATCATGCCCGGCAGCATGATGATCACCATAAGGCCAAGACTGAGCATGAGCGGGTTTTGGCGGAATGAACGGATGACCCATGCCGCAAGGCTTTCAAGAAGTCCTGTCTTCTGGACCGATTTCATGAAAATCATAGCGGTTGCGATGATCAGTATGGTATCGAGATATCCGAATGTCCCCTCGACAAAATGCCTGAGGGGAAAACCTTCACCTGCGACAAGAGCTCCAACGACGGCCGCCGCTCCAAGGGCAATTGCTATGGGGAGCTTCAGGGCAAATGCCCCGAAAACAAAGCTCCCCACCATCACAAGGGTAAATAATCCTTCAGGAAGGAACCAGTCCATACCGGGCTCCCACTCCGCCTAACGGGTGGAGATTCCCCACCCTGAGAGCGTTTCCTCCAGAGGTTCAGCTGTCCCGTTTACATTGGGAGCCGTGAGTATCCTGATATTCTTCCCCTCGACGAGCCGGTCGAAAATTTTGTCCATATTCCCTCCATCCACAACAATTATCTGGTCAGCCCAGGGAGCGGCAACTTCGATAAAAGCGTCGGAAAGGGTTCCCCTCCGGCCTTCTCCTCCTATATGCATGACGAGGACCTTGACCCCTTTATCCCTGGCGGCTTTCAGGAGTCCAGACACGCGATCGACCTCCTGATCCTTGTTGATCCCCGCAGCTCCAAGTCCCTTTGAGCTGCCTCCCACCACGGCCACAAGCACTTTCCTTGTTCCGAGCCCGTCGCTCTTCAGCAGCGGCTCACTGTCAGTGTCTATCTTCATCTTCCTGAGCACGACCCTCACCATCATGGCGTCAGGGCTCTGTCCCACGGAAGTGAGGACTATGTCTGCAGCAAATGCCGCTCCTGCGGACAGAAGCAGCAGCAACACGCAAAGTGAAAAAATTCTTTTTCTCATTCTATTTCCTCCTTTTTTCCGGCTTCATTTATAGACATCCGAAAATACTCTATATAATTTTAACCATTTACTTCAGTATGTCCATATTTCTTTTCATACTTTTCATGGCGAAAGAGAGGTATGTACAGCCGAAATATGCCACGGTACGCATCAGGGGAGATCACCCTCTTTCACTGCTCTGGTTTTCTGTGCCTGATACTGTGGGTTTGCTGTTGACACAGACACCCTCTCATGACATCATTTACATTCGAATTGACGGGTATTTACCCGAAATGTTTCAAGGAGGCGCACAATGAACGATCCGGTCTATGCCCTCGAACTTTCTTATGAAGAGTGGGGCGAAATATGTACGAAAAAGTGGGGCCTCCCGAAATACCGGGCTGACCAGATTTGCCAGTGGATCTATGAAAAGAAGGTTTTTAATATCTACGAGATGACAAACCTTTCCAAGGATCTCAGGGAAAAGCTTGTGTACGACCTGATGATCCTTCCCCCCATCCCGGTAACGGAGGAAACATCACGGGACGGAACAAAAAAATTTCTTTGGCAGTTATATGACGGCGAAAGGATCGAGTCTGTCCTCCTTTCTCACGGGACCCATACGACAGCCTGCATCTCGAGCCAGGCAGGGTGTCCGCTCGCATGTTCCTTCTGTGCCACAGGAGAGTCAGGCTTCCGGAGAGACCTTTCCGCCGGGGAGATGGTCGGTCAGCTCCTCGCCATGGAAAAACGGGCGGGACAAAATATCAGCAACGTTGTATTCATGGGTATGGGAGAGCCCTTTCTGAACACCCGTGCGGTCTTCAGGGCCATAACCATTATGAACTCACCGAAAATGCGGAACATGGGGGCAAGGCACATTACAATATCCACATCGGGTATAGTGCCGGGAATACTCGACCTTGCAGAATTCCCCATTCCGGTAAGGCTATCGGTCTCTCTCCATGCGCCGAACGAAGCGCTTCGGAGCAAACTCATGCCTGTGAACAGGAAATACTCTCTCGGGTCTCTTGTTGATGCAATGAGGAAATACCAGCAAAAGACCGGTGAGCGGATCACCCTCGAATATATAATGATACAGAAAGTGAATGACGAACCTGAACTTGCGTACGAAATGGCAGCGCTCCTCTCGGGGATCGGCGTCTATGTGAACCTTATTCCTTACAATCCCGTGAAGGATACCTATAAACGGTCAACTCCGGAGCGGATCCGTGCTTTTTCCGCGATCCTCTCACAGCTCGGCATTGAAAATGAAATCCGGAAGGAAAAAGGAACGGACATTAATGCGGCATGCGGACAGCTTAGAAGGAGGGATCCAGGCAATTGACACCTCCATTTTCACCAGCCCGCCCAGGAAGCCATACACTCCCCCTCCGGGATCTTCCGAACGGCGCCTCTGCCGTTGTGTCGGAAATGCCCCTGCAGGACGGATGCGCAGAACGTCTTGAAGCCCTGGGGCTCCGTGTCGGAAAGGTCATTGAAAAAGTGTCAGGCATGCCCTTTCACGGCCCGGTAACGCTTCTGCTCGACGGGAGACAGATTGCCATAGGATGGAAGATTTCCTCCTGCATTCTTGTGTCGCCCCTGAAGGGGTGCTTCAGCGCACATGACCGGACAGGCAGCTAAAAAACTCCTCCTCGCCGGCAATCCCAATGTGGGAAAAAGCGCCCTCTTCACAAGGATCACCGGCGTTCATGCTGTTTCCTCAAACTATCCGGGAACCACAGTCGGTTTTCTCGAGGGGTGGCTCCGGAGAAGTGAAGATGCATGGAGAGTGATCGATGTCCCGGGCGCATACACTCTCACTCCTACAAACGAGGCCGAGGAAGTGGCGGAACGCCTGGTGAACGACGGAGCGGACGCGGTTATAATCGTTCTGGACGCCACAGCCCTGGAACGGAATCTTTTCCTTGCCTTTCAGATAATGGAGAGAAGGCTTCCTGTTCTCATAGCCCTGAACATGGTTGACGAGGCACGGCACAAGGGGATCGATATTGATCCGGAGCGTCTTGAGGAACTTCTCGGGGTACCGGTCGTTCCAACGGTTGCGGTCACAGGCGAAGGGATCAGCCGGCTCCTTGACCGCCTTCCGGAGGCCTCTGCGGGGAGAGACGTTCCCTCCTCAAGGGAGGATCGATGGGCAGCAATCGGGCAAGTCATCGAACAGGTACAGAAAGTACGCCACCGTCATCATACACTGATGGACAAACTGGAGGACGCATCTGTCAACTCCTTCTGGGGCCTCGTCATAGGTATTGCTGTAATAGCTGCGAGTTTCACCGCAATCCGTTTTGCCGGCGAAGGGCTCATAGAAAATCTTCTCGATCCTCTTTTCAACCGGCTCTGGATGCCTGTTATCAATGCCGCTTCACACTATCTCGGGGGCTCCGGCTTTCTTCACGACATAGTTGTAGGCAGAATGATCGAGGGGTCAATCGACTTCGAACAAAGTTTCGGGCTTCTCACCACCGGGCTCTATGTCCCGATCGTCATGGTCCTGCCCTACGTGGTATCCTTTTACGCCATGCTCAGTTTCCTGGAAGATTTCGGGTATCTTCCCAGGCTCGCGGTAATTTTCGATGCCCTCCTTCACCGGATAGGCCTGCACGGCTTCGCGATCGTCCCCTCCCTTCTCGGCTTCGGATGCAATGTGCCCGGCATCCTTGCCACACGAGTTCTCGACTCTTCCCGCGAACGATTCATCGCAGCGACCCTTATCTCCGTCGCCGTTCCCTGTGCAGGGCTTCAGGCCATGATCATCGGAGCAGTCGGTGAAATCGGGATGAAATGGGTTGCTGTCGTCTACGGGACGCTGTTTCTTTCCTGGCTCATCCTCGGGAGGATTCTTCATACACTGCTTCCGGGATACAGCCCGGAACTGATCGTGGAGATACCACCCTACAGGATCCCTTCGATGAAAGCAATGGGAATGAAGCTCTGGATGCGGGTGAGAGGATTCTTTCTCGAGGCGGTTCCCCTTGTCCTCGGGGGGATTCTCCTGATCAGTTTCATGGATGCCGCAGGAATAACGGCATTTCTCTCACGAATGCTTGCACCTGTATTTTCAGGCCTTCTCGGCCTTCCTGCAGAAGCTGCTGGGCCTATTCTCCTCGGTATCCTCAGAAAGGACGTCGCAGTGGGAATGCTCGCGACACTCGGCCTTTCACCTGCCCAGCTTGTCGTGGCCACCATTACCCTTTCCATGACATTTCCCTGCATCGCCACATTTATCGTGCTGTGGAGGGAACTGGGGGGGAAACGAATGGCTGCATCAATGGGAATAATGATCGTTTCGGCCCTCACTGCCGGAGTGACAGTACGGCTTCTTCTCTCCCTGAACGTCTAGGCGACATCGCAGAAGGGACCGGATTGCCCTTTGCGGATCATTCCTTTATTATGATTAGGGCCAAGCCGGGGGGAAAAAACTCCACCGGCCGGCATTCTGAAGAGAAAAAGGAAGGGCGGTTTCACCATGAAAGAGGACTCTGTGCGATCCGTAGAACGGGCCTTTCACATCCTCAAGGCTTTCACCAGGGATGACTACAAGCTGACGCTCAGCGAAATCGCGGAAAGGATCGGGCTTCCCGTCACGACGACCCTGCGGCTTGCAGGCACCCTGGAAAGGCTGGACCTCCTCACCCGCCATGACGACAGGACCTACTCCCTCGGCAGCCAGGTCTATATCCTCGGGAGCATCGCCAGGGCAAACTTCAGGCCTCAGCAGATCATCTACCCGTATATGAAGATCATCAGGGACAACACGAAGGAAGCTGTCTCACTCTACGGCGTCGAGGGGGAGGAACGGGTCTGCTACGAACACGTGGAAAGCCTTCTCACCATGAGGTGCGTCATGCGTGTCGGCGACCGGGCTCCCCTCTGGGCCGGAGCGGGGGGAAAAGCACTTTTGGCCTTTCTTGGTGAGGAAACTGTCGCAAGGGAAATCGCGAAGGCCCATCCGATCACGTCCAGCACTCTTTCAACAGCCAAGGTGCTGAGAAAAGATTTATCGGAAATCAGGACCCTCGGATATGCAATAAGCTGGGGGGAACGGGAGGAGGGCATCCTTTCAATAGCGGTGCCTATCTTCAACAGAAAAGGAGAGATTCTCTTCTCCTTCTCACTCGCCGGACCGGCATCCCGTTTTACGGAAGAGATTGCCTTGTCCCTCATCCCGGAAATCCAGCAGATGTGCAGGGAAATCTCCCAGCAGATAGGATAAAATAAATCCCCTCAGGTCTGGAGGGGATTTTCTGTTTTTATCCTTTTCTTCCAGTGACACGCCCGGCGCAGTAAGACCTGGCGGTCTCGAGGCAGCGGCGGGCATGTTCCCTGTATCCGTACTCCGCCACTTTCTTCAGGTTGGGAAGCTCGATGGAATAGGGCATGGCCGGCATGGCGTTCATTATGGCGGCCACGTCGATTCCACCTTCGCCCACGTAGGACCGCTCTTCCCGGAGGATCCTGGTCATTTCGTCCCTGTCAGATGGGATCTCACCTGGAGCGTCGCAGAGGTGGCCGAAATGGAACCACTCCGCGGGCAGCTTCGCCAGTTCAGCAACATCGTCCTGCGCCCTGTGGAAATGGTGAACGTCAACCATGAGCCCTGCGTTGGAACGGTTCACCGTCCTGAGGACATCCACCGCGCCAGCCAGGGTGTTCACCGTGGCGATGGGAACATACTCAAGGTCCACCGTCAGGTTGTACTGCTTTGCCAGGTCGCAGATTTCGGCGAACTTTTCAATGGAATACTCCCTCTCCGGCGTCCAGATACTGCTGATGACATGCTTTCCCCCGAGCTCAGCCGCTGTTTTCATGGCGGGTTCGTACTTCTTCACGTCCATGTTGTCAAACACCCTGGCGAGTTCGATATCAAGGAGTGTGATGCCCGTGTCGGCAAAAACCTGCTTCGTCTCCTTCATCAGGGCCCGGTTCTTCGACAGGTCGTAGTCAGGTTCACCCGGAAGCCCTATGTAAATCTGCCTCATGCTCACGAAATCATACCCGCAGTCCGCCGCCATGGACGAAATCTCCACCGGAGACGTATTCAGAACGGTGAGCTGCGCAAGGGAAAAACGAAACTCCATGGACATCATACCCCTTCCTCGTTTGTGGTATCTGTTCACTGGACTCCTTCCCCCCGGCGGGAAGGCCCTCAGGTAAAAATGCCTTGGTTTCTGCCAGATGGAAACACAATCCGCCCCTAGGAAACACCTCCACAATAAAGAGTAGGAAAGAATTTGTCAATATGGCCGGGGCTGGAAAGAATGCTTTTTTTCGGGAAATGGGAAGAAAAAAACCCGCCCCAAAGAAGGGGCGGGCCGGAACATCAATCACACAGGAACGGGGTTTTACTTGCCCCGGGGCCGTTCGATACCGAACTCCTCAGGGGAGAACTTCGCCCCGCCTGCATCGTACAGGAGCCACGCGGCCACGGACTGGTTCTGCTTGATGTATTTCTTCGCCTCGTCGCCGGTGATGCCGAGCTTCACTCCGCCCATGGTCTTCGCGAACTCGTCGAACCTGGGGTCCTGGAAGGCTTTGGTAAAGGCGGAGCGGAGAACGTCAAGAGCTTCGGCGGGAGTCTCCTTCCTCACGAAAGCGCCGAAGAAGGCGCCCCAGGGGAGGTACGGCCTGTACTCCTCGTAGACTTCCGTCACCGCGGGCACGGAAGCGACGCTCTCTATCCTCTCGGAGGAGATCATGGCAAGGCCCTTCACGGAACCGGAATGGATGAAGTTGGCGGCGGCGAGAAGACCGACGGCCACCGCATCGATATGGCCGCCCATGAGGGCTGTGATGCAGGGACCTTCGCCGTCGAACTGCATCTTGTTGAATTTCACGCCGTGGATCTTCTCGATCATGGTGGTGGCCACGTAGGGCAGCCCTCCGGGACCGGTGGAACCCATGGTGATGGTCTTGCCGGAAGCGGCGGCCTCGATGAGCTCCTTGTAGGACGTGTAGGGCGAATCCTTGGAGACGATCACCACGCCTACGTTGGCCATCATGAGGAATACCGGCTCGAACTGGTCGTAGTCGATCCGGGAAAGGCCCGTGACCTTGTAGAGATTCGGGTTCTCCGCGCCGAAGAGGATGCTG
>Ga0228535_1000945_pt1 | contig 59728 bp, 53 predicted proteins | sample SJ1metagenome_FD_168457 | JGI IMG/M metagenome (GOLD analysis project Ga0228535, IMG submission 168457) | Enriched culture of PCE-dechlorinating microbial communities from Ithaca, New York, USA - SJ1 | ecosystem: Engineered > Modeled > Simulated communities (microbial... > Unclassified | place...
GCTGGAATCAAAGGCCAGGAAGCATATGCGGCACCTTCAAAACAGACCGGCCAAGGTCAAAAAGTTTTTCGAGCATCGCTGCGTGAGCTACGCAGTATAATTGATCAGTTTAGTTGCCGGAGTAATATCACCTTTTCCCATTCCACTTCACAAAAGCCATTTAGTCAAAACTGTTATCAGCAGGCTTGCCCAGAATATTCTTACACAGAGCCTGATGGACTGGTTGTCGTTATGGAGTTCGTTGTTGATGTACTGGATGAAGAAAACAATTGAGCCTAGCTCACTCAGTTTGCTTGAGTTGCTGTTGTTAAAATATGCAAGCACCATAAACAGGAAGCTCGATATGGTAAAGGCAAGCGATAGTATTAAAAACAACATTATTGTTACGGCCATTTGGTATCACCCGACACACCGCGTAGATGGATAAAGTAGAAAAGCTGGACGCTCCAGCCCTTGTTGTCAGCGACAGCCGGGGCAGTGCTTTTTCAGGCAGCCTTGTTCCCAGTTGTAGTGATCACAGTACTGGGAATACACAATGCAGTAATGCATCACATCCATAACGAAATACCGCTCCATATCGTACCGCACTTTCCAGGCAATTCCCCCCACCGCGCTGTAAATCTCAATATTGCAGACAATGGTTGCCCACCACTCAGGCCAGCCGCCATTGGAGGTGGGGGGCGTATCCAAAAGCTTTGCGTTAAGCGCACTTAAGGGGACGTCATATTTCTTTGCAAAGGCCTCTTTTGCCTTTTGCCCAGCTGCTTGCGGCTCCATGCATGACATAAGGTCAGCTCTCATCGCCTGCAGTTTCGCATCCCCTTCGGCATCGTCTGCAGCAGAGGCCGCACCGGGGGATAGCATCATGAGGGCAAACACCACAAGGCTCGATGCTATCAGGCCAAAGAATGCCCTTGTCAGCCGGCTGCCACGATCTGTTTTTTTCATCATATCCCCCTTTTACTGTTTGAGGCCTACAGGCCGCCCGATACTGTTTTGCGATGCTGTTTTGTTGTTTGGTATTGATGTGTTATGAAAAAGTGTAAAATTTCTTTACACCCTTAAAAAGCGAAGACCCCGCCTGTTGGGGCGGGGTCTTCGTGTGGGTACGATATGTTTGGCTTGGTTGCCGGGTTCGCATGGGCGATCCTCATGTGTCTCTTGATAATGCTTGTATAATCCCTTGTGGTTCAAATGTCCAGCAAACCGGTTAATCCCCGAAGCAGATCCCGATATCCCGTGCGGTCAGCACGGTGTCGCCGTTGACATCCACCCGTTTCTGAATGCCCAGTGCCTCTGCCAGCGGTACCAGAGCTATATCCGGTGATTTGAGCGCCACCATATGGTCAAACTTGCCCGCTTCGATGGCCCGCACCGCAGCTGCGCCGAAACGCAGGGAGAGCAGCCGGTCGAAGGTGGTGGGGGAACCGCCACGCTGCAGGTGGCCCAGCACCATGGAGCGGGAGTCTTTGCCGGTGCGCTTGCTGATCTCTTTGGCCACATACTCGGCAATGCCGCCCAGCACCACATGCTGACGCCCACCTTCGGCCTCACCCTTGATGATTACCTCGCCACCTTTGGGCATGGCCCCTTCGGCCACTACCACAATGGCGTACTTGCGGCCGTTCAGTTCGTTTTCCATCAGCTTGTCGCAGATTTTTTCAAGATCAAAGGGGATTTCCGGGATCAGGATCACATCGGCGTTACCGGAGATGCCGCTGTTGAGGGCGATGAAGCCGGCATTGCGCCCCATCACCTCCACCACCATGACCCGGTCGTGGGATTTGGCCGTGGAATGCAGCCGGTCGATCGCCTCGGTGGCAATATTGACGGCGGTGTCAAAGCCGAAGGTGATCACGGTGCCGCCCATGTCGTTGTCAATGGTCTTGGGCACCCCCACCACCGGCATCCCTTTTTCGGCAAAACGGTGGGCGATCTCCAGACTGCCGTCGCCCCCCACCGCCACCAGGGCGTCAAAACGTAACCGCTTGAAGTTGTCCATGACCTTGTCTGACAGGTCGCGCTGTTCGCATTCGCCGGCAGCGTTACAAACCTGCATCATGAACGGGTTGCCTTTGTTGGTGGTACCCAGGATGGTGCCGCCGACGCTGGCAATGCCGTCCACCTTTTCCGGGGTCAGGTGGATGATCTCGTCGGTGTTCAGCAGCCCGGTGTAGCCGGACTTGATGCCGTAGACCTCCCACTGACGATTGTAGGCAGCCATGGTGACCGCTTCTATCACCGCGTTCAGGCCCGGTGCATCACCGCCGCCGGTATTGATACAGATCTTCATCCGCTTTGACATGGGGTTCCTCCAGGTGGTTGTGTATCCTAGAAAACAATTGTCCACGAAGTACACGAAGAGACACCAAGAAAAACAAATTGTTTAGGCCAAGATAGCAACAATCTTTTGGGTGAATCATTTGTATCCTGTAACCTACTGAATCTTCGTGAAACTTTGTGTCCTTCGTGGATATAGAACTGCCGTTTTGGTTTTATTCGTCTTCTGTGCCATTCCAGAGCTGTTCGTTAAAGCCGAGGCCGCGGGCGGCAAACTGCTCCTGCTGGTTCAGGTCGCTCCATTCCTTGTCCGAGCTTGCCGGGGCATTGTTGTCATCCCAGCGATCCTGATCCCAGCCCAGTGCGCCCCAAAGCTGCTGCTCTGTGGCGCTCATATCCTCCCAGCCCAACTGCTCCCAGATGTGCGGATTGCCCTGCATGTTGCGGACGCTCATGGCTCCCTCCCGTGTAGGTTTCTCATCTGAACTAAACGGTGATTACTCCTTGTTTCCCCGTCTCTTCAACCACTCCATCCGTTCAAGGATGTTCTTCTCGTAGCCGTGCCCTTTGGGGTCATAGAACTTCCGGCCCTGCAGCCTTTCCGGCAGATATTCCTGCTGTACATAGCCGGCACTGAAGTCATGGGCGTACTGGTAGCCCTGGTGGTAGCCCAGCTCCTTCATCAGCTTGGTGGGGGCATTGCGGATATGCAGCGGTACCTCCAGCGCACCGGATTTGCGTACTTCCGACAGGGCGGCATCGATCCCCAGGTATGAGGCGTTGGATTTGGGGGCGGTGGCCAGGTAGGTGACGGCCTGCCCCAGGATAATCCGCCCTTCCGGCATCCCCACCATCTGGAAGGCCTGCAGGGCAGAGACCGCCATCTGCAGGGCGCGGGGATCGGCATTGCCGATATCTTCAGAGGCCAGGATGATCATCCGGCGCAGGATAAAGAGCGGATCCTCCCCCGCCTCCAGCATGCGGGCCAGCCAGTAGAGGGCTGCGTCGGGATCGCTGCCCCGCATGGATTTGATAAAGGCGGAGATGACGTTGTAATGCTCTTCGCCACCTTTGTCGTACAGCAAGGCCTTCTGCTGCATCGCCTCCTGGGCGATCTCAAGGGAGATCAGGCCGTCCTGGGCCAGCCCTGCTGCCACCTCCAGGGTGTTCAAGGCCTTGCGGCCATCTCCCTGGGCTGCCTCAGCCAGAAAGGTAAGGGCCTCGTCCGCAATGGCAAGCTGCAGGCCTCCCAGCCCTTTCTCGGTGTCCTGCAGGGTCTTCTGGAGCAGGGTGGCAAGCTCGTCTGCTTCAAGCTGCTTCAGGCGCAGAACCCGGCAGCGGGAGAGCAGGGGGGCGATCACTTCAAAGGAGGGGTTTTCCGTGGTGGCACCGATGATGGTGACCAGCCCTTTTTCCACCGCAGGCAGAAAGGCATCCTGCTGGGCCTTGTTGAAACGGTGGATCTCGTCCACAAACAGGATGGTGCGGGTGCCGCCGGCGGCATGCGCCTCGGCATCCTTGAAGATCTCGCGGATCTCCTTGACCCCGGCCATGATGGCGGAGAAGAAGACGAAGCGGGAGCTGGTCTCATGGGCAATGATATGGGCCAGGGTGGTCTTGCCGCAGCCCGGCGGGCCCCAGAAGATCATGGAGGGGAGCTGGTCTGCCTCAATCATCTTGCGCAGCGCCTTGCCCGGCCCCAGCAGGTGCTCCTGGCCGCAGAACTCCCCGAGGCAGCGGGGACGCATCCGTTCTGCCAGCGGCGGCGTCAGGGATTGATCAAAGAGGGCGGATTGTCTGTTCATTACCAGTGGTGGATACCTTTGTGTTCCACCGGCTGGGGCTTGATGCCCCAGATGTCACGGGCATACTCGCCAATGGTGCGGTCACTGGAGAATTTGCCCATGCCGGCGGTGTTCAGGATCGATTTTCTGGCCCACTCATCCGGTATCATGTAGAGCCGGTCCACATCGGCCTGGGCATCCATGTAGGCGTCAAAGTCAGCCAGCAACAGGTAGTAGTCGCTGTTCAGCAGGTTGTCCACCAGCGGGCGGAACAGGCCGGGGTTGCCCGGTGAGAACATGCCGGATGAGATCTGATCCAGTACGGTCTTCAGCTCGGGCAGCTGGTAGTAGTAATCCTGGGGACGGTAGCCGGATGAGCGCAGCCCCACTGCCTGCGGGGTGGTCAGGCCGAAGATGAAGATGTTGTCCTTGCCCACCTCTTCCATGATCTCGATGTTGGCACCATCCAGGGTGCCGATGGTCAGGGCGCCGTTCAGGGCATACTTCATGTTGCCGGTGCCGGAGGCCTCGGTGCCGGCGGTGGAGATCTGTTCGGAGAGGTCGGCCGCCGGGAAGATCTTTTCTGCCAGCGAGACGCTGTAGTTGGCCAGGAACGCCACCTTCAGCTGCTGGTTGACCGCCGGGTCGTTGTTGACCACGCTGCCGACCGAGTTGATCAGTTTGATGATCAGTTTGGCCGTGCTGTAGGAGGGGGCAGCCTTGCCACCAAAGATCACGGTGCGGGGGGGCAGTTCAAGCCCTGGATACTCCTTGAGCCGGTTGTAGCGGGCAATCACCTGCAGGATGTTCAGCAGTTGACGCTTGTATTCATGAATCCGCTTGGTCTGGCAGTCAAACAGGGAGTCCGGCGAAACCTGTATGCAGTTGCGCTGGTAGATATGATCGGCCAGCCGCTGTTTGTTCATCCGTTTGATATCCATCCAGCGTCTGCGGAATTCGCTGTCTTCTGCCAGCGGCCTCAGGTTCTGCAGTTCATCCAGGTCGGTGGTCCACTTGTCGCCGATCGCCTCGCTGATCAGGTCGGACAGGTGCGGGTTGCAGTGACGCAGCCAGCGGCGTTGGGTGATGCCGTTGGTCTTGTTGTTGAAACGCTCCGGCCAGACCTCGTAGAAGTCGTGGAACAGATCATCCTTGAGGATCTCGCTGTGCAGGGCAGAAACACCGTTGACGGAATGGCTGGCAACAATGGCCAGGTGGGCCATCCGTACCTGCTTCTCACCGCTGTCGTCAATAATTGACATCCGTTGCAGCCGCAGGGGGTCGCCGGGGAAACGGCTTTCCACCTCTTCCAGGAAGCGGCGGTTGATCTCAAAGATGATCAGCAGGTGACGCGGCAGCAGGCGGCTGATCATTGGCACCGGCCACTTTTCCAGTGCCTCCTGCAGGATGGTGTGGTTGGTGTAGGCAAAGGTCCTGGTGGTGATCTCCCAGGCAGCCTCCCAGGTCAGTTTCCTTTCGTCAATCAGGATCCGCATCAGTTCCGGGATGGCCAGCACCGGATGGGTGTCGTTCAGCTGGATCGCCACCTGATCCGGCAGTTCCGCCAGGTTGTCATGCTTCTTGGCAAAGCGGTAGAGGATATCCTGCACCGTGGCCGAGGCCAGGAAGTATTCCTGCCGCAGGCGCAGCTCCTTGCCCTCCAGCATATGGTCGGCCGGGTAGAGTACCTTGGAGATGTTCTCGGTCTTCATCTTGGATTCAACCGAACCAATGTAGTTGCCCTGGTTGAAGAAGTTCAGGTCAAAATCCCGGCTGGCCTTGGCACTCCAGAGCCGCATGGTGTTGACGGTGTTGTTCTTGTAGCCCGGCACCGGGAAGTCATAGGCCAGCGCCATGACCTCGTAGTAGTCCACCCATGAGCAGCGTTTTGAGCCGTCCCGGTCGGTAAACTCCACCACCCGGCCTTCAAAGCGGATCGGGTGCAGGTGCTCCTGACGGTCAAACTCCCAGGGGTTCTGGTAGCGCAGCCAGTTGTCCGGCACCTCGTGCTGACCGCCATCCACGATCTTCTGGTAGAACATGCCGTACTCATAGCGGATGCCATAGCCGTAGGCCGGCAGCTGCATCGAGGCCATCGAGTCCAGGAAACAGGCGGCAAGACGTCCGAGGCCGCCGTTGCCCAGGCCGGCATCCCATTCCACCTCCTGCAGATCTTCGATACTCAGCCCCAGCTCCTTCAGGGCCATATCCCATTCCTCCATCACCCCCAGATTGATCAGGGCATTACCCAGGGTGCGTCCCATCAGGAATTCCATCGAGATGTAGTAGACCCGCTTGGCGTCCTTGAGGTAGTAGGACTGCTGGGTGTCCAGCCAGCGGGTTGCCAGCAGATCCCGCACGGCATAGGCCAGCGCCAGGTACATGTCGGCCTTGGTGGCTGAATATTTGTCTTTCACCAGGGTGTGCTGCAGGTGGTAGATGAATGATTTTTGCAGATCCTTGACGCTTGGCTGTGCTACCTGGTCCATGTGGTATCCTCACAGTCTCGGAATGTAATGCGGAAGTATACCGTTCAAAGCCCTGTTGTTCAAGGCGGCAGTGAAAAAAGAAGGGGGACCCGGTTGGTCCCCCTCTGTTTTTGTAGTGAATGGATGGCGTTGGCTACAGTTTGAACCAGCCCACCATCTGTTGCAGTTCATGGGCCAGCTGATCAAACGCCTCGGAGGTATGCTTGATCTGCTCAACCGAGTTTGAGAGCTTGCCGGTGATCTGGTGGATGGCAAGCATCGAGCGGTTGACATCCTCGGCCGTGGCCGACTGCTCTTCGGTGGCCGTGGCAATGGTCTGCACCATCTCAAAGACCTGTTCCACGTTACCGACAATCTGCTCCATGGCAGCCTGGGTGCTGTCAACGGCAGCCACGATTTTGTCGATCGCCTGCCGCTCATGCTGCATGCTGGTGATCGATGAGCTCACTTCAACCTGCATTCCTTTGACCGTGGCGGCGATTTCATCGGCCGACTCGGTGGTGCGCTGCGACAGCTGGCGGACACTGTCGGCCACCACGGCGAAACCGCGCCCGCTGTCGCCCGCCCTGGCTGCCTCAATGGCGGCATTCAGTGCCAGCAGGTTGGTCTGATCTGCGATATCCTTGATCATGTTCACGATCTCGTTGATCGCAGCAGACCGTTCGCCCAGCGCTTCAACCCGGGCAACCGACTGTTTGACCACCTCCGCAAAGGCGAACAGTTCACGGGAGGTGAGATCCAGGGCCTGTTTGCCCTCCGTGGCCAGATTCTTCATCCTGCCGGCGGCATCAGAGGTGGCCAGGGCGTTCTGGGAAACATCCTGGATGGTCTGGACCATTTCTGTCATGGCCGTGACCGACTGCTCAATCTGGCTGGTCTGGCTGGTGGAGTCGGCTTCCAGCTCTCCGGCGGTGTTGGCCAGCTCGTCGGCACTGTTGGCCACCGTTGCAGTTGAGCGGGAGATCTTGCCTGCCATCTCCCGCAGGTTGGTTACCATGGCCCCCATGGATGACAGTACCTTGCCGAACTCATCCTTGGTGGAGCGCAGCTGTACTTCTTTCAGATCGCCTCCGGCAACATGGTCGGAAACCGTGATCAGCTGGGCCAGCGGTGCAGATACGGATTTAAAGACCCAGGCGCCGATCACGGTACCGGCAACCGCAGCAGCGATACTGATGACCACCAGCAGGGTAATGCTGGTCTTGACGATCTTGTTGACCGAGGCGATCGCCTTTTCCTGCTCGCCCCGGGCCGTTGAAACCGACTCCTTGCCTTTTTCGGCCTGTTTGATAACGATATCACGCAGCTTCAGGGCTGACTGGACCGCCTTCTGCTCCATCTCAAACCGTTTCTTCAGGGTGGCGACAATACCGCTTTCGCTCAACAGCATCCCCTGGATACCGGTCAGGGCAGCTGCTGCACTGCGCAACATCTGTAGCTCGCCCTTAACCCCCAGTTTGATCAGATCCTTTTCCAGCATCGCAGTCGATCTGGCTGCCTTGGCAAAATCAGCCCGGATGGCCGGTGTTGCCGCATCAATCTCCTGAATGGATTTCAGGGTAAACAGTCTGGCTGAACCGGCTTCAATGGCCAGCCCCTGGCTCATCAGTTCAGAGTTGGCAATCAGGATGCTGTTAGCCTGATTGGATTGTCCGAACATGGTGCCCTGGCGGGCGGCCTCTGCCGTGTATTTTTCTCCGGCCAGGATGGCATCCTGCTCAATGGACAGGGAAAGGGAATTCAACTTTTCGCTGATTTCACGGCTTACCGCTTCAACCTTGCCTTTACCGGCATCATCCTTTTGTGTCAGCCAGGTACCCTGCAGCTTCTGCAGTTCATCCAGGCGCTCTGCCAGCAGCTTGATCTCGACAGCAGCCCCCTTGGTGGTTTTCAGGTGCTCGTTCTGGTTCAGCTTGTTGACGGCTGCATTGACCTTGCCCCGTGCAATCAGCAGGGTGGGGCGTTTCTGGGCATGCTGTACTTCGTAGAAGGCCAGCTGCAGGTCTTTCAGCTGCAGGCGTGCCGCCTCCACCCCGCGCAGGCGGCTGGAGATCTTGCCGGATTCATCCAGGGCACTGCTGAATGCCCCGGTACGATTGCCCTGCAGGGTTCTGATCTTGCTGTCCAGCTGGCGCAATTTTGCAGTTGCCTCGGCCATACGCCTGTTCAGGTCAACGGCCGCCTTGGCCGCGTCCTCCTGCGCCTTCAGCTTGCCGGCCGAGATATCAAACAGTTCTGTTGCGACTGTGCGCAACGATTCGTGGGTATCCAGTCTGGCCCCACCTGCTGTCAGGCTTTCCAGTTGTTCCTGTGAAGACTTTACCTCTCCCAGCGCCTTTTCTGCCTCTGCCTTGAAACTCTGTAGCTCCTGCGGGGTTGCAGCGGTGTTGATCTTGAACAGGGTGGCGGTGGCCCCCTGAATCTCCCGCTGGAACTCCAGGGTCCGCATCTGGTAGGGCGTGCTTTTCTGAGTCAGGTAGGAAAGCTTGCCGCTGATGAAACGCATCCCGAAGATGCTGGTCACCACTACGGTTGCCACGATGGCCAGCACAATTACAATATTAAGGGTGAGTTTGGTCTTTATGGTCATATAAATGAGATGCCCTCTTGGCCCGGAAGCAGTAAAATGATTATTTGATCAGCTTGGCACCATCACCCTTGATGAATCCCAGCAGCTTCTGAATCTTGGCTGAGGGGGCACCCTTGGTGAGCAGAGTGATATCGCGGGCAACTTCCGGTGATTTGGGGGACCAGATGCTGTCGTCAACAATGGCTGCCGGTCCGATGCCGATCGCTTCAGGGTTGCTCTTGACCTTGTCCTTGACGTCTTCGGCCGTGGTTGCATCAAGCACCTCTTTGGTGACTGCGGTGCCGCCCAGGGCGACCTTGCTGAACATGCTGTTGGTGCCCGGAATCAGGCTGCCCCAGACAATCAGAATCGGCATGTCTTTGCCGCCGACATCCTTCCAGTTCTGGGTCTTGCCGCTGAAGATCCCCTGCAGTTGCTCCTTGGAAAGGGCAGGAAGCCTGTTGTCTTTGTGGGTGATGACCACCACGCGGTCTTTGCCGATTACCTGTCCCTGATAGGCACCGGGGTTTGCTACCGCGACCCCCTCTTTCTTGAGCAGTGCCCACCAGTCATCCAGGGCCAGCCCTGCTGCAGCTGCATCCACAGTCCCTTTTTCGAGTTCGATAAAGGCCTGCTTGGGTCCGTTGGAGATGGTGTTGAGGGTAATGCCGCTGGCCTTTTCAAAGGCGGCCCGGATCGGCTTCAGGATGTTTTCTGTCGGGGCGGCCCCGGCTCCGATACGGATATCTTCAGCAAAGGCGGTGCCGGCAACAAGGGTGAGTGCCATGGCTGCAACAACTCGTTTCATAAGAGAAAAATGCATAGTGTACGACTCCTTTCATGACGGGTGGGTGATACCTGAATGTTTGAATTGTTTAATAAATGGCAGCTAAAACAGTATGTTGTGTTTGAAGATAGCATAAAATATAAGCATTTACATAGTAAATTGCTGATGAACATGGTTGTGAATCATCGGTTGACACCGCAAGCATGAATATATTAGTGTTCATGCTTCTTCCAACCGCTTGATTTGACGATAACAAACAAAGTTTTTGCAGGAGGCTGTGCATGCGTAGTGATATGATTAAGAAAGGCCTGGAGCGTACACCGCACCGGGCGTTGCTGAAGGCCACAGGCATACCCCAGAGTCAGATGGACCGCCCCTTTATCGGGGTTGCAACCAGCTTTACCGACCTGATTCCCGGCCATGTGGGAATGCGTGATCTGGAGCGTTTTATTGAAAAAGGTATCCACAGCGGTGGCGGTTATGCCCAGTTTTTCGGCATTCCCGGTGTCTGTGACGGTATTGCCATGGGGCACAAAGGGATGCACTACTCCCTGCCGACCCGTGAACTGATTGCCGATATGGTTGAATCAGTGGCGGAGGCCCATCGTCTGGATGGTCTGGTGCTGCTGACCAACTGCGACAAGATCACCCCCGGTATGCTGATGGCTGCTGCCCGTCTGAACATCCCCTGTATCATCGTGACTGCCGGTCCGATGATGAGCGGCAGGGGGGTTGAAGGGCGTGCTTACTCATTCGTAACAGACACCTTTGAGGCGATGGCCCGTTACAAGGCCGGTGTAATTGATGCCAAGGAACTGCAGGCCTGCGAGGACAACGCCTGTCCCGGTATGGGCTCCTGCCAGGGGCTGTTCACTGCCAACACCATGGCGATCCTGACCGAGACCCTGGGGATGTCTTTGCCCCGTTGCGGTACGGCCCTGGCGGTATCAGCCATGAAGCGGAGGATCGCCTTTGCCTCGGGAGAGAAGATCGTTGAGCTGGTGCACAATGATGTCAAGCCACGGGATATCATGACCCGTGCTGCCTTTGAAAACGCCATCCGGGTTGACCTGGCCCTGGGTGGGTCATCCAATACCGTGCTGCACCTGCTGGCCATTGCCCGTGAAGCCGGTGTGGATCTGCCGCTGGAGACCTTTGATATCCTGGCGAAGGAAACCCCGCAGCTGGCCTCCATGAACCCGGCCGGCAAGCATTTTATGGAAGATCTGGATATTGCCGGCGGTGTCTGCGGCGTGCTGAAGCAGCTGGGTGATAAGGTTGTTGATACCCAGACCCTGTTCGGTCTGACCACTCGCCAACTGGCGGCAAGTATTGAAAATGTTGATCAAGAGGTGATTCGTCCCCTGTCGGCGCCGGTTAAGAAGGAGGGCGGCATTGCGGTGCTGTTCGGTTCCATCGCGCCGAAGGGGGCGGTAGTCAAGCAGTCCGGTGTGTCGGACAAGATGATGCTGTTTGAAGGCACGGCCCGCTGCTTTGATTCTGAAGAGCTGGCCATGGCAGCCCTGATGGAAGGGGTGATCAAGGCCGGTGATGTGGTGGTAATCCGCTATGAAGGCCCCAAAGGTGGTCCGGGAATGCGTGAGATGCTGGCACCCACCGCTGCCCTGATGGGACTTGGTCTGGGAGATTCGGTGGCCCTGATCACTGATGGCCGTTTCTCCGGCGGTACCCGCGGCCCCTGCATCGGCCATGTCTCGCCGGAAGCAGCTGAAGGCGGCCCGATCGCCCTGATTCAGGATGGCGACCGGATCCTGCTGGATATCCCGAATCGCAAGCTTGATCTGCTGGTGGATGAGGCAACCGTGGCGGCTCGCCGGGCGGCTTGGACAGCGCCGGAGCCAAAGATCAAGACCGGCTGGCTGGCACGTTACGCCAAAGTGGTTACCTCTGCCTATACCGGCGCAGTGACCACTGCTGACTAGGAAACGGCCCTTTTTCGCCCTGAACACGCTACCCTGCAGCATGCCTTGTGCGACGTACCGTCAAACGTACGTCTCCGCGTCATGCTTCGGGTATCGCACTCAAAAGCGACAACTCCCTGTTTCCTGATACCAAGCCTAACCGACAGGGCTTTCCAGCCCAGTACCCCGGCCTCTGGCCTAAAAAAAGGAGGAATCTGCCATGAAACGTCTGCTTACCCTCGCTGCTGCCGCTGTTCTGGCCCTGAGTGTCACTGCCTGCAAGACCGATGAGTCGGCCCTGCGTGATTCCAGCTCAACCCTGCTGGGTGCCAGAGAGGTCAAGGAGCTGTTGCTTGGCAATACGGTTACCGCGGCAAACGGCGATACCTACTATTTTGATCGTGGCGGCGTGGTAATCGGCAAGGGCTCCTATGGTGAGAAGAACAAAGGCAACTGGAACATCACTCAGGAGGGGCAGCTTTGCTTCAGTAACTGGAATGCCAACTTTGCCCCCAGTGCCTGCTACAAGGTCTTCTTTGATAATGTCAGCCAGCAGCGCAAGCTGGTGGACGGCAATGGAGATGTGAAATATACGGTTATTAATATCGTAACCGGTAATCCCAATAATTTTTAGACTTAACGAGGTTTTGCATGAAAATGAATGGAGCACGTATTCTGCTTGAGAGCCTGAAGCGTGAAGGGGTGGATCTGGTGTTCGGCTACCCCGGCGGAACGGTGATCAATCTCTATGATGAACTGATGAATGTGCGGGAGATCCGCCATATCCTGCCGCGCCATGAGCAGGGCGGTACCCATGCGGCTGACGGCTATGCCCGTGCCACCGGCAAGGTGGGGGTGGCGATTGCCACCTCCGGCCCCGGTGCCACCAACACCATCACCGGCATTGCCAATGCCTATATGGATTCAATCCCGATGGTGATCATTACCGGGCAGGTCCCCACGCCGCTGATCGGCAATGATGCCTTTCAGGAGGTGGATATCATCGGCATTACCCGCCCGATCACCAAGCACAGCTTCCTGATCCGGCATGCCAAGGATATCCCGACCATCGTGCGCAAGGCGTTTTATATCGCCCGCTCCGGCCGTCCCGGTCCGGTGCTGATCGACTTCCCCAAGGATGTCCAGATCAGCCAGGCCGAGTTCAAGTGGCCCGAGTCAATTGAGATCCGCGGCTACAAGCCGAATCTGGAGGGGCACCAGAAGCAGGTGGAAAAAGCGGTGGATATGCTGCTGGTTGCTCGCCGTCCGGTTATGTATGTAGGCGGCGGGGTCATCCTGGCAAATGCCGCCGAGGAGCTGACTGAGCTGGCCCGTACCCTGCAGTTCCCGGTCACCACCACCCTGATGGGGCTGGGGGCCTTCCCGGAGAACGATCCGCTGTCCCTCAAGATGCTGGGGATGCACGGTGCCTATGCCGCCAACATGGCCATGACCCACTCGGATCTGATCCTGGCGGTCGGCGCCCGTTTTGATGACCGGGTAACCGGCAAGATCGCCACCTTTGCACCCCACGCCAAGATCATCCATATCGATGTCGATCCAACTTCGATCCGTAAGAACGTGCGGGTTGATCTGCCGATCGTGGGTGACACCAAGGATGTTCTGGTCAAGATGATTGAATGCCTGAAAGGACAGACCGAGAAGGTATCTGCGCAGCACAGTGCCATGGAGGCATGGCATGAGGATATCAGCGGCTGGAAGGCAAAGCATCCGATCGCCTACAAGCAGAGCAGCAGCGTGATCAAGCCCCAGTATGTGATTCAGAAGCTGCGTGAGCTGTCAGAGGATGATGCCATCATGGCGACCGACGTGGGTCAGCATCAGATGTGGACCGCCCAGTTCTTTGAGTTCAACCAGCCTCGGACGCTGCTGACCTCCGGCGGTCTGGGCACCATGGGTTTCGGTCTGCCGGCAGCCATGGGGGCACAGGCTGCCTATCCCAAACGCCAGGTGATCTGCGTCTGTGGTGACGGTGGCGTGCAGATGAACATGCAGGAACTGGCTACCCTGGTACAGCATCGTCTGCCGGTCAAGATTGTTGTCCTGAACAACAACTTCCTGGGAATGGTGCGTCAATGGCAGGAGCTGTTCTTTGACAAGCGTTACTCCCAGACCTGTCTTGAGCTGCCGATGGATTTTGCCAGGATTGCCGAGGCCTACGGCGCCAAAGGGCTCAAGGCGGACAAGCCGTCCGAGGTGGAGCAGGTGATCAAAGAGGGCTTTGCCCATGACGGTCCGGTGATCATGGAGTTCAAGATCGCCCGGGAGGAAAAGGTGTTGCCGATGGTCCCTGCCGGGGCGTCGTTGAATGAAATGGTGTTGAACGCCTAGGGACTTGGAGGAAACGAGCTAATGCAACATACCATATCGGTTGTGGTAGAGAATGAATTCGGCGTACTGGCCCGGGTTTCGGGCCTGTTTTCCGGTAGAGGATTTAACATAGACTCGCTTACGGTTGCGCCAACCAGTGATGAATCGCTTTCCCGGATTACGATTGTCACCAGGGGTGATGACGCGGTCCTTGAGCAGATTACCAAGCAGTTGAACAAACTGGTGGATGTGATCAAGGTGCTGGACTTCAGTGACGGCAGCGCCATTGAACGTGAACTGGCACTGATCAAGGTGACGGCCGAAGACGATAGCCGGGCCGAGGTCTTGCGGATCGTTGATATTTTCCGGGCCAAGATTATTGACGTCACTCCCAAGTCCTATACCATCGAGGCCACCGGAGCCCCGGCCAAGATCAATGCCATCCTTGACCTGCTGCGTCCCCTGGGGTTGAAGGAGCTGGTCAGGACCGGTGCGGTTGCCATCGGGCGTGGTGCCAAGGGCTGGAAAGGGTAGCAGCAGGCAGGCGCCGATTGACAGCAGCAGGCTCCTGTAGTATCGTGCGCTGCGTTTTTTAAACAGGAATACGCTATTTCAACAGATGCAAAACATACGAGGAGAATGTCAATGAATGTGTATTACGATCGGGATTGCGATCTCGCATTAATCCAGTCCAAGAAGGTGACTATCGTCGGTTACGGTTCCCAGGGCCATGCCCATGCCTGCAATCTCAAGGATTCCGGCGTGGATGTGACGGTGGCACTGCGCGAAGGTTCTGCATCAGCTGTCAAGGCACAGAACGCAGGCCTCAAGGTAGCGACCGTTGCCGAGGCGGTTGCCTCTGCAGACGTGATCATGATCCTGACCCCGGACGAGTTCCAGTCGGTACTGTACCGTGACGAGATCGAGCCGAAGCTGAAGAAGGGCGCTACCCTGGCCTTTGCCCACGGTTTTGCCATCCACTACAATCAGATCGTACCCCGTGCTGATCTGGACGTGATCATGATCGCCCCCAAGGCGCCGGGTCACACGGTGCGCTCAGAATACGTCAGAGGTGGCGGCATCCCTGACCTGATCGCCGTATTCCAGGATGCCTCGGGCAAGGCCCGTGAAGTGGCCCTCTCCTATGCCAGCGCCATCGGCGGCGGCCGCACCGGCATCATTGAGACCACCTTCAAGGACGAGACCGAGACCGACCTGTTCGGCGAGCAGGCCGTACTTTGCGGTGGCGCAGTGGAGTTGGTCAAGGCCGGTTTCGAGACCCTGGTTGAGGCCGGTTATGCCCCAGAGATGGCCTACTTTGAGTGTCTGCATGAGCTGAAACTGATTGTCGACCTGATGTTTGAGGGCGGTATCGCCAACATGAACTACTCCATCTCAAACAACGCCGAGTACGGTGAGTACGTCACCGGGCCCAAGGTGATCAACGAGCAGAGCCGCGCTGCCATGAAGGAGTGTCTGAACAACATTCAGAACGGCGAGTACGCCAAGCGCTTCATCCTGGAGGGGATGTCCAACTATCCCGAGATGACAGCTCGTCGTCGCCTGAATGCCGCCCACCCGATTGAGGTGGTCGGTGGTAATCTGCGCGCCATGATGCCCTGGATAGGCAAAAACAAGATTGTTGACAAGGCGAAGAACTAAGCTGCCGTTGTAACTGCTATTCAGACCCCGCTCTTACTGGGAGCGGGGTTTTCTACGTTATGTATAATGGACTATTCATGCGCCCATCAAATGCCCTGATAACCCCTGAAGGATACCCGTTTATCGCCTATAGTGCCGGTCTGTTTCTGTTTCTGGCCGGCGGTGCCGTACTGCTGAAGTCGGTTGCATTGGCGGTGCCTGCCGCTGTTACGCTGCTGCTGGTGCTGTTTGTGATATCATTTTTTCGCAATCCGGAACGGATGCCGCCGGCTGATACGGCCCTGCTGGTGGCTCCCGCCGATGGGACGGTGGTCTACGTCGGACCGGCGACCCAGGAGCATCTGGGGGCCTGCCAGAAGATCAGCATCTTCATGTCGGTCTTTAACGTCCATGTGAATCGTGCCCCCATCTCCGGCACGGTGGTGGATCGTTTTTACAAACAGGGTAAGTTTTACGATGCCCGCCATGCCGATGCCTCCTGCGAAAATGAGCAGTGCGGGCTGGTCATGGAGCAGGATAACGGCGTACGGGTGGCCTTCGTGCAGATAGCCGGACTGATTGCCCGCAGAATCCTCTGCTACGCGGAGGTCGGCGACCGCCTTGAACGGGGGCAGCGCTACGGCATGATCCGTTTTGGATCCAGGGTTGATGTCTATCTGCCGGAGGGTCTGGAAAGTCTGGTAACTGTGGGACAGACGACTGTCGCAGGTGAAACAGCCCTGGTCAGGCTGGGGTAACACCAACAAGGAGCCAACACCTATGGAGACACCGGAACAATTAGACCCGCAGCCTGTCGAGAGGCATGAAAACATCAGGCGGGGGATCTATATCCTGCCGAACCTGATTACTGCCGGCAGCCTGTTTGCCGGGTTCTACAGTATGGTTGCCACCCTGAACGGTAATTACGGTTCAGCAGCAATCTGGATCTTCATCTCGGCTGTCTGCGACGGCCTTGACGGCAAGGTGGCACGTCTGACCAATACAACCAGCCAATTTGGCGTTGAGTTTGATTCACTGGCAGATCTGGTGGCCTTCGGGGTGACACCCGGCCTAATGATGTACGCCTGGGCCCTGAAGCCGTTTGGCCGCCTGGGCTGGTTGGCGGCGTTTCTGTTTGTGGTCTGCGGCGCCCTGCGGCTGGCCCGTTTCAACGTGCAGGTCAGCACGGTTGAGAGCAAACGCTTCGTCGGTCTGCCGATTCCGGCGGCAGCCAGCATGGTTGCCTCCACCGTCCTGCTCTTTAATCATTTCGGCTGGCCAAGCTCCTACAAGAAACTGGCCATCCTGGTCCTGATCTATCTGCTGGCCTTCCTGATGGTTTCCAGTGTCAAATACTACTCATTCAAGGATCCGGAGCTGATCAAGAAACAACCGTTCGGCTTCCTGGTGCTGGCCGTGGTGCTGCTGATCATTGTCGCGGCTGAGCCGGCGGTGATGATATTTGTGATTATGCTTAGTTATGTGCTTTCCGGACCGATTGGCCTGTTACTGAGCTGGCCACGGCGGCGGCGGCTTGAAAAGGCGATTCACAAGGGGCATGAGGAGCTGTTGCAGGAGCATGAGCCGGTGCTCAGGGGAGGGGATGGATCGTAACCTGCAGACCGGCATGACTGAGCTCCAGAATGGCATAGGAGTGAAACGGCGCCGGAGCGGTCAGGGTGCCCGGATTGATAAGCCAGATACCTTCCTGTCTGACAGCCTGAGCAAGGTGGGTATGGCCATACAGAACGGCATCAACACCGGTCGCGCGACCCTGCTCAAGCAGGCGTGCCAGGCCGCCTTTGACACCATAGCGATCACCATGGCAGAGCAGCAGACGGACACCCGCCCACTCACGGATCAGCTCCCGGGGGGCTGTTGATCCGAGGTCACAGTTGCCGGCTAACCGTACAACCGGACACCCCTCGTCAAGCACTGCCAGTAACGCGGCATCCTCTTCGCCATCGCCCAGATGTATAATCGCCTCACATCTGCCGGCTGCTTCGTGAGCCCGTAGCAAGGCAGCCTGATTACCGTGGGTGTCTGAAACAACCAGAATTCGCATAGAAGTGTTACCTCTGAAGGCGGCATCTGCCGCAGGAGTTGTTATGTCTGCAAAAAAAATTCTACTGATTGTAGGCGCCTGTTTTGCCGGCCTGCTGCTGCTCTTTCTGGGAAGCGTCGTCCTGGCCAAGCTGCTTTTCAGTGACAAGGAAAAGGGGTTCGTCAGTGGCCCCGGAGTCGGACTGGTTGAGGTCAAAGGAATGATTGTTGACTCAACTGAACCGATCCGGCAACTGCGCCATTTTGCTAAAAAAGATTCGGTCAAGGCGGTGGTGTTGCGGATCGACTCCCCGGGCGGGGTGGTCGGCCCCTCCCAGGAGATTTACGAAGAGGTGCGCAAGCTGGCCGCCAGGAAGAAGGTGGTGGTCTCCATGGGCAGCCTGGCAGCCTCGGGAGGTTACTACATTGCCGCGCCTGCCTCGGTGATCTATGCCAATCCCGGCACTATTACCGCCAGTATCGGCGTGCTGATCAAGTTTTCCAACCTTGAGGGGCTGTTCGGCAAGCTGGGGGTCAGTTCCACCACCATTAAAACCGGTTCCTTCAAGGATGCCGGTGCACCGGACCGCCCGCTCTCGCCGGAAGACCGGGCCATGTTCCAGGCCCTGATCGACAGTACCCATGAGCAGTTTGTCAAGGCCGTGGCCGAGGGACGCAAGCTGCCGGTGGATGAGGTGCGCAGGATTGCCGATGGCCGGGTCCTGTCGGGTGAACAGGCCAGGGCGCTCAAACTGGTTGATAAGCTGGGCAACCTGCCGGATGCCGTCGAAGAGGCCGGCCGGCTGGCCGGTATCTCCGGTGAGCCGGCCCTGATACTGCCCCCCAAGAAAAAGGTCAACTACCTTGAACTGCTGGCTGAGGGGGCAGAGGAAAAATTCAATGGCGTCCTGAATAAGGCGGTGGGACGGGGCCTGCAGGTCACCTACGAGTAGGAGCGGCTCTTTTCCGTCCTGACCGCGTCAATCTGCGGGATACTTTGTGCGGCGTACTAACCCGTACGCCTCCGCAGTATCCCTTGCTTGCCGCACCCAGAACGAAAAACTCCGCGCTCCTTCAGCTATCTGTTTTGCCTACTTCCGCTTTTGCAGCCGTGCGTGGGCTTCCAGCAGAATCTTTTCCGTGGTGTCCCAGTTAATGCAGGCATCGGTGATGGATACGCCGTACTTCAGTTGCGAATGGTCTGCCGGCACCTTCTGGTTGCCTTCCTCCAGGTTGCTTTCGATCATCAGGCCGGAGATTGACTGATTGCCCGCCACCACCTGATCGATGATCTGTTCCAGCACCTCCGGTTGCTTACGGTAGTCTTTGTTGGAGTTGCCATGGCTGCAGTCCACCATGATGGTGGGGGCCAGACCGTTCTTTTTCAGGCTTTCCTCGGTATGGGTGATGTCTTCCGGCAGATAGTTGGGTTTGCGTGAACCGCCTCGCAGCACAATATGCACATCCGGATTGCCGGTGGTCTGTATGATGGAGGCACGTCCTTCACGGTTGATACCCAGGAAGCTGTGGGGGGCACGGGATGAAATCATGGCATCAATGGCGATCTGCAGATTGCCGTCGGTGCCGTTTTTGAAGCCGATCGGGAAGGAAAGGCCGCTGGCCAGTTCCCGGTGGGTCTGGGATTCGGTGGTACGTGCGCCGATCGCACCCCAGGAGATGAGGTCAGCCACGTATTCAGGGGTGATCGGGTCAAGCATCTCGTTGGCCACCGGCACCTCAAGGTCTGTCAGGCGGCAGAGCAGGCCGCGGGCAATTCCCAGCCCCTTTGAGATGTTGTGTGAGCCGTCCATGCCCGGATCGTTGATCAGCCCTTTCCAGCCCACTGTTGTGCGCGGTTTTTCAAAGTAGACCCGCATCACCAGCATCAACTGGTCATCGACCCGCCGGGAGAGGGCGGAAAGACGCTTGGCGTAGTCAACAGCCGCTTCGGTATCGTGGATTGAGCAGGGGCCGACCACCACCATCAGACGGCGATCCCGGCGCTGCAGGATCTCTTTGATCTTTTCCCGGCTGCGGGAGACAAATTCCCGGCCGGTATCCGACATGGGAAATACCTGGCGGAGATCAGCCGGGGCTATGATGGGGGTGATGCCTGAAACCTTCAGGTTATTGGTCTTGATCATGGTAAGGCCTCGCTGCAGGTAAAATGGAAACAGGTATTCTTTCTACTGGATAGGGGTAAAGCTTGTCAAATTCAAACAGGTTTCGTGGTACCAAACCAGCCGTATTTCTTGACCGTGACGGCACCGTTAATATTGAAAAAGAGTACCTCTACCGGGCTGATCAGTTTGAATTTACCCCCGGAGCGGTCGAGGCGATCAAGCTGCTGAATCAGTCCGGCTATCTGGTGGTGGTGGTCACCAACCAGTCCGGTGTGGCGCGGGGCTACTATGGCGAGGCCGATGTGGAGAGGCTGCACAGCCATATCGATCAATTGTTGCAGTCGCACGGGGGGCGGGTGGATGCCTGGTACTACTGCCCCCATCATGCAAGCGGCAAACCACCTTATAACCGGGAGTGTCATTGCCGCAAGCCGCTGCCCGGCATGTTGTTGCAGGCGGCAGCAGACCACGGCATTGATCTCTCCCGTTCCTGGATGGTGGGAGACAAACTGGTTGATATTGAGGCCGGCCTGGCGGCCGGATGCAAGCCGGTATTGGTGATGACCGGCTATGGTGCCGAGGCGGCCGACGGTCTGTCGCCGGAGGTGCCACGCTGCCCTGATCTGCTGGCTGCAGCGCAGCTGATTGCGGCTGTTTGACAGGCGGTTCGAGCCTGTGCTAATGCTACTTCCTGCTACTCTATGAAATGAGACCTGTATGCTCCTGCCGCCCGCAAAGAAGGAGGCGAGCAGAGGGATAACCCTGATCTATGTTTGAATTTATTCGTAAATTTACCCTGCCGATTCTGGTCTGTGTGGGGCTTCTGGCCGCTCTGATTACCTATTCGCTGAATCTGCCGCGGACACGTCAGGCAAATCTGCTTGAACGGGGTGTCAACGGTTCGCTTGCGCCGATGCAGGAACAGGCATCTCGCAGTGGCGGGTTCTTCCGGCGGATCTGGCATGACTATATTGCGCTGGTTGACCTGAAACAGGAAAACGTCCGTCTGAAAGATGATATCAAACACCTGAACAGCGCCCTGGCTGCGGCAGGTGAATCGTTACGGGAAAACGAGCGTCTGGTCCGCCTGCTTGCTCTGCGGAAGAGCATCAAGGAACCAGCTGTTGCAGCAATGGTGATTGGTGAGGATGTCACCCCCTGGTTCCGCTCGCTGACCATTGACCGCGGCTCCGAGAGCGGTATCCGGGAGGGGATGCCGGTTCTGGCGGCAGACGGCGTGGTGGGACAGACCGTCAAGGTAACGGCAAACTCAAGCCGGGTACTGCTTTTGACGGACCACGCCAGCGGTATTGCCGCCATGGTGCAACGTTCCCGTGCCCGCGGAGTGGTCAAGGGGCGTGGCGATAACCTTTGCTCGCTTGAGTTTGCCATGCGTGGCGAGGATGTGCAGGTTGGTGATCAGGTGCTCAGCTCGGGTATCGGCGGTATCTTTACCAAAGGTCTGCCGATCGGTGAGGTGACCATGGTAAAAAAGGGGGAGTACGGTATCTTCCAGACCGTTACGATTCGTCCTGCAGTCAGCACTGCGCACCTTGAGGAGGTGCTGGTGGTACTTCGTGCCCCTCAGAATTAAGGACAGGCTGTTATGACCGGTTTTTTGAAGGGAACAGCCCTGGTTCTGGGGGTTGTGCTGCTGCAGACATCGGTGCTGCCGCAATACCTGCTGTCACTCTACAAGCCTGACCTGCTGTTGATACTGATGGTCTTTCTTGCATTGCGCGCTCCGGTCAGTACCAGTCTTCCGGCTGCCTATGGCCTGGGGTTGTTGAAGGATTGTCTGAGCGGGCTCTATCTCGGTTTGAACGCCTTTTCATTCCTGCTGGTGTATCTGGTCCTGAAGACCCTTTCCGACCGTCTCTACGTCCAGAATGCGTTGCTGCTGGTCCTGACGGTCTCCCTTTCCACGTTTGCCACCATGCTGATCAACGCCCTGCTGCTGTCGATCTTCTCAGAGGCTGCAGGGATTTTCTCGTCATTGATGGCAGCCCTGATTCCCCACCTGCTGGTTAACGCCTTTGTGGCATCTCTGGTGGCAGCCCTGCCTGAATTCGGCCGGCCCAGGACCGCAAAATGATCAAAGTGCAGCGTTACGTCAGAGAAGTCGCCCAGCCTCGGCAGCGTACCATTCCGTTGGCCATTGTGGTGACGGTGCTGTTTTTCCTGCTTTTGTTGCGCCTCTGGTACCTGCAGATCATCAGGGTTGACGACTACCGGGCCATGTCGGAAAATAACCGGCTGCGTTTTCTGCCCGTTGCTGCCTCTCGCGGTGCCCTGATGGATCGTAACGGCACCGTCATGGTCAATAATCGCCCCTCCTTCAGCCTGTCGATCATTCCCCAGGAGGTCAAGGACGTCGAGGGGATGCTGGATAAGCTGGCATCGCTCCTGAAGCTGGATAAGGCCGAATTGCAGGAGCGCTGGGAGAAGTCAAAAGGGCGCGCCCGCTATTACCCGGTCGTGATTGCGGTCAACATCAGCCGCGAACAGGTCGAAATTGTCGAAGAAAACAAGTTGTGGCTGCCCGGTGTGGAGGTCAGTGTCAAGCCGGTTCGCGAGTACGCCTTTCAAAATTCGGGTGCGCATCTGTTAGGCTATATTGGCGAAATATCTGATAAAGAGTTGGATTTGCCGGCCTACGGCGACTACAATCCGGGCGACTATATCGGTAAGAACGGCATAGAAAAGGCATGGGAGAGTGAGCTGCACGGCAGTGACGGAGGCCGTCAGCTTGAAGTGGACTCACGGGGGCGCGTCCTGCGGGTGTTGAGCGAGAGCAGCCCCACGGTGGGAAACAGCCTGGTCCTGACGGTTGACAGCCGCCTGCAGCGTACAGCAGAGCAGGCGTTCGGAGGGCAGGCCGGCGCTGCGGTGGTGATGAATGTCAACAACGGTGAAGTGCTGGCCTTTGTCAGTAGCCCGACCTTTGACCCGTCGCTCTTTGCCGGGCGTATTCCGGCTGATATCTGGAAGGGGTATCTGGAAGATAAACGGCATCCCCTGGAAAACAAGGCCCTGTCCGGCCAGTATCCGCCCGGTTCCACCTTTAAGATGCTGACCGCCCTGGCAGGCCTTGAAGCGGGGGTGGTTAATGAAAATACAAGCGTATACTGTGACGGCGCCTATGAAATGGGGGGCAGCAAATTCCGCTGTTGGAGCAAGTCCGGCCATGGCAGCGTGAACCTGCGTAAATCACTGAAAGAATCCTGCGACGTCTACTACTATCAGCTGGGGGAAAAGCTGGGGGTGGACCGGATTGCCGCCATGGCGGAGCGCTTTCTGCTGGGGCGTGAGATGGGTATCGGGCTGCAGAATGAGAAAAAAGGGCTGATTCCCACTTCGGCCTGGAAACTGAAACGTTTCGGCAAAAAGTGGTTTCCCGGCGAGACCCTGCCGGTGGCCATCGGCCAGGGTTATCTGCTGATGACCCCGATTCAGCTGGCCTCCATGGTGGCGACGGTTGCCAATGAAGGGACCATCTACCGTCCGCACCTGGTCAAGAGGGTCGTTGACCCGGACGGCAAGACCATCAAGGAGTTCAGCCCGGAAGTTCTGGGAACCACCGGCATCTCTCCGGCTTCATTTAAAAAAGTGAAACAGGGCCTCTTTGCCGTTGTCAACGATCCCGGCGGAACCGGTGCCAATGCCCGTCTGTGGGATGTGAAAGTGGCCGGCAAGACCGGTACGTCGCAGGTGGTAAAACTGGGGGAGGACCGTAAGAAGGCGGTTGCCTACCAGTATAAGGACCATGGCCTGTTTGTGGCCTTTGCCCCCTTTGACAAACCGGAGATTGCAGTGGCCGTGGTAGTGGAACATGGTGGCGGCGGCGGCGCGGTGGCGGCTCCGATTGCCGGCAGGATTCTGCGCAACTATTTTGATTTGCAGAAACCCCCGGCGCCCAGACAGAAGACAGAAGATGCGCCGCAGGATGAATCCCAGGCCGAGACCCCGGTCAAAAAACTGGAAAGCCAGGCGCAACAGGGGGCTGACGAGTGATTGATCGACGTCTCGTAACCAACTTTGACTGGACCCTGATCGGTCTGGTCAGTGCAATCTGCCTGATGGGGATACTGAATGTCTACAGCGCCTCTGCAGCGTATAAAATGGGCGGAGCCCCCTATTATATCAAACAGCTGAACTGGATGGCCTTCGGGCTGCTTCTGTCGCTGGTGGTGGCAAGTCTTGACTACCATATCCTGGAGGACTTCTCCTACTGGTTCTACGGTTTCCTGATACTCCTGCTGGTGGCTGTGTTGCTGGTGGGGAAACGTTCCTTGGGGGCTACCCGCTGGCTTAATCTGGGGTTTTTTACCATTCAGCCGTCAGAGTTAATGAAAATTGTCATAATCGTAACCTTTGCCCGCTTTTTTAATAACTATCATGCTGTAGGCGGACTTTCAGTCAAGGATATGTTGTTTCCCCTGGGGCTGCTGGCCATGCCTGCCCTCTTGATCATGAAACAGCCTGACCTCGGCACCGCCACCCTGGTGGTGCTGATAGCCATTTCCATGGCTTTTTACATCGGATTCCGCTGGTCCACCATTGTGACCTTTGCCCTGGTGACGGTGCCCTTTTTCTGGTTCACCTGGTCGGTCTACATGAAGCCGTACCAGAAAAACCGCGTGCTTGATTTCATTAACCCGGAACGCTCGCGTCTGGGCAGCGGTTACCATATCATCCAGAGCAAGATTGCGGTCGGTTCAGGTGGATTCTGGGGTAAGGGCTATGTCAAGGGAACCCAGGCCCAGTTGCGCTTTCTGCCGGAACAGCATACCGACTTCGCTTTTTCCGTCTTTGCCGAGGAATGGGGCTTCTTCGGCACCCTGATCCTGATTGTGCTGTATCTCTGCCTGGTCCTCTGGGGGCTGAATATTGCCCGGCGCTGCAATGACCGTTTTGGCGGGTTACTGGCGGTCGGTGTAACCGCCATGCTGTTCTGGCACACGGTTATCAACATCGGCATGGTGATCGGCCTCTTTCCGGTGGTTGGGGTGCCGCTGCCGTTCTTCTCCTATGGTGGTACCTCCATGATCACCTCCATGGTCGGTGTCGGTATTTTGCAGAGCATCAGCATGCGACGCTTCATGTTTTAACTTTTTTGTGCTAAAGTCCACCGGTTTCCCCATCTAAAATATTTAACCACGCTTGGAGATACACAATGCTCAGTACCCTGATTCGCAAGGTTATCGGCAGCAAGAATGAACGTGAATTGAAACGGCTCTGGCCGATTGTGGCAAAGATAAACAGCCTTGAACCCCAGATGCAGGCCTTGTCCGATGAGGAGTTGCGGGGCAAGACTGCAGAGTTTAAGGAACGCTACAGCAAGGGTGAGTCCCTTGACGCCCTGCTGCCGGAAGCGTTTGCGGTCTGCCGCGAAGGTGGGCGCCGTGAGCTGGGGATGCGGCACTTTGATGTGCAGCTGATCGGCGGTATGACCCTGCATGCCGGCAAGATTGCCGAGATGAAGACCGGCGAGGGGAAGACCCTGGTGGCAACCCTGGCCGCCTACCTGAATGCGATCTCGGGCAAGGGCGTGCATGTAGTGACGGTGAACGACTACCTGGCCAGGCGTGACTCGGAGTGGATGGGGCGGCTCTACGGTTTTCTGGGGCTGACCACCGGCGTGATTGTCCATGGGCTGGATGATGAACAGCGCCGTGCAAACTACGCTGCCGATATCACCTATGGCACCAACAATGAATTCGGTTTTGACTATCTGCGTGACAACATGAAGTTTTCGCTGGATGACTATGTCCAGCGCGGCTTCAATTTTGCCGTTGTCGATGAGGTTGACTCGATCCTGATCGATGAGGCCCGTACGCCGTTGATCATCTCCGGCCCGACCGAGGAATCTACTGACAAGTATTACGTCATCAACCAGATCATTCCGCGCCTGGAGCAGGGTGAGGTCAAGGAGGTTGAGGCCAATACCCTGTCCGGCAAGAAAAAGGTCTACACCGGCGACTTCACGATTGATGAAAAGGCCAAAAGTGCCACCCTGACTGAACAGGGGGTCTCAAAGGTCGAAAAACTGCTCAAGATCGAAAACCTGTATGATCCCCGCAATATCGAGACGCTGCACCATGTCAACCAGGCCCTGCGCGCCCATGCCATGTATCGCCGGGATGTTGACTATGTGGTCAAGGATGGCGAGGTACTGATTGTTGACGAATTTACCGGCCGTCTGATGCCCGGCCGGCGCTGGTCCGACGGTCTGCACCAGGCGGTTGAGGCCAAGGAAGGGGTGCGGATCGAGAGCGAGAACCAGACCCTGGCCACCATCACCTTCCAGAACTACTTCCGGATGTATGCCAAGCTGTCCGGTATGACCGGCACCGCCGATACCGAGGCGGAGGAGTTCCACAAGATCTACAAGCTGGATGTGACGGTGATCCCCACCAACCGTCCCCTGCTGCGGCCGGACTATCCTGATGTGATCTACAAGACCGAACAGGAGAAGTTCGCCGCAGTAATCAGCGATATCAAGGAACATTATGAAAAAGGACAGCCCTGTCTGGTGGGCACCATCTCGATTGAAAAGTCCGAGGTACTGTCTGAGCTGCTGCGCAAGCAGGGTATTCCCCACTTTGTCCTGAACGCCAAGCAGCATGAGAAAGAGGCTGAAATCGTGGCTCAGGCCGGTCGCAAAAAGGCGATCACCATCGCCACCAACATGGCGGGCCGTGGTACCGACATCGTGCTGGGGGGCAACCCGGACAGCCTGCTGAAACAGTGGCGCCTGGCCAACCCTGAAGCCACAGCAGAACAGGCGGCTGCCATGCTGGAACAGTACCGGCAGCAGTGTGCCGCAGAGCATGACGAGGTGGTGGCCCTGGGTGGTCTGCATATCATCGGCACCGAGCGCCATGAGTCCCGCCGGATTGACAACCAGTTGCGGGGCCGTTCCGGTCGTCAGGGCGACCCCGGCTCGTCCCGGTTTTATCTCTCGCTGCAGGATGACCTGCTGCGGATCTTCGGTTCCGAGCGGGTGGCCAAGATCATGGACTTCCTCAAGATAGAAGAGGGAGAGGCAATTACCCACGCCATGATCAACAAGTCGATCGAGAATGCCCAGAAAAAGGTGGAGGCCCACAACTTCGAGATCCGTAAACACCTGATCGACTACGATGACGTCATGAACAAGCAGCGTGAGGTGATCTACACCCAGCGTCGCGAGATCCTGGCCGGTGAGGATATCCGTGAGAGCTTCCTTGAGATGCTGGACGACACCATCAGTGATATCGTCAAGGCCTATGCCTTTGAAAAGGATGCGCCGCTTGAGTGGGACTGGGAGTCGCTCTCGGAGACGGTCTTCCGTTGTTTTTCCATACAGCTGGAGCTGTCCCGTGAGATGATTGCCCGCCTGAATGCCGACGGCCTGCAGAAGATGCTGCAGGAACAGGCCCATGAATCCATCAAACGCAGGGCAGATGAGCTGGGCGATGAACTGATGGATCACCTGATCCGGGTCGTCATGCTGCAGGCTATTGACGTACACTGGAAGGATCACCTGCTGAATATCGACCACCTCAAGGAAGGGATCGGGCTGCGCAGCTACGGTCAGAAGGATCCCAAGCAGGAGTACAAGAAAGAGGCCTATCAACTCTTCATGGAGATGATCATCCGGATCCGTGAGGAAACGGTCGAAAAGGTCTTCTGGGTACAGATTGAAAAAGAAGAGGATATTGAGGAGCTGGAAGAAGAACAGGTGGAGCGCAGCCGCAAGATGTTCAAGGCCATCACGGTCAACGATGACGAACATCCTGCCGAGCCTGCCAAGAGCCAGAAGAATGCGGGCCGGAATGAACCCTGTCCGTGCGGTAGCGGCAAAAAATATAAAAAATGCTGCGGCAAGTGATGGAGCGATCTTTTTCCGCAATATCGGCGTAAGTCGTCGGTCGTGTTTGTGCGGCGTACTGTCGTTGTACGCCTCCGCACACTCCCTCGACAGCCTTGATCTTGCGAAAAAAAATCTTCGCTCCTGGAATTGTTGAGAGGGATTATTCCATGTCCTTAAAAGGTTATACATTCTCTGTTGTAGAGGCAGCCATCAAGAAACCGGGGCGTAAGGATCTGGCCCTGATCTTTTCCGAGACACCGGCAACAGCTGCAGCGGTCTTTACCACCAATGCGGTCAAGGCGGCTCCGGTGCTGCTGTCAGCCGGGCGGATTGCCGGTGGCAAGGCCCAGGCCCTGGTGGTAAACAGCGGCAACGCCAACGCCTGCACCGGCGCCCAGGGCATGCTGGATGCACGGGAAACCAGTCGGCTGCTGGCTGCAGGATTGGGGATTGCAGAAGAGCTGGTACAGGTCTCCTCCACCGGGGTGATCGGGGTGCCGCTGCCGATGGAGCGTCTGAGGAATGCGCTTCCGGGGCTGGTGGCAGGGTGCGGCAGTGCAACCATCGATGATCTGGCGGCTGCCATCATGACCACCGATACCTTTCCCAAGGCTGTCCAGCGGACCGGTTGCGCCGCCGGCGTCAGCTACACCGTGGCCGGGGTGGCCAAGGGTGCCGGCATGATCATGCCCAACATGGCCACCATGCTGTCGTTTGTGATGACCGACGCAGCGCTTGCCCCTGAGCTGATTGATACACTCTTCCGTGGTGCTGTTGATCGTTCCTTCAACGCCATTACCATTGACGGCGATACCTCCACCAACGACACCTGTCTGCTGATGGCCAACGGCGCAGCCGGGACAGCGGTCATCACAGCCGGCTCGCCAGAGGCTGAGGAATTTGCCCGGTTGCTTGATGAGGTGCTGCTGGAGCTGGCCAAGCTGATTGTCAGGGACGGCGAAGGCGCCACCAAATTTGTGGAGATCAGGATCAGCGGTGCTGCGTCTGATGCCGATGCCAAGCAGGCTGCCATGGCGGTTGCCAACTCATCGCTGGTTAAGACCGCCTTTTTCGGGCAGGATGCAAACTGGGGGCGGATCTTTGCGGCAGTGGGCTATTCAGGAGCCAAGGTCGATCCTGATCTGTTGGCACTCTGGTTTGATGATGTCTGTATGGCCAGAGCCGGTGTCTTCAGCGGTGGTGATGCCGAGGCCCAAGGCACCGAAGTGTTACGAAAAAAAGAGTTTCGCGTGCAGGTCGATCTTGGACTGGGACAGGGGAGTGCAACGGTCTACACCTCTGACCTGTCCCATGAATACGTCAGTATCAACGCAGATTATCGTACCTGATTCTCCGACAGGAGGGAGCACGATGAAGAAACTGCTATCGGTTGTGTGTGCGCTGTGTGTGTGCGGTCTGGCAGTCCCGTTGTGGGCCGGGTCACTCAGTATCAGCGAACTGGCGGTCACCACCAAGGTTTCAAAGGGCAAGCCGATCGATGCGGTTCATCGTATTTCCCATCGCACCGTCAAGGCGCTCTACTGCTTTACCCGGACGGTAACCGACGACGCTGCCGAGACCACCATCAGGCACGTCTGGCTGCGGGGGGGGCAGGTGGTGAAGGAAACCGACCTGCCGATCAGGGGAAAACGCTGGCGGGCCTACAGTACCCTGCCGGTTGATGCCTCAAGCGTGGGCAACTGGCGGGTTGATGTCAAGGACGGGGCAGGAACGGTTATCAAATCAGTGGAGTTCAGGATACACTAAATGAAGATGCACAGGATAACCTCAAGCCGCCTGCTGGGCGGCTTTTTTCTGCGCCTGACTGCGGGTCTGCTGGTACTGGTCATCAGCAGTCACCCGACGCCGGCCGTTGCAAGGGCCGCTGCTGAACAGGACCCGCTGCAGGAACTCGGGCGGACCGCGGTGCTTGATACCATGCTGCAGAATGCAGTCAGACGCGGCCTGATCAGTGGTGCTGTGGTGCTGATCGGTAACCGCAACGGTGCCCTCTATACCCACGCAGCAGGACGTGCCGGTTTTGAAGCCGCTTCCCCGCCTCTGACCACCGGCACCGTCTTTGATGTTGCCTCCCTGACCAAGGTGTTTGCCACCACACCGGCCATTATCAGATTGATGGATCAAGGGACGCTCTCGCTGCTTGATCCGCTTTCACGCTGGTTTCCCGAGTTTGAAGGGAAAAATATCACCGTGCTGCACCTGCTGACCCATACCTCCGGGCTGCATGACGGCATGCTTGACCCTGAAGCACCGCTGGAAAGTGCCATCAGCCGTGCTGCTGCGCAAGCCGGAGCCGTGCCGGCCGGTACCCGCTTTCTCTACGCCGACATCAACTTTATCCTGCTCGGTAACCTGGTCCGCCGGATTACCGCCTTTGGCCTTGACGGCTACTGTCAGGACAGCTTCTATCGGCCGCTGGGGATGCTGCATACCGGCTTTAATCCTGCTGCAAAGCTCAATACTGCAGCAACGCTGGGTGGACGTAACGGCGTGCTGAACGGTGTCGTCCAGGATCCCAATGCCCGTTTGCTGGGGGGCGTGGCAGGCCATGCGGGGCTGTTCAGCACGGCTGAAGACCTGGCCCGTTTTGCGCGCATGCTGCTGAACGAAGGGGAACTTGATGGCTGCCGGGTGCTGTCCGCCAGGGCGGTCGCCCAGATGACCGCTCCGTACTACTTCAGAAACGGCAGCATTGTGCGCGGTCTTGGATGGGATCGGGAATCTCCCTTCTCCGCGCCGAAAGGCGCTCTTTTTACCGAGTTTTCCTATGGACATACCGGATACAGCGGCAGCTCGGTCTGGATAGATCCGGAAAAAGATCTCTACGTGATTTTATTGACAACCAGGCTTGATTATCGCAACAGGCGCAGTTTCAACCGGTTACGCAGCGACATCTCTACCCTCGCGGCGGCCCTGTTTAGCGGGCACAAAACGGGCGATGATGTACAAATACCGAAAAACACTGGTCCTTGACACTACCCGGACCCTGTGTTAATGTTTGCCTCGTTTTGTGCCGACACTTCAGTAGTGCATCATCAGCAATCCTCGCGGGGAGGGACCGATGGGCAGCATCTCAATACTTCTGGCCGATGACAGTATCACCATCCAAAAAGTGGTCAGTATCATTTTTGGTTCTGATGACTACACCCTCACCGTTGTCGATAACGGCAAGGCCGCCGTGCAGAAGGCACAGGAGCTGCAGCCGGATGTGCTGCTGATCGATGCTCTGATGCCGGGTATGAGCGGTTATGAGGTCTGTGAAGCCATTCGCAAGGATGCCGTTCTTGCCACCAAACCGGTCCTGCTGTTGACCGGCTCCTTTGAGCCGTTTGATGAGGACAAGGCCCGTCAATGTGGTGCTGATGATCACATTGTAAAGCCGTTCGAGTCCCAGCAGATCGTTGCCAGGGTTCAGGAACTGTACCAGCTTGGTCTCAGCCGTGCCGGCGGGGCGGTGGCTGCCCCTGCTCCAGAACCGCCACCTGAGCTGCCTCAGATGGAAGCGGCGGTTGCTGAGGAACCGTTTGTTTTTGAAACGACTGCTCCGGCCTTCACTGAAGAACCTTCCCTTACCGAGCCGATGGCAGCTTTTGAACCGGCTGCCGAGCCCGCTGCATTCTTTGCGGCACCGGCCGTTGAGCCTGAACCGGCACGTTCCCTTGACGATCCCTGGGGGGCCTTTACCCAGCAGCCTGCTGCTGCCGCTGAAGAGCCGCCTGCCTCTCCCTTTGATACCGTCCAGCCTGATGTCATGGCACTGATGAGCGACGAAAGCGCTGATCTGCCCGCTGAACAGTCCAGCCATGAGAGCATTGGTGCTTCGTGGGTGCCGGTTGAGGAGCAGACCTTTGAGTTCCGTGAAGAAGTTGCCTCGGCACCTTCCCTGATCGTTGAGGAGGCTGCTGCTGCCGGTACGTTGCCCGAGCCTGAGCAACCGTTCAGCCCTGATGCCTTTGAGCCGGTGGCTGTTCCGGAGCCGGTTGTTGAGCCGATTGCCGAGGTACCGGTCCAGGCTGTTGCCCCGGTTGCCGTTGCTGTTGAAGAAACGGCAGTTGCTCCGCAGGCTGCCGGTGCGGTTGCCCTGACGGATGAGCAGTTGAAGGCCGCCCTTCTGTCGGCATCAAAAGAGACCATTGAACGGATCGTCTGGGAAGTGGTGCCTGATCTGGCAGAGGCCATGATCAAGGAAGCCATCAAGCGGATAACAGAAGCCAAATAACTGGTAACACATACAGGTTACAAATGGGGATGGCAACATCCCCATTTGTATTTTGCAGGAGGAACAGCATGATCAGACAGGCAATTGCCAAAGTGGTTGAACTACGTGACCTGAGCGAAGGTGAGATGATCGAGGTGATGAACCAGATCATGTACGGTGAATGTACCCCGGCCCAGATCGGTTCATTTATCACCGCCCTGCGGATGAAGGGCGAAACCATTGCAGAGATCAGCGGCGCCGCGCGGGTCATGCGGGAACGTGCCACACCGATCCGGGTCGGCCGCAACGTACTGGACATTGATCGCGATGATATCAACCTTGATCAGGAGACCATCCTGGATGTGGTTGGTACCGGCGGTGACGGCACCAACACCTTCAATATCTCCACCACGGTTTCCTTTATTGTCTCGGCCTGCGGCGTCAAGGTGGCCAAGCATGGCAACCGTTCCGTCTCCTCTGCCTGCGGCAGCGCCGATGTGCTTGAGAAGCTGGGGGTCAACCTGGACGTCACCCCGGAGCAGGTTGAGCGCTGTATCAATGAGATCGGCATCGGCTTCCTGTTTGCCCCGGCCCTGCATGGCGCCATGAAACATGCCATCGGTCCCCGCAGGGAAATCGGCATCCGCACCATCTTTAACATCCTGGGGCCGCTGACCAATCCGGCCAATGCCGATTGCCAGGTGATGGGGGTCTACCGGGAGGAACTGGTTGCAAAAATGGCCGGTGTGCTGCATCACCTGGGCTGCAAGCGCGGCTTTGTGGTCCATGGCAGGGATGGAATGGATGAGATCACCCTGACCGGCGAGACCGCCGCTGCAGAAGTCAGCCCTGAAGGTGTCCGCCTGTTTACCATCACGCCGGAAGAGTTCGGTTTCAGCCGCTGCAGCATGCAGGCGCTGAAGGGGGGCGATGCCGTTGCCAACGCGGCTATTGTCCGTGCCGTCCTTGGAGGCGAGCCGGGGCCGCGGCGCGAGATCGTCCTGCTGAATGCAGGCTTTGCCCTGCTGGCTGCCGGACGCTGCGCAACGGTTGCAGCAGGCATTGACCTGGCTGCGCAGGCCATTGATTCAGGTGCTGCCCTCATGCAGATTGAAAAACTGGCCACACTCACCAACTAAGAGGACAGAGATGAGCTCTCCCCCTGATATCCTTAAAACCATTGTTGCCCATAAAAAGGAAGAAGTCGCTGCAGCGCGTCTGGCCGCCTCGCTGGATGAGCTGAAGGTCAGGATCTCTGACCTTGAAGACACCCCGCGTGGTTTTGAACGCCACCTGCGGGAGGCGGTTGCCTCAGACTGGACCGCCATCATTGCCGAGGTCAAGAAAGGCTCCCCCAGCAAAGGGGTCATCCGCGAAGACTTTGATCCGCTGGAGATCGCCGAGATCTACCAGAACAACGGCGCCACCTGCCTTTCCGTCCTGACCGATGAAAAGTTCTTTCTGGGGCATCTGCGCTTTCTGGCCCTGATCCGCGAACAGGTCGGCCTGCCGATGCTGCGTAAAGACTTCATCATTGATCCGTTTCAGGTCTATGAGGCACGCGCTGCCGGTGCCGATGCCATCCTGCTGATCGCCTCCATCCTGGAACCGCAGCAGATCGTTGATCTGGCCGGTATTGCCCGGTCCGTGCATCTGGATGTCCTGCTGGAGGTGCATGATGAAGCAGAGATGGAGGTTGCCTGCAGCACCGACATCGGCCTGATCGGTGTCAACAACCGCAACCTGCGCACCTTTGTTACGGATCTGGGCACCACTGAACGGCTGGCCAGAATGCTGCCTGCCGGACGCCTGCTGGTGGCTGAAAGCGGTATCAACAACCGGGCCGATATTGAACGGCTGCAGGCAGGCGGTGCCGGTGCCTTTCTGGTTGGTGAATCCCTGATGCGGGAAGAAGATATCGGCGCAAAACTACAAGAACTGCTTTCTTAGTAGTGACACCATGCCGATTGTACACGTTGTCTTCAATCCAGCATCAGGCAGCTACTCTTCCCGTAAGGCAGAACAGATCCTCAACCAACTCAGGGCTGTCGGACTTGATCCGCAGCCCCTGCTTCCCCGGAGCCTTGCAGAATCCATGCAGGCAGTCGCAGAACTCTGTAAACAGTCCACCCCACCCACCATCATCGCTGTCGGCGGTGACGGCACCATCAACACCGTCATCAACAGCATGCAGCAAGGTCGCGCCACCCTGGGGGTCATTCCCCTTGGCACCGCCAATGTCATGGCCCGGGAACTGGGCATCTCCTCCCGGCAGGACGCCATTGCGCGGATAGCCCGCGGTACGCTGCGTCCTTTTTCAGTCGGTGAAGCCAGCTCCGCTGCCGGTACCAGGCGCTTTGTCCTGATGGCCGGGATCGGTGCCGATGCCGCCGCCGTGGCGGATGTCCGGTCATCTGAAAAACGCCTGCTGGGCAAAGGAGCCTACATCCTCTCGGCGCTGCGCCACTGCCTCAACTGGGACAGCGGCCGCTTGACCGTTACGATCGGCCAACAGCAGCGCAGCTGCCACAGCCTGCTGGTTGCCAATGCCGCCCATTATGCCGGTCCCTACCGTCTCGCCCCCCATGCCAGCCTGTTTGCCTCCCATTTTGAACTTGTCCCGCTGCTGTTTCGCGGCCCCTCGGATCTGCTCCGCTTTGCCGGCTCTGTCTTCATTCACGGAACATACGAAGCAGCTGATGCCTTCTGCACGTCTCAGGAACCGATCCTGATTGAAGGAGACAAACCGGTCCAACTGGATGGCGACTCCTTCGGTACAACACCGCTCACCATCCGGCTGATACCGGACTTTAATAACCTGATTGTTTAGAACCGACCGGCCCGTCTCCCAAAGACGGGCTTTTTTAGTACCTGAATTCAAAACGACATATTTCGTCATGCTGATGGGCTAAGGTGAACAGATGAACAGAGTAATTGTTGTAGATACCGAAACCACCGGGCTTTCGGTCAGAAACCAGGGACGGGTGATTGAGATCGGCGCGGTTGCCGTAGAAAACGGCCAGATCACGGCTGAACTGGCAACCCTGATCAACAGCGGCACCCCCATCAGTTACGGTGCTTATCGGGTACACGGCATCTCTGAACAGATGCTGGCAGGCAGGCCAACCCCGCAAGAGGTCTGGCCATGGTTTCTGGAATTTGCGGGTAACAGCCCGCTGGTGGCCCACAACGCCGCCTTTGACCGGGCCTTTATCAACCACGAACTGCACCTGCTGGGAATGTCATTAGCCAACCCCTGGCACTGCACCGTCCGTCTCTCACGCCGGAAACTACCCCGGCTGATGAATCACAAACTGGAAACGGTTTACAAACATCTGTTTGGTGAACTGCCGGAAGAGGTGCAGCGTCACCGAGCACTTGATGACGCCCGGATGGCAGCGCGGGTCTGGGTGGAGCTGTTAAAATAGCTTGCAGATCACCTGATATCCATGGCATGTCAAGGCATGGTTCTTTGTAATATGCTGAAATAATTGTAAAATAATTTTACGGCAGCACTGCTGTGTAAAGAAAATTTACAACTGGGCAGCCGGCCTGCAGGAGGTTTGCTATGGCTAACCCGTGGTGGATTCTGGGGGGATTATATGCGTGGGATCGCCTTAACCGGAATTCTCGCGAAGCACAGGAAAACGCCCGGAGGCTTGCGGAGCTTGAAAAGATCGTGTGTGGCGAACAACCGGCACCGCCGCCGCCGGTTATTGCAAACAACAACAATGATCCCGGTGGCTGCCTGGGATGTTCGATGTGTCTGGGGGCTCTTGGCGTCATGGCAGTGGTTGTGTTGGTTATAGGGTGGATGGTGTTTGGGTAGGAGGAATAGATGCAGCCGTATTTTCAATACTGGGGCAAAGCTGAAAAGGACGGTTTGAGGTATCACCTGCTGCCGTATCACTGTCTGGATGTGGCGGCGGTGGGCTGGTTGCTGTTTGATCCTGAAAAGCCACTTTGCAAGCGGCTTGCCAAACAATTGGAGATAGCACCAGCTCACTTGCAACGCTGGATTACCTTTTTTCTCTGCCTCCATGATATCGGTAAATTTGCGGTTGTATTTCAAGGGCAGGTAACTGGTTTATCCGACGACCTGGTCAAGCCTAATAGTCGGAAGAGGTATGAAGAACGCCATGATTCTCTTGGCTACTGCCTGTGGAGGGCAGAAGATGGTCTGCGAGATCGACTTGAGATGGAGGATAGTTGTTTTTTAAGTAGATCTAACTCCAGGCATTTAAAGTTGGCGCTTGATATATGGATGCAAATTGTAACAGGGCATCACGGAATACCGCCAAAAACAGATCTTCACCTAACCAATTATTTTGATTCGCAAGACAATGAGGCTGCCTGGCAGTACCTGCTGGAAATTTCTCGTATGTTTGTTGTTGATGAGATGGTTGCTGTTCTGTCTGATAAGACATTTTGCACACGTCTGAAAAGCTCGTCATGGATTCTGGCCGGTCTCGTGGTGCTGGCGGACTGGCTCGGCTCCAGTCGCCTGCCTGATTCGTTTTGTTATCAGGAAATATCGCTTGATGATTACTGGCAAAACAACGCCTTGGCATTTGCTGAAATGGCTGTTGAACAGGCGCAACTTATCCCTTCCCCCGTCGCTCCCTACCTGAATATACAAAATCTATTCAACTTCATAACAACACCGACACCGTTGCAGCAATGGGCTGAGAATGTCGAACTTGCCTCCGGCAATCAGCTATTCATTCTTGAAGACGTTACCGGCGCAGGTAAGACCGAGGCTGCACTGATTCTGGCGCATCGTCTGATGGCAAACGGCTTTGCCGATGGTCTGTATGTTGCGCTTCCAACCATGGCTACTTCCAATGCCATGTACGAGCGTCTGGGCAAGGTTTACCGGAGACTATATGAGGATGACCATGCGCCATCACTGGTGTTGGCGCATGGAGCCAGACATCTGTCCGAAGCGTTCAGAGAATCGCTTTCCATGCCAGAGGCTGGTGAATCAAGAAAATATGATCATGATGAAGAAACCATAGAGGCGGTTTGCAGTGCCTGGCTGGCAGATAGCCGTAAAAAGGCGCTCTTGGCTGAAGTTGGGGTTGGTACGCTTGACCAGGCGTTGTTGGCGGTTCTCCCTGCCCGGCATCAATCGTTGCGTTGTCTTGGGTTGGCAAGGAAGATCCTGATTATTGATGAAGTACATGCCTATGATCCCTATATGAACAAGTTGCTGCAATCATTGCTGGAATACCACGCTGCTCAAGGGGGTAGCGTCATCATGCTTTCTGCAACTTTGCCGTTTAGCATGCGGGTAGAGTATCTGTGCGCCTTCTGTAAGGGGGCTGGTACAGAAGTGTCGGTATTGAAAAAAACAGAGCAGTATCCGCTTGTTACTCACTTTTCCTCAATCAGTCATCTGGAAACGGGGCTGTCTACCCGGCAGGAGGTGGAGCGTACCGTTACCGTGGCGCTTCTTGATACTGTTGATAACGCTCTGGAACATATAAGGCAGGCGGTGGAGCAGGGACAGTGTGTTTGTTGGGTGCGCAACACGGTTGGCGATGCCATAAAAACTTATCGCCTGCTGGCGCGGCAGAAGTGGTTAGACAAGGAGCGCCTTTCACTTTTTCACAGTCGTTTTGCCATGATTGATCGGCAACGGATCGAGTTGGAAACTTTGAGTCTCTTTGGCAAGGAATCAACCGCTGAGATGCGGCGCGGTCGGGTGCTGATTGCAACCCAAGTGGTGGAGCAGTCGCTGGATTTGGACTTTGATATGATGATTTCTGACCTTGCTCCCATTGATCTGCTTATTCAGCGCGTTGGGCGTGAACACCGGCATATTCGTGATGCAGATGGAACCAGATTGGAGCACGAAGGTGCGGTTGATAAGCGTGAAACGCCGGTTTTTTACATCTTTGGGCCATCGGCAAGCGAGACTCCGGCGGAAAATTGGCTAAAGGCTGTGTTGCCGGGCACACAAAAGGTTTACCAGAATGTTGGGCAATTGTGGCTAACGCAAAAGCTGCTCGCTAAGGCAGGAAAATTGAGTATGCCGGGAGATGCAAGGAGCTTGATTGAGGGCGTTTACAGCGATGAAGCGCAAGCGACTATCCCTGATTCTCTTCAGACATTGAGTGATAAAGCTGAGGCAGAAGCCTACGCAAAGTTGGGCATTGCCCGTATGAACGCCTTGAAGCTTGCCAAAGGGTATTCGAGAGATAGCGCTGAGGATTCAGGTGGGTGGGAAGAGGAAACGAAAATTCCAACACGTCTTGGTGATGACACGGTGCGTGTGGCACTGGTGCTGCCGGATGGGGAAATGTGGCGACCATACGCAGATAGTAAAAATTTTGCTTGGGACATGAGTATGTTGAGTGTGCCTAAAAACAGCTGGCTCAGAGCTAAAGAGGTAATTCCGACGGATGTGCGGAGTTCGCTGGAGAAGTTCAAGGAAGAGGTTAAGGCGGTAAAATGGATCGAACTGTTTCCGCTCACAACGGAGCTTTCGAGCTGGTACGACAAACTGATGGGGTGGGGAATCCAGAAGGAGGAGAGTGCCGATGAATCTTATTAAAGATGCCTGGATACCGGTTATCCGGGCAAAAAGCGGCAGGGGGGTGATTGCCCCTTGGCAGATTGCGGAACTGGACGACCCGGTTATGGAGCTGGCCGCACCCAGACCGGATTTCCAGGGAGCTATGTATCAGTTGCTGATAGGGCTGCTGCAAACAGGATTTGCGCCGGAAGATTTTGATGAATGGCTGGATTACTGGAGCAAACCACCGGATGCAACTTTGCTGCGAACCAGGCTGGAAACGCTGGCAGCTGCCTTTGACTTTGACAAGCCTGATAGCCCCGCATTTATGCAGGATTACGCGATGCCTGATGGTGAGAAAAAGGGTATAGCCTCTTTGTTGATCGAGTCTCCTGGCGGCAAGACGGTCAAGGATAACCTGGATCACTTTATTAAACGGGATGCAGTGCAGCATATGTGTAAGAGTTGTGCGGCCATGGCGCTCTTCACACTCCAGACCAATGCGCCATCGGGTGGCGTCGGGCACCGGGTCGGTTTGCGTGGCGGTGGACCGTTGACAACCCTTGTGCTGCCGCCGGAACAGATGCCGCTATGGCAGACGCTCTGGCTGAATGTCCTTGATCGCGAAGATATGCCGGAATATAGGCAAGATCGGGTCGCCGGGGTATTTCCCTGGATGGGGCCGACTCGTACCTCGGAGAAAAATGGCGCGGAAACTACACCGGAAAGCGTCCATGCGCTTCAGGCCTATTGGGGGATGCCGCGACGGATTCGGCTGGACTTTCCCGCAAAGGCTAGCATGGGTGATTGCGACGTGTGCGATGTCAAAAACGTCGCGCTGGTGGAGGAGTACCGGACGCGTAATTATGGTGTTAATTATGTCGGTAACTGGGTGCATCCACTAACACCTTACCGCTTTGATCCCAAGAAAGAAAAACCGCCTCTGTCGCTGAAAGGGCAGCAGGGTGGGTTGGGATACCGCTATTGGCTCGCCTTGACCCTTGCCAACGACACGGAAAATGGGGACGCAGCTGCCAAGATCGTCAGGCGCTACTCGGAACAACGTGCAACTGAATTGAAAATCCAGCGGACTGCCAGACTTTGGTGCTTCGGTTTCGACATGGACAACATGAAGGCCCGTTGCTGGTATGACCACACCTTTCCGCTCTTTAATCTTGCTCCGCAACAGCGCAAGAAGTTGCTGCAATGGGCTGATGATCTGATTACCGTTGCCAACGACGTCAGCAGTCTCCTGCGCAAACAGGTCAAGGCTGCATGGTTCAGACGCCCTGAGGATGCCAAGGGGGATATGAACACGGTTTCTCTGGATTTCTGGCAGCGGAGCGAACCGGTTTTTTATGAACTGTTGGATCAATTGGCAAAGGTATCGGGAGAGCAGGAGCTACCGCCGCCGGAGTTGTATTCACAGTGGGAAAAAATGCTGGTGTCGCTATCTCTGCAACTCTTCGATGCCTGGGTGCTGGAAGCGGCCAATGAAGATATGGATATGAAGCGAATTATTGCGGAGCGTGATGGACTGAAACGATTGGTGTATGGCTGCAAGTCAATGAAAACAATAAAAGCGAGGGCATTACCGGAAAAGGAGGGAACGGATGGAACGAAAACTGACGTATTACTTTCTTAAAGATCCAGCTATTCGTGTCAGGTTGCTGGCTTGGCGAAAGTTGATTGATGAAAAACCTGGAGAACGCGCCCGACTTCGACGTGCAGAAAGCCCAGATGATGTGTTGCTTTTAGATGCCTTTTTTAACTTTTTGCAGGAAATGCCAGAAGAGTGGTCTGAATCTGCTCATCTGCCAGCTTCAGCGCTAATAGCCACCGTACTGGCGCATGCGAATCTGCATGAGATGAACCAGTATGATTCAACAAGTTTTGCAGCACAATTAGCCACTGCAAAGGAGGGCGGAGATAAACCCCGAATGAGCGAAATCCGTTTTCAGCAGTTACAAAAGAGCCATGATCCCACAGAGTTTTGCCGACGTCTAGTCCGGGCAGTGAAGATGCTTGATCGTAACGCCAACCTATTTTCACTGGCTAATGACATCCTGCACTGGATGCATGAATACCGAAAAGGCGTTGATCGCAACCCGCAAAAACGTCTCGCCTTTTGCTGGGCAGCTGACTACTACCGGGCATTACCCAAAAAACAATCCAAATAAGATTCCAAAGGAGGAACTACCCTATGAGCCGTTTCGTACAAATTCACCTGCTGACATCATATCCCCCTGCCAACCTTAACCGTGACGACCAGGGACGCCCCAAGACCGCAAAGATGGGCGGCTATGATCGGTTGCGCGTTTCGTCCCAGAGCCTGAAACGGGCCTGGAGAACATCTGATTTATTTCAACAAGCGCTGACCGAACATGTTGGGACAAGAACAAAGCTATTGGGTGTAATGGCATACGAAAAACTTGTCGCCGGTGGTGTAAAGGAAAAGCAGGCCAAGGAATCGGCGCAAAAAATCGCCGGGGTTTTTGGAGCGTTGAAAAAAGCCAAAGAGAAGGACTCTCTGGTTGATTTGGAAATTGAGCAGCTTGTACATGTCAGTCCTTCAGAGATTCAGGCCATTGAAAGTCTGTTGGAAACGCTCATATCCCAAGGCCGGGCTCCAGAAGATACAGAGCTTGATCTGTTGCGCATCCAAGGACAGTCTGCTGACATCGCCATGTTCGGTCGCATGCTCGCGTCTTCTCCATCATACAACGTTGAAGCTGCCTGCCAGGTGGCCCATGCTATCAGCGTACATCCGGTGGTGATTGAGGACGATTATTTCACCGCCGTGGACGACCTGAATGACGGCAGCGAAGACGCCGGGGCGGCCCACATTGGTGAAACCGGTTTTGCCGCTGGATTGTTCTATTCCTACATCTGCATCAATCGCACATTGCTGGTGGAAAACCTTGGCGGTGATGAGGCGTTGGCGCAAAAATCCATCCAGGCCTTGATCGAGGCAGCGGTGAAGGTTCCGCCCAACGGTAAGCAGAACAGCTTTGGCAGCCGTGCCTATGCCAGTTATGTTCTGGCTGAAAAGGGGGATCAGCAGCCACGTTCTCTGTCGGTGGCATTTCTCAAGCCGGTTACCAGCCAGGGGATTGAAGGTACTGACTTCGGCACAGCAGCGGTGGATGCCCTGACCACTCAGCGTCAAAACATGGATGCCGTCTATGGCCCGTGTGCCGATGCATCATGCGAGATCAATGTGTTTGAAGGTAAAGGAACCTTGGCAGAACTCTTGAAATTTGTGGCCGAATAGGGGGCGATCATGAAATATCTTCTGTTTCGCCTGTATGGCCCTTTGGCCAGCTGGGGTGAAATTGCGGTGGGGGAATCCCGACATTCCGCAGTTTATCCCGGCAAATCGGCCCTGCTGGGGCTGATTGCGGCGGCGCTCGGTATCCGTAGAGACGAAGAACAGCGTCAAGAAGCCTTGGCTAGCGGATACCGCTTTGCTGTCAAGGTTATCAGTACCGGTCATCCTCTCCGGGATTACCATACCGCCCAGGCCCCTGATTCGGTCGGAAAATTTGTCTATCGTACCCGTCGTGACGAGCTGGTGCTAGGCAAGGAACGACTTGGCACCATCCTTTCCAGCCGTGAATACCGCTGTGATGCGTTCTCTCTGGTGGCGGTCGTGGCTGAAGATGACGCGCCGTATTCGTTGGATGAAATCCGGGAGGCGTTGATGAAACCACGCTTTCATCTTTATCTTGGTCGTAAATCCTGTCCTGTGGCAGCGCCGCTGAATCCTCTTGTGCGGGATGCAGTTGGTTTTGGCGATGCCTTGGACAGCTATCCCTATGGTGCCCTGTTTGTTTCAAGCTGGCTGATGAAGACAGCGCAAAAAGAAATCGTGGAAGGTGGAAAACTGGCTGAAGTACCATCGCTGGCGAAGTTCTCAAGGGAAGACGAAACTGTTTTTGCCTATAACAAACAGCCGGTGCGTTATTACTGGGAAGGAGATGCCGGAGACCTTGTGTCACAGCAATCTTTAACCCGCCATGACCAGCCGCTTTCCCGCAACAGGTGGCAATTCAGCCAGCGCACTGAGTACCTATGCCTGAGAAAGGAGGAATGCTGATGTATTTTTCCAGAGTACGCATCAGGCCGGATGTGCGGGATCTTCATCTGTTAGTCAGTGGAAATGGCTATGGAGCACATCAGTTGCTGTGGAAACTCTTTCCGGGTGACGAAAAACGTTCATTTATATTCCGTGAAGAAGTCGCCAGAGAACAGATGCCGTTTCATAAGGGCGTAAAGGGGGAGCCGGTATTTTATCTGGTATCGGGATCACAACCAATATTCGATCATCCTATATTTGCCGTTGAATCTAAAGCATACGTGCCAAAACTCGTTAATGGTGAACACCTTGCCTTTAGGCTGCGCGCCAATCCGACCATTGCCCGCAAGGAAGAGGGCAAGAAAAACTCTTCCCGTCATGATGTTGTGATGGATGCGCAGTATCATCTGTTACGGGAGATTGCCGCTGATATGTCAATTGCAACCACTGGTGATAAATCAAAAATCAAGAACGGTATTTTTGAGGCATGGCGTCAGTTAGGTAATGCACAATATATTGAAAAAAAATTGCAGGGCATCATAGCTGCAAATGAACGTCATGCTGAAGTGCTGAAAACAGGCCTGAAGCCGTTTGAACTGCTTGATTGGGCTCTGAAAGCTCAAATGGATACAGCGCTTGAGACATGGCTTGCCGGAAAGTGTGAGCGACTTGGCTGTGCCATGGTGCAGGATGATATTAACAGGCGCTTGAAGTTCCAGGCAGAGGGGTACCAATGGCATGCTTTGCCCAGAAAAGGGAAAGATGCCGGATTCAGTTCAGTCGATTTTGAAGGTGAAATTGAGGTGATGGACGCGGAGCTGTTTACCAAAGCGTTGTTTGACGGCATCGGCCCGGCCAAAGGCTTCGGCTGCGGGTTGATGCTCGTCAGAAGGGTGTAAGCTATAGGGAAGGCCACATGAGGCCGCCCCTATAGCTAAATTTCCGGACGTCCGGAAATTTAGTCTAACTATATGATATGCTTTGATTTCGGTCTGGAAACACTGGTTTTTTTACCCGCAGCAACGCTTCTGGTTTGTCATTTTGCCGTTTGTAATAGCTTAATGCTCATCCGGCGGGTTTAAGCTTGAAAGGGTGGGGGCAGATTACCCCCACCCTTTAAAAATGACATTGTGACCTTTTGTGTCTGTATCAAGCAGGGTACAAGCTGTACCACGGTTGCTTGAGTTGTCCGAAAAACCCGGATAACTTCCCCCCGAGCATAGAGGAGATTGAGCGTGAGTTAAGCGAAATCAGCCAGAATTCATCTACACAAAATTCCCGAAGAAAAAAGACCAAGCCATGACCTTACCTATCCTGCCACCATTAAAGCCGCTGCCGATCAAAGACCGTATTTCTGTGGTCTATGTGGAGCGGGGCAACCTTGATGTTATCGACGGCGCTTTTGTGGTGGTGGATGCAACCGGCGTCCGCACCCATATTCCCATCGGCATGGTTGCCTGTTTGATGCTTGAACCGGGTGCGCGGGTTTCCCATGCTGCGGTGGTGCTGGCAGCGCGGGTAGGCTGCCTGCTGGTCTGGATCGGTGAGGCCGGGGTACGGCTGTACGCTGCCGGTCAGCCGGGCGGGGCGCGGTCGGATCGGCTGTTGTATCAGGCCAAGCTGGCCTTGGATGATTCAGCCCGTTTGAAGGTGGTGCGCAAGATGTACGCTCTGCGGTTTAAGGAAGAACCGCCGGAGCGGCGCAGTGTGGAACAGTTGCGCGGCATTGAAGGGGTACGGGTCCGCAAGATGTATGAACTGCTGGCCCGGCAGTACGGGGTGGAGTGGAAGCGCCGAAACTATGATCATACCGAATGGGAGAGCGGCGATCTGCCCAATCGCTGTCTGTCGTCCGCCACGGCCTGTATTTATGGTATCTGCGAGGCAGCGATACTGGCAGCAGGCTATGCACCGGCAGTAGGCTTTATCCATACCGGTAAACCGCAATCGTTTGTGTATGATATTGCTGATATCTTCAAGTTTGAGACGGTTGTGCCGGTGGCCTTCCGTATCGCTGCCAAAAAGCCCCGTGATCCTGAGCGTGAAGTACGTCTGGCCTGTCGTGATGCCTTCCGGCAGAGCAAGCTGCTGGACAAGATTATCCCCACCATTGAAGAGGTATTGGCAGCAGGAGAGCTGGAGCGGCCAAAGGCCCACGAAGAGGCGGTGGAGATCGCTATTCCCAACAAAGATGGGCTGGGTGATCCGGGGTTAAGAGGCTAACCCCTCCCAACCTCCCCTTAAGATAAAGGGGAAAAGCTAACCCCTCCCAGCCTCCCCTTAAGGTAAGGGGAGGAGTTTATAAGTGAATAAATACTCCCTCTTAGGGTAAGAGGGGGCAGGGGGAGTTAATTGTGCAATATCTGTGTAATGATCCTGCCCTGAAAGAACGACGCAGGGAGCTGAGGCGCAATCAAACTGATGCCGAGCTGGCGTTGTGGGAACGTTTGCGTAACAAGCGTTTTTACGGTTTGAAGTTCTTCCGGCAATACGGATTTGGTCCGTATATTCTCGACTTTTACTGCCCTGTTCTTAAATGTGCCGTTGAGCTTGATGGTGCGCAGCATGCTGAAGAGGATGTGAAAATGTACGACGCTCAACGGACAGACTTTCTGCGTAGCCATGGGATTGAAGTCGTAAGATTTTGGAATAGTGAAGTTCTATCCAATATTGACGGGGTACTGGAAAAGCTAACCCCTCCCAGCCTCCCCTTGGGGTAAGGGGTAAAGGCTAACCCCTCCCAACCTCCCCTTAAGGTAAGGGGAGGAGTTTATAAGTGAATAAGTACCCCCTCTTAGGGTAAGAGGGGGCCAGGGGGAGTTAATCATGCTGGTCATCGTAACTGAAAACGTGCCGCCCAGATTACGCGGCAGGCTGGGGCTCTGGCTGGTAGAGGTGCGGGCCGGGGTCTATGTGGGGGATGTCTCTCGCAGGGTGCGTGAGATGATCTGGGACAACCTGGAAAAAGGCGTTGAAGACGGTAACGCCGTAATGGCCTGGACATCCAACAACGAGTCAGGCTTTGATTTTCTAACCTTGGGCACAAACCGGCGGATACCGGTGGAAATGGACGGTATCAAGCTGGTTTCGTTTCTACCGGAGGGGAACCAGGCCGCTTGACTTCTCAAGATAAAATCAGGTAGCTTGTAATTACATTGTATGTACGCAAAGGAGGCGTAGATGCTTGCACAATTGGTTTCCATAGGTAATTCAAAGGGCATACGGATACCTGCGGCGTTGCTGCGTCAATACGGTTTAAGCGACACGGTTGAGCTGTTGCCGGGCAAAGATGAGATTACTATTCGTCCGGTAAAAGCTAAGCCCCGCGAAGGCTGGGATCAGTCCTTTGCTGCCATGCATGCCACCGGAGATGATGCGCTGCTGATTGACGAAATGCTTGATCAGGAGGACTGGGAGTGGAGCTGAAACAATACCATGTGTATCTGGTGAATCTTGACCCAACCATTGGACATGAAATTCAAAAGACACGGCCCTGTCTGATTATCTCTCCTGATGAGATGAACCGGCATCTGCAAACGGTTATGATTGCCCCCATGACCACCAAATCCCATAACTACCCAAGCCGTGTATCGCTTGCCTTTACCGGTAAACAAGCATGGATTGTGCTTGACCAGATTCGCACGGTGGACCGTAGGCGGCTGGTGAAAGAACTGGGTAAGATAACCACCCAGCAGGCTCAGAACGTAAAAGCTGTGCTCAAAGAAATGTTGGTTGATTAACGGCAATTTTAGTGCCTAAAAGTTGGTAACATTTTGGTCTTTGAAAATTGCTCGTGATTTCATATAACTGCAACAAGTCCGTTCCCCGCACCCGCGGGGATGAACCGTTTGGGATAATCAGAAGTTAGCGGGACGCCTTCCGTTCCCCGCACCCGCGGGGATGAACCGCATGACCCGTGATATTACCATTAATCTGCAGGCCGTTCCCCGCACCCGCGGGGATGAACCGGTCGGGTCAGCCGCCCCCTACGTGGATCAATTCCGTTCCCCGCACCCGCGGGGATGAACCGCCGGTCAGCTGGGTGTTATCTGTCTATGGCCGCCGTTCCCCGCACCCGCGGGGATGAACCGTGGAATGAAGCCATGCAGATCATCGACGAAGCCCGTTCCCCGCACCCGCGGGGATGAACCGCCGGACAAGCCGATTTCAGCGACTATGAGCTGCCGTTCCCCGCACCCGCGGGGATGAACCGGCGCTGGAAAACAGCAGCATCTGCACCAACGCCCGTTCCCCGCACCCGCGGGGATGAACCGGTGATCGGACCGCGCAGATCGGTGAGGGTACGCCGTTCCCCGCACCCGCGGGGATGAACCGGCTCTGGAGCTGGTCCTGAACACCAGTGGGTGCCGTTCCCCGCACCCGCGGGGATGAACCGGCCGCCATCACCATTGCCACCACCCCGGCAGTCCGTTCCCCGCACCCGCGGGGATGAACCGGCAAGGGTGCCGCCGATCTGGATGCCCTTGGCCCGTTCCCCGCACCCGCGGGGATGAACCGAATCTCACGCCAGAGGAACGCCGTACGGTTGACCGTTCCCCGCACCCGCGGGGATGAACCGGAATATGGCCTTGCAACCACATGTGCAGCTGACCGTTCCCCGCACCCGCGGGGATGAACCGAGATCAGCCTTCTGCTCGTACCAACGGTTAACCCGTTCCCCGCACCCGCGGGGATGAACCGATGCGCAGCACCTTTGCCAGCGACCTGTACGACCGTTCCCCGCACCCGCGGGGATGAACCGACTCCATCAAATACTTTTTTTGGGGAGCAATCCCGTTCCCCGCACCCGCGGGGATGAACCGGTATGCACTTTGCGTCAATGCGGGGTCAAACTCCGTTCCCCGCACCCGCGGGGATGAACCGCTCAACCAGCGAATGACCCAGGTGGGGCTGGTCCGTTCCCCGCACCCGCGGGGATGAACCGAGGTCTACGTCCGTAAATGTCTGCTGGCCCATCCGTTCCCCGCACCCGCGGGGATGAACCGGAGGTACGAACAGATGGAAAAAGCAATCGTACCCGTTCCCCGCACCCGCGGGGATGAACCGGCGTCAAAATCTTCTTCTGCAGTTTTGCGGGTCCGTTCCCCGCACCCGCGGGGATGAACCGGTCAGTTTAGAAATACAGGTTGCCAAGCAACACCGTTCCCCGCACCCGCGGGGATGAACCGCCCTGGAATTTGAAATCAAGGGCTTCTATTTCCCGTTCCCCGCACCCGCGGGGATGAACCGATCAACCCAGGCAGGCCAAGTAGCTGGATAATCCGTTCCCCGCACCCGCGGGGATGAACCGCGGCAAACGTGGCCCGGTTCCCTACCCGCATTCCGTTCCCCGCACCCGCGGGGATGAACCGGCAGCAGAGTCTTTCAGGCGGTTCATCAGCTGCCGTTCCCCGCACCCGCGGGGATGAACCGGCCAGGATTGTTCGGGTAGTACCAAAACGGATCCGTTCCCCGCACCCGCGGGGATGAACCGGGCTGTTTATGCAGGTTAATGACAGCCCGTGTCCGTTCCCCGCACCCGCGGGGATGAACCGGCAGCCAGTGCTGCCGGTGCCGGGGATACGGCCCGTTCCCCGCACCCGCGGGGATGAACCGCGGTAGACCAGGGCCATATTGCCACCCAGTTCCCGTTCCCCGCACCCGCGGGGATGAACCGCAGCTCGTTATCCTGATAGATCCGGTCCAGCTCCGTTCCCCGCACCCGCGGGGATGAACCGAAGTCATCCAGCATCTTGCCATGTTTTTCAGACCGTTCCCCGCACCCGCGGGGATGAACCGTCCAAGGAGCTTGCCATCTAGTTCCCATTTCCCCGTTCCCCGCACCCGCGGGGATGAACCGTCTGAATCTTTTGTGCCTTCTGTATCCCCCAGCCGTTCCCCGCACCCGCGGGGATGAACCGGCAAAGCAGTGGATCAACCGGCAAACCAAAGACCGTTCCCCGCACCCGCGGGGATGAACCGGCCCACATATACTGCAGCGGTGTAGCCACTGCCCGTTCCCCGCACCCGCGGGGATGAACCGCTGACCGGCTTCGGTGTCCGGGTGGGATCTACCCGTTCCCCGCACCCGCGGGGATGAACCGCGACTTTCCACCACGCGGGCATGGTACAGGGTCCGTTCCCCGCACCCGCGGGGATGAACCGAAATGTTTACAGGCGGTTGTGTCGCGTTGCGGCCGTTCCCCGCACCCGCGGGGATGAACCGGCCTGAGTGCGCAGCTGCGCTGCGTGATGTCTCCGTTCCCCGCACCCGCGGGGATGAACCGCTGCAGCATAATACTCCTTTGTCGTATCAGTCCCGTTCCCCGCACCCGCGGGGATGAACCGTACCAGGCCACACCTTTGCTGCGCCCGTAATCCCGTTCCCCGCACCCGCGGGGATGAACCGGTCAATATCTTCTTTTGTTACATCATATTGCTCCGTTCCCCGCACCCGCGGGGATGAACCGCCAGTGATCTTCAGCGATGGGACTTCAGCGATCCGTTCCCCGCACCCGCGGGGATGAACCGTCTTTGGGTCTCATCAGCATATTTACGCCACTCCGTTCCCCGCACCCGCGGGGATGAACCGGCATCCTTAAATGTTTCTCCAGCCTTCACCTTCCGTTCCCCGCACCCGCGGGGATGAACCGGATAGACCATGTCATTCAGCGAAAGCATTAACCCGTTCCCCGCACCCGCGGGGATGAACCGGGGGATCACCATGTCAGCACTTACCACAGATACCGTTCCCCGCACCCGCGGGGATGAACCGATGGCCTTGGACATCTGTTTGTCAAACCAGTTCCGTTCCCCGCACCCGCGGGGATGAACCGCACCTTCCTCAAATACGGGCTCATCCAGCAACCCGTTCCCCGCACCCGCGGGGATGAACCGATTGATATCGGGGTGGCTGGTGGTGCATCCGGCCGTTCCCCGCACCCGCGGGGATGAACCGCACGCCCCAGCTTGATACCCAGGCCTTGGTGGCCGTTCCCCGCACCCGCGGGGATGAACCGGCCGGAAAAATATCAACCTATTTACACCTCCACCGTTCCCCGCACCCGCGGGGATGAACCGCGCTGGCAGATACCGATGGCAGTTCTCTTGATCCGTTCCCCGCACCCGCGGGGATGAACCGGGGAGTGCTGCCAGCCATGAACCACCGGACAGCCGTTCCCCGCACCCGCGGGGATGAACCGGGTGAAGCTCACTTTCTCACCTGGCACTTGAACCGTTCCCCGCACCCGCGGGGATGAACCGCTGCCGTAGCTGAACTCAATAGGCAGTTCAGCCCGTTCCCCGCACCCGCGGGGATGAACCGTATTCAGTTTCCAAAACGTCAACTTTCTCGCGCCGTTCCCCGCACCCGCGGGGATGAACCGTCGGTCATAGGCAACAACGTCAACAATAACCGCCGTTCCCCGCACCCGCGGGGATGAACCGGCGCCAGCCGCTTGATTCTCATTATGCGGACTCCGTTCCCCGCACCCGCGGGGATGAACCGAATGGTTGGCTTTCAAGGGTCATTACTGGGAGCCGTTCCCCGCACCCGCGGGGATGAACCGACCATTCGGCTCTATGCAAACATCAACATTGTCCGTTCCCCGCACCCGCGGGGATGAACCGACCTGGCCAACAAACTTTCAGCAGAACGTGGCCCGTTCCCCGCACCCGCGGGGATGAACCGTGGCGGCTGTTGTGGGAGTCGCCAGCGTGGCCCCGTTCCCCGCACCCGCGGGGATGAACCGGTAAAATAATGAATGCAGCCAGCATACAGGCACCGTTCCCCGCACCCGCGGGGATGAACCGCTGGCCGAAAAATTAGGGACCGATCTGCCCGGCCGTTCCCCGCACCCGCGGGGATGAACCGGCGGGGACTCGCTTTTGTTAAGGACGGCGTTTCCGTTCCCCGCACCCGCGGGGATGAACCGCAGGTTCCCTTGTACGCCCCTCCTTGCCGGGCGCCAAGCTGTCATGGCCCTTTTCAATGCCGGAGACAGGGCTTTGGTTGTCCAAGAGTTGTCCTTTGTGATACATAATCAGCATGCTGTTTTTATTGAAAATAGGTGCCGGCTTGCTGGTTGCGTGTAACGCTGCGCTTGTTCTCGCTTTTCTCGGCGCCGGCTGGGCTCTGTCTGCTTTTGCCGGCGTTGTGTTTGGCCTGTACGCAACTACCCGGCTTTAGTCTGTTGCCTCCGGCAGACATGAGCGGCAGCAACTTGCGGGAGATTGACGCTAAACAGGTTCTTGCTAGCTTTGTATGTAGAAGCCAGTCCATTTTCTGAGGTCATACCTATGTTGAACAAGCAGCTTCTGATCAACCGGCCCCGCTTGATGCTGATCATCCTGGTCTGTATCTCCAGCATGATTTACCTGGTTGATTATATGGTGGATGGCAGTCTGAAGGAGGTTACGACCAGTTTTCTCGGCAATCTGGCCTTTCTGCCGATCTATATTATTGTGGTGACATTGACCATGGAGCAGTTGTTGAAGGAGCGTGAGCGTCAGACCCTGCGCCGCAAACTGAATATGGTGATCGGTGTCTTTTTCAGTGAGGTGGGGACGCGGCTGTTTCGTGAGCTGGCAGTAGCGGTGGTGCACCATGAGCAGTTGCGGGCCTCATTGCTGGTTACACCGCAGTGGAAAGATGCCGATTTCAGTGCTGCCCTGGGGTTTCTCGGTTCGCATGACAGCAGGGTTGATGCTGTTGGTACCGGTCTGGATCTTGAGCAGCTGAAGCACTTTCTGGTGGGTAAACGCAGTTTTCTGGTGGGACTTTTGGAGAACCAGAACCTGCTTGAGCATGAGGCCTTTACGGATCTGCTCTGGGCGGTATTTCATCTGGTTGAGGAGCTGGATGCCCGTGAGTCTCTGGCAGGGATTCCGGCGGCAGATGTTGAACATCTGAATGGTGATATCAAGCGTGTCTTTGGCTATCTTTCCCGTGAGTGGGTGTTGTATATGCAGCATTTGAAGCAGGATTATCCCTACCTTTTTTCACTGGCTGTCCGGATGAATCCGATGGCAGAGCAGACCAGTCCCCATCTTTATTGATCTGTATCAAGTTACTGAAAATCGTTTTCATAAAGCCTTGACCCGTATGTGCCGCTTCTGTTATTGATAATAAAAATCAGATGGAGCGGTGCCATGATCCTGGAAAAGAAAAAGACGTTTAATGCCTTTGCCGCCCGACAGGGCTTGCGTTCAACCCGCCAACGCGATGTTATTCTGGATGTCTTCCTTGCCACCCGTGAGCATCTGAGTGTTGAGGAGCTGTACCTGAAGGTGAAGGCGTCCCATCCCGGTATCGGCCAGGCCACGGTCTATCGTACCCTGAAGCTGTTTGTGGAGGCCGGTCTGGCCCGTGAGATGATGTTGCCGGACGGTCAGACCCGCTATGAACATCAGCTGGTGGGAGAACACCACGACCACCTGATCTGTACCGGCTGTAACGCCATTGTCGAGTTTGAGGATGAGACGATTGAGCAGTTGCAGCGTGAGATCGCCCGGCGTCACGGTTTTAGTCTGACTGCCCATAAGATGCAGTTGTACGGGCTCTGTCCAAGTTGTGCCGGCACAAAGGCGTAGTGTTGCAATATTCTGTGAAAATGGTTTTCAATACTAAGGAATAGATGATGTCAGCTTCTGCACTAACTCCCGATTCTACCCAAACCCCTCGCCGGGTTGCCCTGGTGGGGAACCCCAATGTCGGCAAGAGCGTGTTGTTTAACGCCCTGACCGGCAGTTACGTGACGGTCTCAAACTATCCCGGTACCTCGGTTGAGGTGTCGCGGGGCACTGCCGTGATAACAGGTCAGAGCTGGCAGGTGATTGATACCCCCGGCATGTATGCGGTGCATACCATTACCGAGGAGGAGCGGGTTGCCCGCGAGATCCTTCTGAATGAAAAGCCGGATGTGGTGCTGCATGTGCTGGATGCCCGCAACCTTGAGCGGATGCTGGCCATGACGATCCAGTTGATCGAGGCCGGTCTGCCGGTGGTGCTGGTGGTTAATATCATGGATGAGGCTGAGCGGTTGGGGCTCTCCTTTGATCTGCCGCTGTTGCAGCAGCGCTTGGGTATCCCGGTGATTGCGGCGGCAACGGCCCGCAAGCGCGGGATTGAAGAGATCAAGACAGCCATTGCCGAGTTCGGCCAGAGCTGCGGTCTGCCGATCAGTTACAGTCGTCTGCTGGAGCGGGATATCGCCGAGGTGTCGCGGCTGCTGCAGGGCAGTTATGTGCTCTCCCGCCGGGCATTGTCGTTGCTGCTGCTGCAGGGGGATGAGGAGGTGAGCGGGCTGGTGGCGCAGGGGGAGGGGGAACGTTACCCGGCCCTGGCGGAGAAGGTGCGTGAGATCGCCTTTGAGCGGCGCGAATCGTTTCATCTCGATCTCTCCATGGAACGCAAGGAGATCGTCAACCGGCTGGTGCGGGGGGTGATCGCGCAGCCGGATAAACGTCGCGAGACCTGGGGCAGCCGGCTTTCAACACTGGCGGTGCAGCCTTTGACCGGAATCCCGCTGTTGCTGGTGACGCTCTATTTCGGCCTCTACAAGTTTGTGGGTGATTTTGGCGCCGGTACCCTGGTGGATTTCCTGGAGGGGGAGCTGTTTGAAAAGCTGTTCAATCCCTGGATCACCACGCTTTTGACCGGCTGGATTCCCTGGTGGTGGCTGCAGGAACTGCTGGTGGGGGAGTACGGCATCATCACCCTGGGGCTGCGGTATGCGGTGGGGATTATCCTGCCGATCGTGACCACTTTCTTCATCTTCTTTTCGATTCTGGAGGATGCCGGCTACCTGCCCCGTCTGGCGTTGCTGGTGGATCGGGGCTTCAAGTGGTTCGGTCTGTCGGGCCGTTCGGTGATCCCGATGGTACTGGGGTTTGGTTGCAGTACCATGGCCACCATGGTGACCCGCACCCTGGAGACGGTGCGGGAGCGGGTGATTGCCACACTGCTGCTGGCCCTGGCTATTCCCTGCTCTGCCCAGCTGGGGGTGATTCTGGCACTTTTGGCCCGTACCCCGGGTGGTCTGCTGGTCTGGATCGTCTGTATGACCCTTTTGTTTGTGCTGGTGGGGGTGCTGGCCGGACGGCTGATGCCGGGTGAGGCGCCGATGTTTTATATGGAGTTGCCGCCGATGCGTCTGCCCCAGCTTTCCAACGTGCTGACCAAGACCTATACCCGCATGCAGTGGTACTTCCTGGAGATCCTGCCGCTGTTTGTGCTGGCCTCGGTGCTGATGTGGCTGGGCAAGATCACCCACGGCATGGAGAAGCTGGTTAATGCCATGACGCCGCTGATGCAGGGGATCGGCCTGCCCAGGGAGGCGGCGATTGCTTTTATCTTCGGTTTTTTTCGGCGGGATTACGGGGCAGCAGGTCTGTACGACCTGCAGAGCAAGGGGCTGCTGGATGGCCGTCAGCTGACCGTTGCCGCGGTGACGCTGACCCTGTTTATCCCGTGTGTGGCGCAGTTTCTGATGATGTTGAAGGAGCGCGGCTGGAAGGTCTCGCTGGCGATCTTTGTCTTTGTGAGTCTGCTGGCCTTTGGCAGCGGGTATCTGTTGAATCAGGTGCTGGTGACGACCCGGTTGCTGGGGTAGTTCCGATGCCATTTCAAGGCGCTGGCTGCGTTGGCTCGTCTTTGGCTCCTCAACGTACTGACCTGTACGCCTGCGTCGCCAAAGCCATCGCCGCCTGGCCATCATCCTTGAACTGGCACCGGAATAACTCCCTGCTCTCCTTTTGCGGACGTGAAACCGGCTTCGGCAAAGCGGTGATAAAGGGGTGAGGAGCGTGTATGCGATGCGGATTCTGTGGGCATGAGTTTGATGAGTCGGAAGGGACCCAGCCGGGCTGCGGCGCCTGCGCCGGTGGCTGCCACGGTATCCACTGCCCGCGCTGCGGGTACAAGAATGTCCCGGAACCGGCCTTCTTGAAACGTCTGAAAAGTATGGTAACAAGGAAAGATAAGGAGCATGGCGAATGAAACTCTCTGAACATGCGGAAGAGATCCTTGAGGCGATGTGGATCGCCATCGAAGAGGAAGGGGCGGCTTTTTACGACCCTGCCAGGATGCAGCTTCCCGAAGATGATGCTGCCTGCCGGGAGCTGACCGCAAAGTCGCTGGTTGAGCTGCGGCACGGTATGCTCTACTTCCGCCAGGAAGGCCGTGAGGAGGGCAAAAAGACCATCCGGCGCCATCGTCTGGCAGAACGGCTGATGATGGATGTCTTCAATATCAAGGGTGAAGAGGGAGACAGCAAGGCCTGCCAGTTTGAGCATCTGCTGAACGAAGGGGTGGATACCAAGCTCTGCACCATGCTGAATCATCCGGCCACCTGTCCCCACGGCAAGCCGATCCCCCCCGGTGACTGTTGTGCCGAGGCGCGCCGGCAGGGTGATCTGGGGGTGGTGCCGCTGACCGAGTTCAGGTCCGGGCAGGAGGGGGAGATTGCCTACATCCAGACCGAGGACAGCAAGAAGATGCAAAAGCTGATGGCCATGGGGGTGCTGCCCGGCAACCGGATTCAGCTGGTGCAGTCATTTCCGTCCTACATCTTCAGGGTCGGGTTTTCCGAGTTCGCCATTGATACGGCCCTGGCACGGGAGATCTTTGTCAGAAGGATCGAGCGGTAATTGACAAAGAGAAGGTGGAACAGCTAGTATCAGAACCCATTTTACCCGTTTGGAAAGGTGTCTATGAAGATCATTGTCCTTCTGGGCGACGGCATGTCCGATGAGCCCTGTGCAGAATTAGACGGCAAGACCCCCCTGCAGGCAGCACAAACTCCCAATATGGACCGGATGGCCCGGGCCGGCCAGGTCGGCCTGGCCAAGACCGTGCCGGATGGCCTGCCCCCGGGTAGCGATGTGGCCAACCTGTCGGTCTTCGGCTATGACCCCCGCAGCTGCTATACCGGCCGTTCCCCCCTGGAGGCGATCAGTATGGGGGTGCAGCTCGGCCCCCATGATGTGGCCTTCCGCATGAATCTGGTCACCCTGACCCCCCATAACGGCAAGATCTACATGGAGGATTTCTCGGCCGGCCATATCGGCAGTGAAGAGTCCCACCAGCTGATTGCCACCCTGCAGGCTGAACTGGGGGATGAGCGTTTTGAGTTCCATCCCGGGGTGGGCTACCGTCATCTGCTGGTCTGGCGTAACGGCAAGGATGCCATGACCGCCACGCCGCCCCACGATATCAGCGGTAAGAAGGTGCTGGAATACCTGCCCCGGGGGGATGGGGCCGACGAGCTGATCAATCTGATGAATTCATCCCAGATGGTGCTGCACAACCATCCCGTCAACAAACAACGCAAGGAACGAGATGAACTGCCCGCCACCTCGATCTGGCTTTGGGGCCATGGCAAGTCGCCGGTGCTGCAACCGTATCAGGAAAAATTCGGTCTGTCCGGCGCCGTGATCTCGGCAGTGGATCTGATGAAGGGGATCGGTCTCTGTGCCGGTCTGGAAGTGATCAACGTACCGGGTGCCACCGGGTATATCGATACCAACTATAGCGGCAAGGCCGAGGCTGCCCTGGCTGCCCTGGAGCGGCTTGACTTTGTCTATGTGCATGTTGAGGCACCGGATGAGGCCTCCCACAGCGGTAATCTGCAGCACAAGATCAAGGCGATTGAGGATTTTGACCGGCTGGTGGTGGGTACCGTGCTGGCCGGGGCGGAGCGTTTTTCTGACCTGCGGATCCTCTGCTGTCCGGACCACCCCACACCGGTCCAGAAGATGACCCATACCAGCGATCCGGTGCCGTTTGTTATCTACCGTCCGGGGCAGGAGTACGGTAACGGAGCCGTTGCCTACGATGAACTTCAGGCCAAGGCCACCGGGCTTTTCCTGCCTGAAGGGCACGGCTTGATGGATCTGCTTACCCGCCGATGACGCCCCTTACAGTCAGGAGGAAGGCCCGGTGAAGCGTTCTGGACTCCTGGTGGGAATCCTGTTTGTGTTGTTTCTGGAACTGCTGGCTCTGGCTACCATCCGGTACCTGTATCTGGACCGTCGTGAGGCCTTTCTCGGTTACGGCTATAACGAGATGGTGCGCAGTTACCAGTCGGTGCTGGAGACCTACGAGCTGTTTTCCAGGGCGATCTTTAACGAAACCATCAACAAGCCTGCTGTCATCAACCTGATGCAGCAGGCCTCCCGGGCAGACCGGCAGCAGCAGGACCGTCTGCGCCAGCAGTTGCACGCCATGATGCAGCCATCCTACCAGGGACTGCTGCAGAACCACTTGAACCAGATCCACTTCCATCTGCCGGACTTGACCAGCTTTCTCAGGATGCACCGCCCTGCGGTCTATGGCGACAATCTGGCCGGTGTCAGGCCTGCCCTGGTCGCTGCCAACAAGCGGCAGGCCTATGTCAGCGGGTTTGAGGTCGGCCGTCATGAAGGCGGCTTCCGCTTTATCTTTCCACTCTTCAAGGCTGATGCATTCGTTGGGACCGTCGAGACCAGCATCTCCTTTGACAGCTTCACTACCCAGCTGCGCCGTCGTTTTCCCGGCGAATACATGCTGCTGATCAAATCAGACCTGACCACCCGGCGGCTGTTCGGCAACGTGCAATCCCGCATGGTTCCCAGCCCTTTCAGCAGCAGCTTTCTGCAGGCACCGATCACGGATGATACCCACCAGGACCACCTTTCCTCCTTTGAGATTCATAAGGTGGCTGCTGCGCTCAGGCCGGCCTTTGAGCAGGCCGAGGCCGCCAAACGTCCCATCGCACTGGCTGCCGGGCTTGAAAGCAGTACCGTGTCGGTCTATCTGCTGCCCCTGGCCAATATCGAAGGGACTCCCGAGGCCTTTCTGGTGCAGTTGAACCGAGACGACAAACTGCAGTCTCTGAAAGAAGGGTATAGTATCGCGGCCTGGTCTGCCTCGCTGGTGGCTCTTTTGGGCGGGGGGCTGATGGTGAGCCTTTATCAGCGTGCCAGGGCCATGAGCCGCCTGAACCGGTTGTTTCATCAGGCACTTGATGCGCTGCCGTATCCGTTTCATATCATTGATGCCCGGACCTATCAGGTCCGGGTTGCCAACCGGCAGGCTGCCAGGGGGCTGGAGCATCCGGAAGGGATGACCTGCCATGCCTTGAGTCACGGCTGCGCCCACCCGTGCGACAGTAGCGAGCACCCCTGCCCGGTCCGGATCGTGCTGGAAACCGGAGCGGCAGCGGTGGTTGAACACAGCCATTATACTGAAAACGGTGAACAGAGAATCGTTGAGGTCCATGGTTATCCGATGCAGGATGAACAGGGGGAGATCACCCAGTGCATTGAATATGCGGTTGACGTGACCGAACGCAGGCAGCTGGAACAGCAGCTGCAGCGTCTGGCAGAGACGGATCCCCTGACCGGAACGGCCAACCGGCGCCGTTTTTACGATGTGCTGACGGTGGAGATCAGCCGCAGCCTGCGTCATGGCCGGCAGCTGTCGGTGTTGATGCTTGACCTTGATAACTTTAAAGAGATTAACGATACCAACGGTCATGATACCGGTGACCGGATACTGTCACGGCTGGTAGCGCTTTTGGGGGATGTGCTGCGTACCAGTGATCTGCTGGGGCGGTCCGGGGGGGATGAGTTCCTGATTCTGGCTCCTGAAACGGATGCGGTTGAGGCGCGGATGCTGGCGGAAAAACTGCTGGTTGCGGTGCGGGAGGGGTTGCGTGATCCCCTGGCGGGTCAGGTTTCCGTGAGCATCGGCGCAGCCACCCTGTTGAACGGTGACGGGCCGGATGACCTGGTCAAACGGGCGGACCAGGCCTTGTACCGGGCCAAGCAGTATGGCCGTAACCGCTTTGAGGTGGATGGACGTTCGTTATGAAGCCCTGCTAGCTGCAGCTGTCGATCAGAAAACGGGCAATGCTGCGGCTGGCCGGCAGTGAGGGGAGCGAACCGATGGTAAACCAGCGGGCATCGTCGATCTCGTTGCCGTCCACCTTGATATCTCCGTAGGCGTAGTCAGCCACAAATCCGACCATCATCTGCGAAGGAAAAGGCCAGGCCTGGCTGGCTATGTAGCGCACGTTGCGTATGGTCACGCCGGTCTCTTCCATCGCCTCCCGTATGGCACACTCCTCCAGTGATTCCCCGACATCCAGAAAACCTGCCACCAGGCTGTAGCGTCCAACCGGCCATTCCGGCTTGTGGATCAGCAGCAGCTGGTCATCACGACGGATCAGCACAATAGCGCAGGGGTGGATGTGGGGAAAGTGTTCGTTGTTGCAGGCAGTGCATTTTTTGCCCCAGCTCTCCGGCAGTTGTTCCAACGGAGCATTGCAGTATGAACAGAAACGGCTCATCCGTTGCCAGTGCAGCAGTTGTTTGCCGATTCCTGCGATGGTCATCTGTTCCGGGGTGATCCGTTCCCGGAAGGCATTGAACGGTTCCGCCACCAGTTCAGGAGGGATCTGCAGGCCGGAGGGAACCGCGGCAACCTGTACCGCACGTCCTTGCAGTGTTGCAAATGACAAAGGCGGCTGTTTGAGGTCCAGCCAGGCAGGGCAGGGGCCTTCCGGCAGAAACAGCTGGTCCTGCTCTTCGCGCATCAGCACAGTGCCGCCCTGCAGCAAGACCCAGACCGCGTTGTCATCATGCAGCGGCTGGGGGGTGGGGTGCAGCACAAAGCCGTCAGGCAGGGCCTGGCGGTTAAAGGGCAGATTTACGGTTTCGGGGTAGCGGTATTGCCGTTCCGGTTGTGCCGGTTTCAGCTGGCGCTTCAGGGCGGCAACGGCAGCAGGCGTTTTGCAGGAAGCGCCGAACAGGGGATCAGACATGGGACTCTATCCTTCCGGACTGGTGTCTGGCCAGTGATAGCAGACTAGCGGACTGTTTTACAGGAAAAATCAACAAACGCCTCAAATGCAGCAGCGCCCAGCGGTCTGCTGAAGAGATACCCCTGCAGCTGATGGCATTGACGGGCGGTCAGCACTGCTGTCCCATAAATTGATTGAATAAGAGGAGGCTCTGAGAGCTACTTGTGATATATTGAGTTCGCCAAAACACCAATAAACACGAGGAGATCAGAGCCGTGCCACATAGTAACACAGTCCTTA